>Ga0316189_10000099_pt1 | contig 75544 bp, 57 predicted proteins | sample LowCovwburrow_MG_FD_204930 | JGI IMG/M metagenome (GOLD analysis project Ga0316189, IMG submission 204930) | Coastal sediment microbial communities from Maine, United States - Lowes Cove worm burrow | ecosystem: Environmental > Aquatic > Marine > Coastal > Sediment | place: USA: Maine...
CCGTGCTCGGCCTGGCGACGACAGTCCAGTCTCATAAGTCGACACGCTCGACGCTCGCGACTAGGCCGTGCCGAGCAAGCACGTGCTCGGTCGGGTCACCCGCGCCACGCCGGACCGACACGGACTGACCACGGTGTCGTACGTCTACGAGTGGAGGGGGACGCGCTGGAGAGGCAGTTTCCGGCCCCGACCATGCAACTGAGCCGCCCAGATGCAGTCCGAACCCGGCCCTCCCGAAATCCGGGAAGCCTCAAGAAAGATCCACGAGGACCGCAATCAACTTCTGCTCTCGCACGACTAGAATATGTCGGCCGCTTCGCTCGCGGCTCCAAGAAGGACCAACGTGAAAAGAACAACTCTCCCAATGACTGTGACCTGATCGCCTGTACGCGTGACTGTGTCCGCGAGCGCTACGGCCCAGGCGCCAAGAGGTCGAAGTCGAACTTCGAGAGGCACTCGTGACCACGGCGATAGGCTTCGTCGATCGGAGCGGCTGTCACTCGGTCATCGCGGCGCCTGATATCTGCCGAGACTTCGGAGAACGTCGTCTTGAACCCCGCCATCGCGAGGTACTGGTGGTCGGCACAAGCCCGGGTCTTGCAGGCGCAAGCACCTTCTGCCCACTGCTGGAATGCCTCCAGCATGTCGTGGGCTTCTTTGGCGGGCTTCGACACGTCGTCGTCCCCCTCCTTGGAGCAACTCAACCAAACAACGGCCGCCAGCGCGATGGAAAGAATGTTGCGCATGTCGGTGTAGGCTGACTCCATTGGACCCGAATTGGGCCCGCGGGGAAAGGGATCGATCGCGAAACCCTGAGGTACCTGTCCTGCGACCACCGAAGCTTGCTATTGAAACGGACCGACGTTTCTAACCGGCGGCTGAAGCCTCGAGCAGCTCCGCCCAAAGTGCCGGCCGCTCGGGTGCACGGGCGCCCTCCAGCGCGTCCATGACCACGGTGCGCGTCGTCGGCGGCGCGTCGGCCAGGGCGAACATGAGGGATGCTCGACGCTCCTTGTGTGTGGGGTCGTCCAGTGGCGCAAGGATTGCGAGCACCGCGTCGACGGACACTCGATCGAGCAGGTCCGGGAGCGACGCGACCATCCAGTCACCGAAGGCCTCCGGGCCGACAGACCACAGCAACTCCAGAGACTTGGCCTCGGCGGTACCAACCCCGTCGAGCAGCGCTTCGAAGTGCTCGCGCGGCGTGGGGTCCTCGTCGTCGGAGTCGTTCTCACCTAGGCCCAGGCTCACCAACAGCGCCTCCGCCTCGGCAACCCGTGAGCGATGCACCAACAGTCGCGACATGCGAAGCTCGTCGCCCGCGAACGTCGGCTCCATGTACCGCACCTTGTAGCGGATCACGTACGGGAGTTTGTGAGCGCGAAACGCTGCCTCCAGCAGCTCAACGTCTACGAAGGTCGGCGCGGCATAGATTCCGACCATGCAATCGTCGTGACCGGTCGGTTGCTCGCCGTCCACGTGAGCGCAAACTGCCGCGATACGATCCGCATTCCCGCCCAGAAGCTGCAAAAGGCTCAAGGCTCAGGTTCGGTGGGCGCGCGCACTGCTTGGGCCACGGTAACCAGTGTCGAGGGAGCCGTGGTCGCCCGAGCGGCGGAGGCGCGCGACGCAGCACCGGCCACCCGGCGGCTATGAGCGACGCATGCTCATTCGCGACGATGGCCGACGGACGGTCCGCCTCGCGTACATGGACATCTTCGGCACGCCGCCTGGAGCCCCGCTCCACACGTTCTCCCCCAGCCGGGCCGAGGCCGTCTCGATGCCGGCGGCGGCACGGGTGGTGATCGTCGACAGCGACGACAAAGCGCGGGCCGGGCTTTGGACGGACGTCATCGCGCTTGTCCCTCCGCCTGCGCCACCGGCTCCTGGTCCGCCTCGGCTCTGCGGCGTACCCCGTACTTGGTGTTTCCATTGCTGCGCTCGTGGCGTGGCGTGGCCCCGATCGCAGCCCACTGCGGTCAGCGAGCCAAGAAACGGACACCACGGGGGGGCCGCGGCGACGGTCGCTAGTCAGTCGGTGACCGGCGGGCGGCTGCCCGTTGGCGAGAAATGGCTGCGGACGCCCGCAGAGCTGCGCGAGTATTGCCGATATTTCTCTGTTACGTCGCTCTGACTGCGTGAGCGACGTGGCCTACTTCCGGCAGGGCCCCGATCGTAGGGTCATGCCGCCATCCGTTACGAAAACGGCACGCGGAGCTTCTCTCCGCAGCGGATGCAGTTGAACCGCAAGAATCCGTGCAGCAAGTCCCCGCAGCGGGCACTTGCTGCCGTACCTTGAGGCAGACCCGGTGGTCGAGCGGGAGCGTTCGGCCGATGCCTCGATGTTCGATGTGGGCGAATGCCTGGGGGCCGTTGGCGGACGCGCGTCGACCCGACTCTATTTGCGCCGGTCACTAGTAAATCGGGCTGCAAAAGTCTACGAAGGGAAGACAACTCGCGTTTGCGTGGATGGGAGAAACAGCATGTCCGATATTCGCGTCAGTGAGCCGCGCGGCACCACGACCGCCGAGGCCGCCCCCAAGATCAGCAGCCTCGAAGAGATGATGGCCAAGTACGGTGTCAAGGCCATCTGGAGCGACACCAGCGCAAAGCTCAAGGGCGCTGGAGTTTCAGGCTCGATCAACGTCGACGACACCAACTGCAATGTGCACGTCAAGCTTGGCATGCTCGCGCGCCGCATCGTCGACTCCGTTGGACTCGATGCGTCGATCCGCAAGCGACTGGCGGCATTGGAGGCGTGAGCCGCAAAGGCGTAAAAGGGGCGCGCCCGCACGGGTTCAATGCCCTCGTCGGGGCCCAGTTCTTCGGCGCGTTCAACGACAATCTGTTCAAGCAGCTCATCCTGATCCTCGCCGTGTTGGTTCTCTTCCCCGGCAAGGACATGCAGGGGCTCGCCTTCGCCGTCTTCTCGCTGCCGTTCATCCTCTTCAGCGGCCTGGCCGGTGACCTGAGCGAGCGCTACTCCAAGCGCACGATCATCGTCTGGATGAAGGTCGCCGAGATCGGCGTCATGTGCCTCGGCATCCTCGCGTTCATGACCATGAGTTGGACCCTCATGCTCGTCGTTCTCGGTGTGATGGGGGTGCAGTCGGCGTTCTTTGGGCCGTCGAAATACGGCGTGATCCCCGAGTTGGTGACGCCTGAAAAGCTCGTGCCTGCGAACGGCATGATCACGATGACGACGTTTCTTGCACTCTTGACTGGTCAGGCGCTGGCTGGCCCAATCATGGACCACTTCGGACCCAAGGCGGAGTCTCCTTCCCTCTGGGTCCCCGGCGTGTTCTGTGTCGGCTTCGCGATCGTCGGCGCGCTCATAGCGAGCCGCATGGAGCCCCTGACCCCGCAGAAGCCTGAGCAACGTATCTCGCGCAACCCGTTCGGTGACGTCTTCAAGACGATGAAGACCCTGCGCGCCTCGAAGGGCCTCTTCGCCCTCGTGCTGCTCAACTCCTTCTTCTGGTTCAACAGCGCGGTGCTCAACCAGGCGGTCAACGGTCTCAGCAAGCCCGCGTACCTGTCGATCCCGGCCAACCAGTCGACCGAGTTGAGCTATCTGCTCGCCACAATCTCGATCGGGATCATCATCGGCAGCGTCCTCGCCCCCCGCCTCGCCAAGACCCTTGGCCTTGGCAAGGTCGTGTTCATCGGCGCGGCAGGCATGGTCGTGCTGCAAGTGGGGCTGCTGCTCATCGGCACGGTGTTCGTGCGCGACAATGGCGGCTTCTGGGTGGCGATCGGGCTGCTGGCCGCCATCGGCGCGGTCGGTGCGCTTGGCATCGTTTCGGTGCAGGCCTATCTGCAGGGGGCGCCGCCACCGGGCATGCGAGGCCAGACGTTCGCGGTCAACAACTTCCTCAACTTCACCTTCATGTTCCTGGCGGGCGTCTTCTACCTGCTCTCGAACCTGGTCGGGCCGACAGTGGTGCAGGTCGCGTCCGCGATCATCATGCTCGCCTACCTCATCGTCATCCGGAGCCACGTGTCCGCGATGCACATCGAGCAATAAGCGGGACCTCGATTCCGAGTCGGCGGTCGTCTCGCCAGAGAAGGGCCGCTGCGTACCGGTCCAAACCGAACAGCGACGTCGATGCCTTCCGTGGCCAGATGGACGACACGCGAGATCTCGAGGATCTCGAGTGCACCTCCGGAAAGTCCGCGGCGTAGGTGATCAGCAGCCCCACTTGCCCCCGAGCCCACCCCCTCGGGGCGCGCGATCTTCCTGATGGTGGAGGTGTATGAGAGTTCACAAGGCGTCGCGGATCACTGGCGGCTAGGCACCCAGGTCTGGCCCGACTTCGGCAGTCTTCGACAAGGCGTCACCGCGCTACTCCGGGACTTCGTCTGGCTCGTTCATGTAGCCGACAAATCGGTTCTCTTCGCTGAGTGCGTCAAGCTCGAGCTCCGAGTGTTTCTCTCGAGGAGGCTCGAAGGCAAGCACTTTGCCCGCATCATCCAGCATGACGACGGCGTTGTGGTTCTTGCACGTGACCTCGAAGGCCTTTCCCGTCTCAAGAGTGGCCGAGGCTTTCTGCAGGGCATCCGGCAGACGAGCGAGGATCGCCTTGGGCGGGGGGTCGTACGCCGAGCCCGGCTTGGGCTTTGCCTCGCATTCGGTGTCGCCCTTCCACATGGCGACGAACGCCGCCTGGTTCTTGGCAGTTTGCTCTTTGATGTCGCTGGTGCTGAGCAGCCGGATCATGGACTCGATCGGGTCCTCGCCCCCCTCAGCGGCGGCCTGCAGCTCGTCGCCCATCTGCGATGCCGTGCGTACCGAGACAAGCGCGACTGCCAGCGTCGACACATCCCATTGGACTTGGTCGGTGGTCTCGCTTGCCGCGGCGGACACGAACGCGGCAGCCTTCGCCTCCAAGGACAGTGTTGGCTTGGCGGGAGCCGACGCAGCCTTTGGCTTGTCCGCTGTAGCGGGTGTTGATGGCGACCCGCAGCCTGCCACCATCACCGTCAACAACATCGCTCGCATGACGACAGCAGCATACCGCGGCTGCGTCATTGGTGCCCTCAGGCTTGTCACTTCGGGAACAGCCCTTTGGTGTTACGCAGGCAGTCGGCCTCGGCTTTACCCGCGAGTGGGCCCGTGGTGAAGAAATCCTGGATTTTGCCGCACGCAGCTTTGAAGCTGGGACCCAACGGCTCAAGGCGGGCGTTGTCCGGATCGTGCTTGGAGATCGCGACCGCAAGGTTCCAGGCTCTGATCCGATGGCTGTCATCGGCGGCGGGTGGGAGCGACAGGAGTTTTTCGATCGAGGCGTGCCAGTCGCCATCACCGGAGTAGTGCAGCCAGGTGAGGTTCATGCCGACCGTGCCCTCCTTCACAGTGATGGACTCGGGGCGCTCGCTCGTCTCAAAGCCCCACCGTGGGCAAACCTTGGTGTGGCCACGACCCAACAGCAGCTTGTCGGGGCTCTTGATCCCAACGCCGAAGGAGAGGTCTTCTTCCACGATCGCCGCGGACCCGAGCACGTTGACGTACTCGAAGCATCCCTCTTTGCGGTCTTCCTTCGTCGCAAACTTGTACTTTTTCTTCTTCATCGAGCTTTTCGGGCTCGTGAACTCGATCGTGGCCTTGCCCGTCAGGTCCGCGCCCACTCTTCCCTTGGCCGGTATCACGAGGATCTGCGTGCCGCCCGACTCATCGGTGATCTCGGCTGTCACATCGAACTCGAATCCATTCGCAAACTGGATGTAGTCCTCTTTCTCACCGCCACATCCAGTCGCCATGAAACCGACGAGGGCCAGCGCCCCAATGACCGTGCGGAGTGAGTTCGTCATGTCACCCACACGACGGGCAAATCCGACGATGTTGCGCGGGCAATCGAGTCGCGCATAGCAATCGTGCGCGTTCGTCGCTCGTCGCTCGCCGCGCAGCACGCCGCGACCGAGAAGACGAGCGCAAGAGAGGTCACTAGTTGTTCGAGGCGCATGTATTTCCGTACATGCGTGACAAGACCCGTCCCATGCGACCTCAGCCGGGTTGATTCCCTACTGTGCGAGATTTTCACTCCGCGGGCAAACCGTACGGTCTTCGCCGTATCGGCAGGCGCAACAGTGGTGCCGACCGCCGAAACGCTCACACGGGCTCGACCGCAAACGCCGCGATGAGGCGTCGTGGCCAGCCGCACGCGGCCCTACCCGCAGAACTCGCCAGGGAAGCAGGCCCCGCCGCCGCCCTTGAGGTCGACGCAGCAATCACTGGTGCATTCGGAGTCGAACGAACACGACGCAGCGCACACGCCCTCGACACAGAGGTAGTCGCCGAAGTCGCAGCAATCGCCGTTGACGTCACACCCCCCGCCAGCTGGGGCACACTCACCGCCGTCGTCGCCGTCGTCCCCGTCCGCATCCCCATCGCCGTCGCTGCACATGCCGTTCATGCTGGCATCGGCCTCGCAGCTTCCGGGCTGGCCATCGTTGAAGCAAGCGTTGGCCGCATCGGAATCCGGGCACTCGAAGTAGGCGCCGTTGAGGCAGCAGCTCGCCATGCTGCTTCCGTCGCCACCATCACCCCCGCCGTCGCCGCCTCCGGTCCCTCCGCCGTCGCCACCATCGCCGCCGTCGCCACCGTCCGCGCCACCGCAGGAGCACGCGCCCCAGGTGCTGTCCGCACCGCAGGTCTGGGCCCCGTCACCATCCGCGCATACGCAGGTTTGCGTCTCACCTTCGGTGCAAGCGTTGGCGTCGTCTTCTTCTGGGCAGCCACCCAGGACCCCACCACACAAGCCGAGGGCAAGCCCGGCCAGGGTGGATTTCCATTTGCTGCGCACGCGAGTTCGGGAAGAATGAGTCATCGTCAAGTCCTGCACAGGGCACGTCACGACGATGGGCAAGTCGCGATCTTTTTTCGGACAAAGATCGAGACGCCACGCAGCGGGGGGCTAGCAGTGTCTAGGACTCACTCGGCAGATCGGGGTCAGCGCCCCACTCGGCCCAGCTCCCGTCGTACAGCCGCACGTCGGTGTAGCCCAACGCCGCCAAGGCCAGCCACGCAACCGACGCACGACTCCCCGTCTGGCAGTAGGTCACGAGCGTTTGGCCCCGCGAAGGGTCGCCATAGAGCCCGCGCAGCATCGTGGCGTCGAGGAACAAGCCGTCGGCGCCCAGGTTGGACGTCCAGTCCACGTTGGCGGCACCCGGGATATGCCCCGCGGAGTACTCGCCGGGCGTCCGCGCGTCGAACAAGGTCACGGTCGGATCGTCGAGGTGCTCCAGCACCCAGGCTGCGTCAACGCGTCGCGACGCGTCGAGCTGCGCCTCGTAGTCGGCTCCGGGCGCCTCGACGGGCTCCGCTTCGGTCGGTCGCCCGTCGGCCTCCCATGCGTTGAAGCCTCCGTCCAGCATCCAGACGTAGCCCGATTGACCGTGATAGGCGGCGGTCCACACCACCCGCGCGACCTCGGTCGTGTTGGCCGCCCCGTACACGACCAGATGGTGCTCGCGGGTGAGCCCGACGGCCTCGAACGCCGCCACCACATCATCGACCGACGCGACCTGACCGCCTACGCCATCCACGGTCGCGCGCAACGTTGCGGGATCGAGGCGAAGGGCTCCCGGGATATGGCCTGCGACGTAGTCCGCCTCAGCGCGGGCATCGATGATCCGGACCGAATCCATACCAAGCAGGCCCTCGACCTCGTCGCCACCGAGCCAGCCGTGGGCGACAGCACAGGCATCGGTGGGCAGCACGTCGCAGACTTCGTCGGCGGCGGTGTCCGAACCTGCGGTGTCATCAACCCCCTCGTCGACGCCCTCATCGTCGGTGCCGGTTTCCCCGCCCTGCCCCGTGTCACTGTCGCCTTGAGGCCCGCCGCTGGAGGACACCCCGGTCGTCGCCGCACTCGTGGTGCTGCCGTCGTCATCGCTCTGCGCATCCGCATCGTCACCGCAGCCAACCGCGGTCACGATTCCAAGCACAAACACTGCACGCCACGACGCGGTCCGGATTCCCACGCGCGCAGCATCGCACTAAAAATGGGCGTTGAGGACGCTGACCCCGTCGCGACGCACGGCCGACTCCACGTGGATCTCCAAGAGCGCGGACCCTGGCGGCAGCCCCGCGACCTCGCTGAGATCGATCTCGGGCAGCGAGATACCGCCGAAGCCTTCGGACAACCCGCTGAGAAGTTGCTGCTCGATCATCGCCTCCACGATCTCGCGGAAGCTGTCCTCTTGCGGGATCGAGCCGTCTTGCACGACGACCAGCTCGGTCTCCATCCACTCGATGCTCGGGATCGCAATCGAGATGCCCTCATCACTCCCCGAAATCTCCACGAGCAGCGCCATGGAGGAGTAGGCCACAAAGTCCGTGACCACCCCGCCAAGCTCGAGCGACGCCGTGATCTCCAGATCACCGATGTGCGCGAGTAGCTCGCCGTCGGGGCCGCAATCGGTCGCGGTCGGCGCCAGCATGCCGCTCAGCTCGACACTCATCACACCGATCCCGCCCTCGCCGCCGCCGCCGTCGTCGCTCGCCAACTCGAACTCGAGCAGCCCGCCCGCCCACGCGCCATACAGCAGCTGGTTGAGAAGGTCGTCCGACAGCCCAATCTCGAGTGCAGCCTCTCGCGGCACCGCGAGTGTGGACTCGCCGGACTCACAGCCCGCGCGATAGGGGATGCCGAGGTTTTCATACGGGGTCATGCGGTCCGCGACGTAGCCCGCGCCGCGAAAATCGAGCAGGCCTCCCTGCGGCGGCGACGGCTCCGGGGGCGCGCTGCCATCGTGGAAGTCCGTTGCGCCGACGTCGGTCTCGAGCTGCACGGTGATCTCTCCCTTGGGATCAGCCAGGCTCGGGAATGCGATCGGCGCGCTGATCGAGAACCCACCGAGCCCGTCCGCCAGCAAGGGGCCAAGCGTGTTGACGACCTCGTCGTTGAGCAGGTTCTCGACATCCGTGGCGACACCCCCGAGAACCAGCGGCTCGATGATCGTCAGCAGGAAGTTTGTCCACAGGTTGTTCGAGTGGAGGTTCAGGCCGTTGACCTGCGTGCTGACGTTGACGAGCTGCACGTCCATCTCGTGGCGCCGACTTGCGCTGATCAAGATGTCGCCCGAGATATCGATCGAGTCCATCTCGACGTAGCCCGTACCGTCGCCGCCCGCCGCCAAGCAGAGCAGGTTTGTGCAATCGAAGATCAGGTCGCCGTAGATGTCGTTGAGCCCCGCGTCGATGTGCATCCCGCCGTCGATGCCATCGAGCACCACCGTCACCGAGTCGTTGGTCAGCGTGGTCAAGAAGATGTCGTAGCCCGCTTGCTGCACCATCGGCGTGGCCGGGTCCACAAAGGCACCGAGGTCGAGCGACTCGAGGGTGAGGTGAAAGACGCTCGCCAGGTCGTTGATCGGAGGTGACCGGTCGCCGTCGTCCAGCGAGACCTGGTCGAGATACATCAGCAACCCCTGGGGCGCCGTGCCTTCCATCGGCTCCGTGGGCAGCATGAACTCCGTGGACCACAGGAACGACTGCACCCGTCGGCGTGTCCACCCGTTCGAATCCACCGCCTCGAACACGAGCGTGTTTCCGCCGACCTCGGGGTCGACCTCCGCCGTGAAGTTTCCGTCGGAGTCGACGACCAGCGCTTCGCCGCCGAGCGTCAGCGAGTCGATCGAGCCAATGCCCGTCGTCACGCGACCGACGACCTCGACGGTCTCGTCGAGCTCCCCCGCGATGGTCGCTCCGCGCAGCGGGTACTCCACCTCGATCAGCGGGCGGCACTCACCGACCAACGTTGGCTCGTACGCGCAAACGTTGCCCTCGCACGTACCGGCCGCGCAGTCCGCAACGCAATCGGTGTCTTGGTCGCAGGCCACATTGCCGCCGCTGCCGTCGCCTGCGGTTTCGTCGAGACCCGACGCACCATCCATGCCGTCGCCTCCCTCGGTCGCCCCGCCTGTTGTTGTGCCCCCCGTGCCATCGGCCGACCCCGCGGCAACGGAGTCATCCCCACATCCGCCCACAATGAGACAGCCAGCGACGCCAACAACCCGCAGTAAGGACATGCCCCCACGGTAGCACTCCGACCGCCGCGAATGTGCCACCTTGACCTCCCCGCGGTTTCGACTAGGCTCCTGGTGTCGCAGCGATTCGGCTGGTTTATCCAGCCCCCGCCGCGTGGAGAGGAGGACGACCATGCAACCCCTTGCGCAAATCGGATTGAAGTCGAGCCTCGTTTCCGCGCGCCCGTAACAGCGGCGCAAAAACCTGGCTCTCGTCTGGGGACCGTGAACCGGCCCCCGCCTTCGATACCGTTCCGCGGATCGTCCGCGGACCTACGATGGGTCGTGCCTGGAGCAGGTGCGTCCCCCACAGAGCAACCTTGAAATCCAAACACCGTCGGCGCGCTCAACAAGCACGCCATGGGGGCCGCGACGCGACCCCTGCTTCCAACGCAGGCACTGACCCCAGTGCCGATCTCCAAGACCTCTTCTTCAAACCCAGCGGCCGCCAAAGCCGCGATCGGAACCGCGTAGACACCAAGACCCGACAACTCTGCCGACAAGTTCAACAACGCCTCGAAATCGCCCTGGGTGAGCTGCAAGACCCGCTACTCCAAGGCCTCTGGGTCGAGTCCGTGGAGCCCGAGGGCGGCGGCCGCACCTTGCTCGTGCACGTCGTCGTGGACGATGGCGCTGCTTTGCTCGAGGTGCTCGACCGCCTCAAAGCGGCGCAGGGCCATCTGCGAAACGAGATCGCCGCGGCCATCCATCGCAAGCGCACCCCCCTGCTGGTGTTCATGGCGACACCCGCGACAGCGCTCGCGGGTCAGGAGGGTGAGCACATTGAGTGACAAGGCGATCGCGCAATGGCTCGTCGAGCCTCCGCCGCCGGATGTGCAGCGTGCACTGAAGCGGCTGGCAAAGCGGCAGGACGTGCATCACGTTGCCGTGATGCCCGATGTTCACCTGTCGCGGGATGTCTGCGTCGGCGTGGTGTTGGCGACCCACCAAACGCTTGTGCCCGCTGCCGTGGGCGGGGACATCGGCTGTGGCATGACCGCTGCGGCCTTTGATGCTTCCGCCGACATCCTCGCCAAGGGGGCCGATGCGGCGTTGCTGCTCGACCGCCTCTACAAAGCGATTCCCGTCATGCGGCATCGCAGGTCCGCGGGGGTTGAGCTGCCCGCAGACTTGGAGGCGCGTGCGCTCAGCAGCCCGGAGCTCGAAGCGAAGAAGGCCCGTGAAGCAGCGCTCCAGTTCGGGACGTTGGGCCGCGGCAACCACTTCGTGGAGTTCCAGGCCGACGAAGACAATCGGCTGTGGCTGATGGTGCACAGCGGCTCGCGTGGCATGGGCCAAGCCATTCGCCGAGCCCACGACAGTCCCGAGGGCAGCGAGGCTTCGCAGAGGCCATTTGGGATTGCCGCCGAGTCGGACGCGGGCAGACGGTATCGGTCGGATGTTCGCTGGGCACTCGACTACGCCGCGGGCAACCGCGCGCGGATTGTCGAGTCCACACGTCGGGTCGTCGACGCGTTGTTCGGCGTGTCGTTGTGCGACGACACGATGGTCTCGTGCCACCACAACTTCGTGCGGCGCGAGACCCATGACGGCGTGCAGGCGTGGGTGCACCGCAAGGGCGCCATCTCAGCGCGGGTCGGCGAGCCAGGGATCATCCCGGGCTCGATGGGCGCACCGAGCTTTCACGTCGTGGGGCGCGGCTGCGCAAGCGCGTTGTGCTCGAGCTCCCACGGAGCCGGTCGCGCAATGGCCCGGTCGGTTGCGCGCCGTCAGATCTCCACCAAGCGGCTGCTCGCTTCAATGGAGGGCATCTGGTTCGACCAGCGGGCGGCCAGCAGGCTGCTCGAGGAGGCCCCTGCGGCGTACAAGGACATCAACGCGGTGATGCGGGCTCAGAGGCAGCTCACGAGCATCGCCCGGAAGTTGCGCCCAATCTTGGCCTTCAAGGGGACCTAACGGCGCTTTGACCTCGACGGGCGGGATTTTTTGGCTATAGTCCCGCCCGCCGGAGGAGTGTCCGAGTGGCCGATGGTGGCGGACTTGAAATCCGTTGTGGCAGCGATGTCACCGGGGGTTCGAATCCCTCCTCCTCCGCTACGTAGACTGCTCTTGGAGCCACGCGGGTGAATGCCCGCCGTGGCTCTGGGGCGTTGGCTACCAGCTGGCTGCCGGTCGGTCGACGCTCGCCCGCTTTTTGGATCCACCTCGGTTCAGGGCGCGGACACCCGAGCTACGCTGTCGCGGTGTTCCCCCAGTGTCAGGGGGTTCAGTGCGTGCCCCAGTAACGGGGGCGCACGCGAACGAATCGTGGCGACACAGACAGAGGACCCGCGGTTGCTCAGCGAGCGCAGAGCAACCGTCGGCGGTGCAACCGCGGCATGATCAAAGGCTGCCCCCCGCGGTCTGCGGCCGAAGCATCTTGGAGCTTCTATTGCCGATGGAAATATCCATCATCAGCGCTTCCGGTTCTATGAGCGAACGAAGGTAGATGCCTGAGGCCTTCCCCCACCCGACCTCGCGCGAGTAGTTCAGCTCCACGGACGGCTGGGCCCAATCCGGCTCGAGCTCCGGGAGTTGGTACACGACGACCTTCGACGGCCCAAGCGAGAGGGCGACGCGAGCGGGCCGCGCTTCGAGGATGTCAATGTCAGAGATCGCGAGCTCGACCAGCCCACCATCAGCGTCAACCGTGGCGATCATCGTCGACTGCATCAGTTGGGCGCCCGCCACGGAATCGGCGAGAAAAACGCGATGGGCGGTACCTCGCCGCTCTTTTCTCCGAGCGCCTCCGTAGTAGCCGGGCTGGCGGACCGTACGTGTGCCATACAGCTTGCGAGAGAACGTTGGCACCAAGGCCCCTGCGGCGATGAGCTGCGAGGCGGTGGCATTGGCCACGGCAATCGCCGCATCTTCGTCGACAAGGTCGTCCGGCTCCGTCCTCCGCCACCGCGCTTCGTCGGTGACAGTGATCAACCGTCCCCCTCGCACCCCTGTGCTGGCCCAGGCCGTCATCTGCAGCTCCCGTAGGTCAACTGGCCCCGACGTCTTGCCGCTCAAGGTCGCCTCCGCCCACTCAACGACATCCCCCGATCGCGGAACGTCGTCGTCTCGTATCGTGCAGGCCAACACCATGAACCGGTTGAGCAATGCGTCGCGAGTGAGGTCGCGTGGCACCAAGCGCAGCTCAGGCATGACGTCTCCCACGCTGAGTCCCCAGTCGGCGTTGGTCGGGACGCGCCGCCCGTGAACGACACGGGCACGTGCCTGCTTGCAGGTTGGCACGTCCTGCGCCGCGCTCTGCTCGAGACATCCGGGTGCGAGCAGGGTCGCCCAGACGCCGACGATCGCGAGTCCTTGGGGGCGATCCATCCATCACACGATAGCGCGGCCCCAGCGACACGTTAAGAAGTCGAACGATAGAGAGTCTCTGCGCTTCGATCCGTCCGGGCTAACACGCAGGAAGAACCCCGTGATCTCGGTGTCCCAGATCAAATAGCGCTTCCCCCTATTGCGATGCCGACTCGACTACGCGCTTGGCAAGGCTGCCCGGGAGCGCCCGCCGCCCTCCAACGACTTCCGGTTCGGGAGCGCGGCTCACCTCCACTCGCGCGGTGCTCCGAAGCTGCAGAGCACGGGCTCCGCGGGGCTGCATTCGTCGTTCGTACACTCGCCGCTCTGACAATGGTCGACGTACTCGCACGCGGCTCCAAGTGGCCGACGCGCGACGCAGACTCTGAGGTCTCCGACAGAACCCTCGCAGAAGGCATCGACTCCGCAAGCGCCAACGTCAACGAGGTCTGCCGTCGTGCAGGTCTCGCCGAGGCCGACGAGCGGAATGCACGTAGTGGATGTCGACGTCAGAGGGATGCACTCCTCATCCTCCGCGCAAGAACACCGATCGTCTGTCGGCACCTCACAGGTTTCTCCGCTGCACCTTAGGTTCGGCGTCGGGCCATCCTTGCGGGCAAGAGTTCAGGCCGCGGCGATATCGAGCGTGAGCTCGCCTTGGGTTTCCTCGTCCACCGCTCAGAACGTCTTCGCGGTTCCCGTATGACGAAAATGCGCTATCGTCCATGATGTTGTTCGCCGAGATCCGCGGGATGCCTCCCCGCGGTTTCAACCCCTGTCGGCTCTTGAGGGTTGGCACAAGGGGCCAAGAAACCGCCGCGCTGTGGCGCCGACGAACTCGTGAGGCTCCGTCCCCGCGATCCAGTACGACCAGCGAAGTCTGAGGCCTACTCTCCCCGCCCGTCACTCCAGTCAAGAAACTGTGTCCACGCGGTAGCGGCCCATTGCGATGGTGGCGTGAGCGCTGACAACTGCAACGCGTGCAAGTGGTCCGCGTCCTCGGCTGCGACGAGGCGCTCCACGATTGCGACGGAAACCCGTGCGTCCGTCTCGGCTACTTGAAGCGCAATGACGAGTCGATTGGCGATCCGCGTTCGGGCCTCGGTCAAGAGCAATGCCCAGAGGTTCGCGTGCTCGCGAGCAGTGACCGATGGCTTAGGAAACCGCGGCACGCGAGTTCAATGGCGAACGGTTGGCCGCAATACCAATCGCGGCACCCCCAGAGAACGTCGGCCTCGTAGTCTGTAGACTCATCATCGTGCGCAAACGTCAGCGTCAGCGGAACCGAGCGCTCGGCGAGCGGGCCGGACTCGCTTGCCGGCTGCTCTGCCGTGCGCCTCCCCAGCTCAATGAGGTCGTGTCGGCCCGCCGCGAGCGTGTGCTCCAATGTGTCAGCGCTAGGCTCGATCCGAGGGAGGGCTCCGCGAAAAGGGTGATCCGGAGGCAACTCCTGCGCAGCGTCAACGTTCTTGCCCACATGGGGTCGTAGCCGACGTAACTGGACTCCGACAGGCGTGCCACCGAGCCCCGATCCAACAGCACGAACACGACCGTGAGGTTTAGCGCAACCTCATCTAGCCATGGGAGGACCCACTGACGGATGCGCTGGCCCCAGGTCCTCCCGGCGAAACTACCGATTCCGGTCGTCTATACGCAGCGTTCCCAGACGCGGTCGGCGATGAAACCAGCCCACAAAAGTCGGTTCGGCTTTGTTAACAGTGACCGAAAAAGCCAAAACGCGGTGTCGCTTCTGCGTATCGCTGCTACGGTGTCACTATGGTTAGTGTTGGGCTTGCATTGATATTGGCGTTCGCTGAGGGTGGAGATCCGGGCGCATGCGATTGCGCAGAGATCGTAGTCTCGCGGCCCGCCGACGGGCAGACCGGCGTCCCCATCAATAGCCGCTTCGTCGCCCTGGGTGCCTCCGACTGCGGCAACGGCGGCATCCTGTACGAGGGTGAACTACGGGTGCAGGGCGGTGAAGTCATCGCCGAGACCTCCGGCACGACCTCGAGCCCGGGCGACACCTGGACCGAGGGGGAGTTGATGGTGCTCGAGCCCGGAGGGCTGCTCAAGCCCAACACCACCTACGAGGTCGAGCTTCGCAGCATGCCCGAAACCGGGAACGCGCAGCCCATCCTCGAAACCACCCGGATCGAGTTCACCACCGGCGACGCGGAAGCCGCGGAGTTCACTGAGGCGCCGACCATCGCGCTGAACTCGGCCACGGTGGCCAAGGTCGGCAACGGCAATGGCCGCTTCGAGGCCATGATCACACTCACCCCCGCGGCCGATCCATCCGGACAGGGCTACGTGGTGCTCTACAACGACGCCGCGATGGCCTCAGAGTACATCCAGCGCTACATCTACCGGCACCCGGACCCGATCGAGCTGCAGTCGTCGGGGTGGATTGAGACAAACTATCGAGAAAAGGCCTGTGTGGTGGCTGTGCAGGTGGATGCCGCCGGGCGCGAGGGTCCGCCCTCCGAGGAGATATGCGTCGATGCGATGGCCGTAGCCGCGGAGCCCCTCGATGGGACGACCGACGAAGACTCGGATGACACCACCGACGAAGACTCTGATGACACCACCGACGAAGACTCGTCGCCAGGAGGCTGCAGCATCGGTACAGCGCCCCACAACCTCGCCTCGCTGGCGTTCTTGCTGCTCCTGGGTCTTCGATCGCGACGGCCCGGTCTCACAGCCTCAAGCGGTTGGTGAACTGCTGCGCATAGGCGATCCGATTCCGGATTTTGGTGCAGTCATGGCCCGCATTCCGGCCCTCAGGCGTATAGGCGACGGGACCATGGTGGACGAGCAAACCGTGGCAGCCACCTCGGGTACCAACCTTGCGCGGTTCAGCGGCGGCGACGTTGACGGCAACACCGATCTGGACGTCATCGCCACCGACGATGCCGAGGCTCGGCTGTATGTCGGCCAGGGCGGGGATGCCAACGACACATTCGTGAGCGGGCCCTTCGACGGCTTCGTCGATGTTTCTGAGGCGGTCCTGCCGGACATCGCGGCGCCACCACGGGCTGCAAGCCGGCCCCCGCCACTCCCCGTGAAGGACTCTTAAGCGCTCGACAGGTGGCCGTCGGGCGCACAAAATGGAGTCGGTGGTAGGGGGAATGCATGGGTAGGTACGGGCTCGCTTTCGCGATGGCTGGTTGGGCGCTCGTGGGGTGCTCGAAGGGGGTCGAGAATTCGAAGCAGCAAGGGCCCGGTCTTGGAGACGAGGCCACCGGCGGGTCGGCTGGCCAGTCTGGCGACAGCGCGGGCGAAGATCCGACGGCGGGCCCCGACGACACGACCTCGGGCGGCAATCAAACTTCGGGACAAGGCGCGACGTCGAGCGGCGAATCCGACGAGGGGGGTCCGGGAGACACGGGCGGACCCGGCGATGATTCCACCGGCGACGAACAGCCACCCGAGTCGTGTAACAACGGCGTCATCGATCCAGGAGAGGACTGCGACGGTGACCTCCTCAACGGTCACACTTGCTCGACGCAAGGTTTCGCCACGGGCGACCTTGGCTGCAACCTCGCGTGCGCCTTCGATACGACGGGGTGCTTTGCGACCTGCGGAGAGCCAGCGCCTCCGACCGTCGGGCCATGCCCTGCCCAGTGCGACAGCTGCAGCGGCGGCACGTGCCACATCGCATGCGGCGGCGCGGCTGCCTCGTGCGTCAACATGGACCTCAACTGCCCTGCCGGATACAGCTGCGAAGTTGTTTGCACCGGCACGCAGACTTGCGTTGCCCTGCGAATGCAGTGCCCGCCCGACCACGATTGCACGCTGATTTGCAACGGCATCCAGGCTTGCTCAAGTGCCGAGCTCGACTGCGAGGACGGGAACTGCCAGATGGTGTGTAACGACGACCCGGCCTCGTGCAGCAGCGCAGAGATGATTTGTGGCGCTGAGAGTTGTACGGCCTCGTGCGATGGCGCGAGCACGCCGCAGGTGACTTGCGGCCCAACTTGCGACTGCAGTCCCTGCTAGCGCACCACGCTTGATGTCATCACGCGGTGGGGCCAAGTTGCTCAGCTCGGAGCCTACGTGACCGAGTCCGAGTGCGGCCGCGAGTCCTCACCGGCAATCTCAATCGAGGATTGGCTCCGCTCATCGGCGCCGGAGCGATGGGGCTGGTGTATGCCAGGGGCTACATGCCTCACGTTTGTTTCAGATGACCAAGCAACGAGGCTACTCGGGAAGCGAATCTCACTTCCGCCGTATCATCGCTGGCATTCGCCCCAGGCCCGCGCCCGAGCTATTCGCGCGTCTGGACATGCCGCCGGCTGAGCAAGCGCAGGTGGACTGGGCGCACTTTGGAACCATTGTCGTCGGTCGGGCACATCGTGCGCAGCACGCTACTTCCCGTTTTTACACCGATGTGGCTGCGACCCTGGGTTGCGCCACCAAGCGTGGGCGCTCCAGTCGCGAGCGATCTAGTTTCTGGCAGGGCGAGCTCGGTCGCATCTGACGGCGCGGCACGAAGCGGCTTGGCAGACCGCAAGAGGCGCTGTGAAAAGTGTTCCGATCCCTTATACGCCGAACGCACCACGTCGGAGCTGCAAACGACGGCCTACCCGCAAAAGGGTCACGGTTGTTCCGGGGCGTGTTTGGCCAGCCAGGCGGTCGCGCTGGCTTCAATCTCGAGACGGGGCAGGCCCGTGAGTGGCGCCTGCTGCACCGCGGTCCGTGCGGCCCGGACTGCGCGATCGTGATCGCCCCCGGTCTCCTCAAGTGACAGCGCCAGAGCATAGTGGGCCATCGGCGAAAACCACGGGATGGTTGGCGGAGCAACTTTTGCCGCGCGCTTCAGGGCCGTTTCCAGCAGCGGTAGCGCGCGCGCATGATCCCCCGTCGACGCGAGCACGAAGCCCGCCATCGCGGTAGAACCCTGACCCAGGTAGTCGGGCATCTCTGGGTCGTCGATCGCCTTCCTCGCGTAATCGACGGCCTGCGCGTGTTCTCCCAGGATCCAGTGGATGTAGCAGGCCGAGAGGCGAATCGTCGCGACCACCTCGTCGCCCGCCACGGCAATGACCCGCGCAAGATCGACGCGCGCGCGCTCGGCATCGCCATCCAGCGCCGCGACCACGCTGGACACGATCCATGCCTGAGGCGCGTCGGACTCGGCGTCGCGGTACACCTGCGCGCGTCGACGAAGCTCCTGCTCGTCGCCTCTCATCAGCGCATAGCCAGCGAGGTTCAGCGCCGGTCCTCGCAAGACCTCGTTGTGCGTGGGGCCCAACAGATCCGACAGCATGGCCTCGGACTGCCGCCCGAGCCGCTCCGCCTCTGCGATGTTCCCCTGGGCCTCGTGCGCCCCGCCCAACATGGTCAGCACCCATCCCAACCGCGGATGCCCGTCGGGGAACACGGCCCGCAGACTCGCCTCGAGCTCCTCGTACTGTGCGACTGACTCCTCGTAGCGCCCCAGCTGATACAACGCCCACGCAGCGAAGTCCCGCGCCGTGGCGGTCGCGGGGTGCTGGGGACCGACCTCGGCCGAGAGCACTTCAATGGCCGCCTGCGCGGCCGAGAGCTGGACAGCGGAATCGCGACGCGCTCGGTCTCTGTTCGCCAAGTGCAAGAACAGCATTCCCCGCAGCGCCACGCCTACCCGCTCGTCCCGGCCATAGGTCTCGGCAAGCTCGTTGGTCCGTATGTAGGCCTCGTCGAAGTGCTTCGCTCGCTCCAGCGCGTCGGCGCGGCTCAGCGATAGCTGCACCCGCTCATCGACGGGTGATCCCAGCCGCGTCAGCACCGACTCGGCCCGGTCGAGCGTCTCGATCCGCGCCTCGTCGTTTTCGGCCATGAAGGCGGTAGTCAGCAACAGAGCGAAGGTCATCGAGTCCAGGCCCGCCGCTTCCGCTGCGTGCAGCGCTTCGGCGACGGCTTCGGCCCCACCCGGAAGACCCTGGGACGCTTTGAGCCGAGCGCGCAATCGGAGCGTCTCGGCGAGCAGCGGAGCGTAGCCTATCGCGCGGGCCGCCTCGATCGCGCGCTCGGCCTCCGGCAGCGCGTCGAGCGGGCGGCCGGTCATCATCATGAGCTGGGCCGCCAGGAGCTGCTCCCTCACCTCCAGCTCCTTGGCTGCCACCTCGGGGTCAGGCGGTGGTGGTAACCGCCGCACGAATTCATCGTTCTCGCACGCCAACCCGGACGTGTGCGCGCTCCCGTCGTAGCCGGACGCAAACTGCTGGGCTGCCTGTACGGTGTCGAGCTTGGCGAACCTGCCCAGCATGGGGAGCGAGCCGTCGAGGCAATCGAGGCGCTGCGCCGCCAGGCGGCGTATGGCTGCGTCGGCCGAGCTCGTCGCGACACACGCGCGCTCGTACGAGCGTCCCCACGCGGCGGCGATCTCATCTTGCTGGCGACGCAACGATTCCCATGTCGCGGCGACGTAGGGAGCGGGGCTCGCAGCGAACGTGGAGGCCAGCGCCGCCCGAGCGTCGTCGTCCCAGACGCCGGCAAGACGCTCGGCCGCCGGCAGACAGTCCTCCAGTGATCGAGCAGCGGGTGCCTCGCGCACGGCGGCGTACGCCGCGACGGCCAGCAGCGGCACCGCGGTGGCCGGGATCCACCATCGCGCGCGTCGGGGGGTCAGCACGGTGTCGAGCGTACGAACCACCTGTGCCATGTCCGGGTGGCGGTGCGCGGGCTCGGTGGCCAGCCCCGTCTCGAGCATCGTCCGGATGCGGGCGGGGACCGTCGCGTCTTTGGGCATCGGCTGCCGGCTGCCGCTGGTCACGTTCGCCGCCAGCTCCGCGTACGACGATCCGGCGAACGGACGCTCGCCGATCAGCGCTTCCCAAAGCGCTACGCAAAACGCGAACTGATCGGTGCGCGCGCCGGTGGCTTTGCTAAGGAACTGCTCGGGCGCCATGTACGTGGGGGTTCCCAGCACCGCGCCCGTCGCCGTCAGGGCGACATCGCCGTCCATGTGCGGGGCCGGCTCGGTGGGCTCAGCGTCTTGCTCCGCGAACGCGCGCGCGAGACCGAAGTCGAGCACCCGCACGCGCCCATCGTCGCCGACCAGCGCGTTGTCCGGCTTGAAGTCGCGATGCAGGATGCCCGCCTCGTGCGCCGCCTGCAGGCCCCGGGCTGCCTGCAGATACACCGCCAAGATGGCTGGCGTGTCGCGCTCCTCGGCGCCCCTCCATTGTCGCAGGGTCAGCCCGCGGACGAACTCCATGGCGACAAAGATTTGGCCGTTGTGCTCCCCGATCTCGTGCACGGTCACGACGTTGGGATGAGCCAGCCGCCCTAGCGCCTGCGCCTCACGACGCAACCGTCCGCGCGCCTGCTCGCTCGCGTTTGCTCCGTGCACGACCTTGATCGCGACTTTGCGGTCGAGTTCCTCGTCGTACGCAGAGAACACTTGGCCCATCCCGCCGACGCCGATCTCGTCGAGGATCCGGTAGCGTCCCACCGAAACGGTCTTCGGCTCCTTGTCGAATAGCTTCGAGAACAGCGAGGCCCTCATGGCGTCGCCACCGATGCTGTCGGGAGTCGGGTGGTTGTCGTCGATCACCGAGCGGCCTCGACGCGGGCATCCACAAAGCTCGTCGCGAGCTCGGCGATTCCCATCCCGCCCGGGTCGATCACCGCCGCCTGCCGGGGTGGCGGGAGCAGGCGGACCACCGCGTCCACCTCGCAGCGCATCGCGAGTCGGTCCCCCACCTCCAGCCGCCACGAGGTCGCGACCTCGCGCGCCGGGAGCCGTTCGATCGCCTCCACGAACACGCTCAGCCGAGGCAACGCCTGGTCCAAGCAGCTTAAGCGTCGCGCGGCGAGACGGCGCTCGGCGGCGGTCGTCGACGCGACCGCTTCGCATGCGTCGGCGTACGATGCCCGCCACTGCCGCACGACCTCGTCGAGCTCGCGCTCGATCGAGGCCCCGGTCGACGCGACGAAGTCCGGGTCTGTCGACGATCCGAACCGGGTCGCGAGTCGCTCGCGCACGGTTGGGTCCCACACGCCCGCCAGCCGTTGTTCCGCCGGCGCACAGTCCTCGAGTGAGGCGGGCGCAGGGTCCCACGACACCGCCAATGCCGTCACGCCGACGACGGGCACCACCAGCGTGGCGCGCCACCACTTCGGGCGCCGTCGAGTCAGCTGGCGCTCCACGATCTGCACCGCGGACGCCAGGTCGGCATGACGCTCGGATGGGGCGCGACGAAGACCGGTCTCGAGCATCGCCCGGAGCTGCCCCGGCACGCGACTGTCGCGGGGTACGGGACGACGTGCACCGGCCACGACGTTGTCGGCCAGCTCGCGGTAGCCGGATCCGACGAAGGGCCGCTCGCCGTACAGCGCCTCCCACAACGCGATACACCACGCGAACTGATCGGTGCGCGCGTCGGTGACCTCGCCGCGGAATTGCTCGGGGGCCATGTACGTCGGCGTGCCGAGGACCGAGCCCGTCTGGGTTAGCGGCGTGCGGAGTGCCTCCGCGTCCGGGGGAAGCGTCTCCGCGCGTTCATTGTCGATGTCGGTGTCCTCAAGGTTGCGCGCCAGCCCGAAGTCGACCACCCGAACCCGGCCGTCCTCCCCCAACAGGACGTTGTCGGGCTTGAAGTCGCGATGCAAGAGGCCAGCCTCGTGCGCGGCTTGCAAGCCTCTGGCCGCCTGCGCATACACGGCGAGGATCTGCGGAATAGTCCGAGGCTGGCTCGCCTGCCAGGCACGCAGGGTCTGCCCGCGGACAAACTCCATTGCCACGAAGATCCGGCCGTGGTGCTCGCCGATTTCGTGGACCGCAACCACGTTCGGATGCGTCAGGCGCCCAAGCGCTTGGGCTTGGCGACGCAACCGGATCTTGGCAGCGTCGGAGGACAGACCTTCGTGGACGACCTTGATCGCGACCTTGCGATCGAGCACCTCGTCGTACGCGGAGAACACCTGCCCCATGCCGCCCACGCCGATCTCTTCCAGGAGGCGATAATGGCCGACCTTCACGCTCGCGGGGGCGCGCCCGAAGATCTTCGTCACCAGCGAGGCCCGCAGCAGGTCGCGGTCGAGCCCGCCGGGCGTTGGCTGGTTGGGGTCCATGACGGAGTTAGTCCACGATAGTCGGAGTGGGTCGCTTTGTCGCCGGCAGTCGCTCAGTACACGGTCACGATGCCCGCATCCTCGGTCGCGCGATGCACCGAGACGCACTCTCCCTGGCTGTCGGTGACGACCCAGTTTTCGCCGACGAAGGTCCACAGCACCCGCGGATGCTGGCCCGGTCCCACCTCGGCCTCGAGAACCCGGTTCCCCTCGGCGTCGATGCGATACGCCTGCAGCTCGTCGTTGCCCGTGTTGTGGAGCTGAATGACGGCCTGGGTACTGGAGGCCCCCCGCGACAATCCAGCCTCCGCCTCACAGCCTTCGTCCGCGAGCTCGATCGGCGGCAGGTAGCGCAGCTGGGTCAGGGCAGCACTTTCGCAGGGGAACTCGACGCCGCGCTCGGCTGCGATGGCCTCGCACTCGGAGCCGTCGCACTCGCCCGCAAGGCGGTAGGCCATCGACCCCTTGGTCTCGCTGGTGAACGCGCCGTCGATCGCCTCGAAGGCCACCGCAGGATTCGGCAGCAGCGTGCTGCCGGCGTCATCGCAGCCGAAGTCGCCGTTGGCCAACGTGCAGACGCGCTGCTCGCCGCCGTGGGTGGCCAGGTGGATTTGGTCCTGCCCGGCGATGATCAGCGCCAGGCCGTAGTCGACGGGCTGCTCCGAGACGCCACAGCCGTCGACGAATTCGCCCATCGCCTCCCATCGCCAGTAGCCGGTCTTGGGGCTCACGCCGGGTGCTTCGGGAGCCGCGCGGCGGGGGAGCTCGGTGTCCGTGTCGGCGCGCTCGGGCACGGCGCCGTCCTCTTCCGCGCCGTCTGCGAAGGTGAGCACCTCGTGCTCGATTTCGCTCGGACCGTCCGCTTGGTCGCAAGCCGCAAGGCTGAGCAGGGCGGCGAGGATGAGCCGGGGGCGCGAGGGGGTCATGCTCGTTAGGTGTCCAGCCTCGAAGGCCGCGATCGCGGCCGGAGCATTTTTCTTCGCCTTCCCCTGCTCGCGGTCTGCGGTCCGATCCGTCTTCCGAGCCCCACTCTCCGTGCCCGCACACCACAAGCCTCCAAGGCCCGCCTACCGTTCCAGGTTGATCGAGCCCGCCGCAGCGGCGAATGGCGACGGCGGACGCGTCGGATGTCGTGAGCGTCTCAGCGGCGTGCTTCGTTTCTACCATCGCGACGCCGCGTAGGCTCGATGGGCGCGGCCGGTCACCGCGCCCGTGCGTCGGCAATCCGGTCGCGGCCTACTGCTCGCCAGCCGACTCGCGGGCGAGAGCCTTGATGGCCTCGATTCCCGGTAGTCGCATGCCCGAACCTCGATCCTGCTTCCGGATCCCGCTTGTGTCATTGGCCGGACTGCTCGCCCACTGGCTTGCAGATCTGCTCGCGCGAATTCTGGAACACAACCCGTGCGACTGCGGTCGGGCGTGTTGAACTGAGATTCGCGTAGACGACACTACACCGTGCAGACGCCGACGTTCTCGAAGCCAAGCGGGGCCTCGCCCACGGCGTACCAGGCCACGCATGTCTGACCAATCCCAGGACAGGTGTTGGGCTGATCGGTCTCGCAGAATGGAGTGCAGCACGCGCCAAAGCATGCCTGGGTTGAAGCCTCCACACACCCGAGCCCCGGCGTGCAGACGTTGATGAACTCGCACGCATCGCCCGCATCGCCCCCTGCTCCAGAGACGTCTGGCGCGCACGTGAACACATCGCCAATCGCATAGCACCCCTGACCCGCGTCACAGTCCTGAAGCAGCGGACTGCAGTTGGGTAGACAAAGGTGCAGAGAGTCCTGGTTACTGACGACGCACGACTCCCCCGCGCCGGCACAGAGTGGAGCTACCGCCGCCCCCGTGCAGTTGGCCACGCACGTCCCGATGTCGGTTGCGTCATCGACGTCCCAACACATCGAGCCGATGTCGCAGCTATCCAAGCCGGTGGCTCCGCCACCGAACGCAGTGCACGCATCCCCGACCTGATCGGGATCGTTGACGACCGCGAAACAGCCCAGGGAGTCCCAACTGCCACCACCCCCGGCAGCGTACGCGTTGCACTTTTCGCCGACCGGACAATCCTGCGCGTAGATATCGCACTCCGCGCCTGCGCCGCCGTCGGGCAGGAGGATGAACGCGACACCATCGCTTCCGTCCGACGAGCTGCTCGACGTTGACTCCGATGTCGTGCTCCCAGTGCTCGCCTCGGTGCCACCCGTGCTCGTGCCACCCGTGCTTGTGCCACCCGTGCTCGTGCCGCCCGTGCTCGTGCCGCCCGTGCTCGTGCCGCCAGTATCCGTGCTCGCGCCGCCCGTATCCACTGCGGTGCTGTCGCCGGTCGGCAGTCCCATCGAGGTTTGCCCCTGCGTGGACTCAGGCGGTGATACGCCCTCCGATTCCATCGCGGTCGGCCCACCGGTGGAAGTACTTCCTGTGGCCCCCGGGGAGGTGGTGTCATCGCCACAGCCAGCAACCGAGACCACACCGATCAACCCTATCGAGACTACCCATCGAACCATGGGAGATGTCTAGCACGTAGCTCTGACATCGTCACCGAGGCAGACCGCTGCATTGCGGCCAAAGCATCACAAAGGGAGTTCGACCGGATCCCGTGTGGCGTCCCACCGTCACAAGCCGCGATGGCGGCCTCAACTGGGCCTGTCCCAAACCCAACCGCAGCCATGCGGCGCGACGAGCCACTGCGACCCAATGACGGGTTGGTTCCACGACCCAACAGCCAACAATCCGCCGCAGGGTTTCCACCACACGTTGCGTTGTCGCAAGTCACGCGGGCCGGGCGCCGGACGGAGTGCAGAACCTCCGATCCCCCGCCGAACAAGCACAACGTTCGGCTCATCCACCGTGGAACCGACCTCACGGCTTGGAAGCTGACTCCGTAGGCCCCAGCGCACGGTAGGCCTCAGCGCCAAGCTCGGCACGCGTCACGGGGCCGAACACTCGCTGGACCCGCGCGAGGAGGTCGAGCTGACGTTGCTGACGCTTGCGATGTCCCCCGATCAGGAGGACTCCCATCACCACAAACAGGGCCAAGAGGATGGGGCTCGTCGAGCTGATCCAGGTTGTCGCCCCGAGGCCCAGCAGGATGGACGCCGCCATCACCCCGAGTCCAACGCGCTGCGACCGGGTCGGGCCAAACGTGTTGGTTCGGATCGTCAGTCGCGACCCGCCCGAGGCGATGGGGACGAGGGTCCCCTCGGCCTGAGGCCCGATCTCACCCGTGATCCCGAGGTGCCGCAGCACGAAGCCGTCGCCTTCGATCTCCGCGAAGGCGACCCCGGGTGGAGGGCGCGCCGCCTTCTCCCGACTCAGGATCGGGACGCCCACCTCCGCGCGGAATCTCGACAGTGCTTCGGCCACGGACAGATCGAGCTCCAACGTTTGCTCCTCGCGGCGCACGGCCGTGGGCCCACGCCGCGCCAACGCTGTGTCCTTGGATCCGATGGGGTCGTATAGCTGTCCGTCGCTCACACGCACAAGTCGCGACTCCCGTACTCGCTCGGAGGTCACAGCTCGTGCACTGCCCGTATCCGCGGCGAGCCGTTCCATCGGCCCGTGCACGTCCTAATACGGGACGTCTCCGCCTCACCAACTCCGTTACCCAACACCGCTCAGAAAAGTGGTCGCTTACGGGGCGCGTTGCGGCTCAGAACGGTCGGCGGATCTGCAATCTCGGCGGGAGCACTGTGCTACGAGCAAGACCCACCCGCGGAGACGTGATGCCCCCCGAAAAAACCACTCGCACCGCCAACAAAGTTCCTTGCTGGGACTGCGCCTCTGATCCCACCGCTCGTCTCGAGGAGATGTTCGTCGCGCTCATTCAGCGCAAGCGGATCGAACTCGGACAACGGCCCGCGCGTCGTACTGTCTTCCTCAAGCAGCATGGCGTCGCGTACGGATTCCTTCGCCCACGCCCCGACCTGCCCGACGACCTCAAGGTCGGCACGTTCGCGCACGGCGAGCTCCCCTGCTGGGTGCGACTGTCCAGCGACACGCAGCCGACCTCGCCAGACCTCCACTCCACGTTGGGCATCGGAATCAAGCTATTCGGACTGCCCGGCCCCACGTTGATGGGTGACGACGACACCGCAGACTTCATCCTGCAAAACCACGATGTGTTCTTTGTCGACAATGCGACCGAGTTCTGCGAGTTCACGACGGCCGGGGTGGTGGATGGCGACTACCCCGCGTACCTGAAGCAGCATCCCAAGACCGCGAAGATCCTCAACGAGATGGAGAAGGCCGAGTCGAGCTGCCTGACCGCCGGGTACTGGGCGATCTTGCCGTTTGCGTTTGGAAAGGGCGCCAACGGACAAGCGCGGTACGTCAAGTATCGGTTGGTGCCGCAGGGGCAGGCGGCGGGCGAACCGTTCAACGACAACGACTACCTGGCCATCGATCTGGCGGGTCGACTGCGACGCGGCGAGGCGACGTTCCGGTTCGAGATTCAGCTTCAGACCGACCCCGAGACAATGCCGCTCGATGAAGCGACCGTACGATGGGATAGCCCTTGGACGCACATCGCCGACCTCGTGCTGTGCCAGCAGGACATCGAGACGCGGGGGCAGGCGGACTACGGGCGCAACCTCGCCTTCAACATCTGGCGAACCCCCGCAGAGCAGACACCTCAGGGGAGCATCGCGGCGGCGCGACGGGTGGTCTATCAGGGCAGTGCCGACCAACGCCGCTTGGCCAACGGCGTCGCGACGTCAGAGCCCAACCAGCGACCTGGGTCAGAGCCCACCCAGCGACCCGCGTCAGAGCCCACCCCGGAGTCTACCGACACGTGCATCGTCAAGGCGGCGATCTACCCACCGATCGGCGTGTGCCGGGTCGGCAACAGCCCCGACGAGTTCTACTTGGGACCCGAGGTCCCCGACCCAGAGCCGTGCGAGCCCGGGTCGTACCGTGACGACAAGGGGCGACTCAAGCGCGAAGCGGCGCGATTCCGGGTCTATGGGCTCAACGCTCTTGGACAAGCGGTCAAGGAGCTGACGGCCGACAACGCAACGGTCAAGTGGCACGTCGAGCTCGCGAATCAAAAGTCGGATTGGTACGAGTTTCAGCTGGCACTGGACATTCCAGAGGCTGCAGACGCTCCGGCCTCGCTGCGACGCAACGGGACGGTGTCGGACCGGGCCGCGCTTCGGATCACACCCGGACACCGAAACATCTCGGGCAAGAAAGAGTCGGGCAAGGCCTACAAATTCGACAACGGAAAGTTCATGGGATCCGAGGTGTACTTGGGCGAGCTGCGGACCGACGAGGCTGGCCGGCTGATCGTTTTGGGGGGCCACGGCAAGTCCGCGTCGTACGACGGAGGGCGGGCGATCACGTTTGCCAACAACGACGGCTGGCACGACGACACCTCTGATGGCCCGGTCACGGCGAAGGTCACCTACAACGGGGTCGAGCTGCGGGTAGACCCAGCGTGGGTGGTGTGCGCGCCGCCCAACTACGGCCCACAGCAAAAATCGGTCCGCACGATGTGGGATCTGATCCGCGACCAGGCCATCACGAGCAAGACACTGCCACGACCGGCCCGCCCTTCGTTTGACAAGGACATCCGCCCCATCTTTGAGCGGATGTCGAATCTTCAGTGGGTCAACCAGGGGTTCTTCGCGGGTTTTGGATTCAGCGGGCCGTTCGAGTTTTCCTCGCCGCAGTGGCTCCAACGGCTGGGAGATCCATCACCCGCAAACCTCGAAATGCGGCGCGTGCTCGCAAACAACTTTCGGGAGTTCAGCGTCGACGCATGGTCACCGGTGCCGTGGCCATGGCTTTACGGGGACGCCATGAATGTGCCCGCCGCCAAGACGCCGCGGCAAAACACGGCCCTGTCAGGATTCCAGCTGTGGAGCTTGGAGCGATGGGTTGAGGGCGAGTTCGAGGCGGACTACGACCCAGGCAGGCAGCCGTACAAGAGGGTCGAGGACGCACCCATTGCCGAGCAGCCGGACGTGCTGACCCGGGCGGCGATGGAGTTTTGCTTGGCCGATGCGTTCCACCCCGGATGCGAGATGACGTGGCCCATGCGGCAGGCAGGGCTGTACCAGAGCCCGTTTCGACTCAAGCACCGAAAGCACAAGGAGCCCGACGTCGGCTACGGTGCACAGCTGGCCGAGAGCTGGACGCTGCCCGACGGGCCGATCAACGGCGGCCAAAGTCCGGGCTCGATCACGCGGTGGATGGCGGTGCCCTGGCAGACCGACACGTCTTCGTGTCGCTCGGGCTACGACACCACGTACGACCCCTACGTCCCGACCTTTTGGCCAGCGCGCGTCCCCAACGAAGTGCTCAGCAAAGAGGCGTATGCGATCGTGATGGACGAGACGATTCCGCGGAGCGAGCGGACGCAGGCATTCTCCAACCGGGCCAACTGGCTGGCGCCGCTCGGTCTCGACAAGAGCTACACCCACCAGATAAACCACATGATCCATCACTTCGACGAGATGGGCGTGGTCGAGGTTCGGCCCGGGCTGCCCAATGACCCCGAGTTCCCCGACACCATGCAGGTGTCCGACCAGCGGCAGTCCTACAAGTGGAAGCTCGACAATGTGAAGTCTAGCGATGCGGGCATCAAGCGGCTCGCCCGAGGGGTCTCCGCGCAGCGCGGGGACGCGGCCGACGACGAGGACGACGCACCGACGGATCTGCGCACCATCGACAAGGTGCGGCGGTTTCCTGGTGGGTTGGCGCGTAGCCGGGACGCATGACGGACTGGGACGCCGCCATCGTCGGATCCGGTCCGGCCGGATCCGTCGCGGCAATGGTGCTCGCCAGAGCGGGGCGCCGGGTCGTGCTGCTCGACGACCTGGCGAGTGTCCGCGCCGCAGGTGCGCGCAAGGTTGGCGAGTCGCTGCCTGGAGCTGCGCGCCCTCTGCTGCGGGACCTCGGTCTGGAGGACGTGGTCGCGCAGGCCGGGCATCTGCCCCTTCATGGGACGTTGTCTGCGTGGGGCAGCTCGCGCCTAGACACCCGTGATGCGTTGAGCTGTCCGAACGGGGCTGGGTGGCACCTCGATCGCCTGCGCTTCGACGCAGACATCCGAGCCACAGCGATCGACGCGGGTGCCGTCCACCACGAGGCACGCGTTGCGACGGTCGAGAGCGCCCCGCAAGGCTGGCGTGTGCACAGCCGGCACCCGGACGATGGCGCCTCGGAGCACCACGCCCGATGGGTCATCGACGGGACTGGGCGTCGCGCCGCCATCGCGCGCGCGGCCGGCATCTCGCGTGCTCGCGACGACCGCCTCGTCGCGCTGTGTGCCTGGACATCACAGAGCCCCACGGACGACACACGCACCCTGATCGAGGCCGTGCCCGATGGCTGGTGGTACACGGCCGGCCTGCCCGACGGGGGGCGGGTCGTGGTGCTGCACGTCGATGCCGCAGACGCCAAGCAGGTCCTCCACACACCGGGCGACTGGCGGGCTCGACTGGACGCCACCGTGCATGTGCGACGTGTCGTGGGAGACGCTGCGCTCGTCGCTGGCCCCCGCGCAACCGAAGCGTGCGGCGGCTGCCTCGATGCGTTCGCGTGGGATGGCGGGCTGGCCGTAGGTGATGCGGCGCTTTCGTTCGATCCCCTCTCATCGCAGGGGATGCTCAACGCGTTGTACACGGGACTTCGTGGGGCCCAGGCGGTGGACGCCGCGCTGGGTGGAGACCTTCGCGCAGTCCGGGCATACAACCAACAACTGCACGGCGTGCGCGCGGCGTACCTTCGGCACCATCGGGTGTTTTATGCGGCCGAGCGGCGGTGGGCCGACGCGCCCTTTTGGCACGATCGGCAAGCCACGGCCTAGCGAGCGATCATCGAGGAGCCATCGGGTTCGCTCCGAACCAACTACTCGTCGTAGGACAGGTCTTCGTTGTAGTCATCGGATCCGTCGGGAGCGATGAACCGAACGTTGACCGAGTTGGTCTTTGGATCAAAGTGCAACAGGCACCCGTGCGGGTCGCTGCTGCCGTAGTCGAACTGAGGTGCGGGCAAGATGTCGCCGAGCGGGTTCACGTTGCCGCTCGTGACCCCGTCCTGTCCCATTACTCGAACGGCCGAATACGGACCCGCACGGACCAGTAGCTTGCGAACGGGAAACGGACGACTTCGCGCGGGTCGAGGGTTGCTGGCTCGATGAGCGCGCCGATTTTCGCTGATTGCATGGGCCGAGTCCGGTGGGCGGTTTGCCCCGGTACGCTACGACTCCCATGGACCACCTTCTTCGCTTCCTGCTGGTCGCCTTCGCATCGGCTCCGGATCACCGCCAGCGTCGGGTCATCGCGTACCTGCAAGCCGAGAATCACGTGCTGCGCGAGCAACTCGGCGAGCGCCGGATCCTGTTCACCGACCCCCAGCGTACCCGGCTCGCGAAGCGGCAAACGAACTCGGCCGCAAGGCGCTCCACGACCTTGGCACGATTGTCACGCCAGATACCCTGCTCGCCTGGTACCGAAAGCTCGTGGCCAAGAAGTACACCGCCAACCGACGAACGCGGCCCCGCACCCGCAAGGAGATCGAACAACTCGTCGTCGAGATGGCCACCAGCAACCCGACGTGGGGACACGCGTATCCGTGGCGGTCTGCAGCTCTCGGTATCGAGGTCGGTCGGCGTATCCTCGTTCCGCAACGGAGTCGATCCTGTCCCCCATCGTGGCATGCGGTGGTCGGACTTCCTCAAGGCGCACCTGGGCCACATCTTCGCCGCCGACTTCTTCACGGTCGAGGTGCTGACGGCCTTCGGACTCGTCCGCTACCATGTGTTGTTCTTCATCGACATAGCGACGAGGCGTGTGCACATCGGCGGTGTCATTCACGGACCGGACGGATTCTGGATGAAGCAGCAGGTCCTCGACCTGACCAACCCCGTCGACGGCTTCCTGTGGGACGCCAAGTACCTGATCCTCGACCGAGACCCAATCTGCTCGAAGGACGTGAAGGGCCGGTTGGAGGACGAAGGCGTGAAGGTCGTGACGTTGCCGGCAAAGTCGCCAAACCTGAACGCATACGCCGAGCGATTCGTACTTTCGATCAAGTCCGGTCTGTCGAAGATCATCCCGCTCGGGGAGCGACACCTGCGGCACTGCGTTCAAGAGTTCAGTCGGCAATACCACCAAGAACGCCCACGTCAAGGTCTTGGGAACAGGTTGATCGAGCCGGCCGCAGCGGCGAATGGCGACGGCGGACGCGTCGGATGTCGTGAGCGTCTCAGCGGCGTGCTTCGTTTCTACCATCGCCACGCCGCGTAGGCTTGAGGTGGGCGCGGCCGGTCACCGCGCCCGTGCGTCCGGAATCCGGTCGCGGTTTACCGCTCGCCAGCCGACTCGCGGGCGAGAGCCTTGATGGCCTCGATTCCCGGTGGTCGCATGCCCGAACCTCGATCCAGCTTCCGGATCCCGCTTGTGTCGTTGGCCTGACTGCTCGCCCGCTGGCTTGCAGATCTGCTCGCGCGACTTCTGGGACACAGCGCTGTTGCGTCGGCCCGGCTCCGGGGCGAACACATCGACGACGTCCTCGAGAACGCGAGCGCCGGACATGACGATGAGATTGCGTTCTGCATAAACCCCGCGCCTTGCTTCGGGTTTGGTTTCGAGCCCTAGCGAACGACGAAATTACTCCCAAAGCCTGCGAGCGAGTTCCGCGCCGCGCGCGAGAACCGCACGGGACGACGTTCGGTGCGGTTCTCCGATTGTAGATTCTGACATATGTCGTATTTGGCTTGTAAATCGGTCGATTCGAAATCATGATTGACATATGTCAAGTCAGCAAGATGAGCTCCGCATTCCGCCGAATCCCGGTGGTGCGATCCCTGCGGAGCACATCCTCGGCCGGGACTCACTCGTCCGCGAGCTGTGGCGGCATCTGGACCAGCAGAGCCTTGCGCTGTTCTCTCCGCGCCGTGTGGGCAAAACGTCGGTGCTTCAGCGAATGACCGCGCTGTCGCCCGAGGGGTGGGAGATTCGCTCGCGTGACCTCGAAGGACTCGACTCCCCGGCCGCATTCGCCCAGTACCTGTACGAGGATGCCGGTGGAATCGTCGGTGGAGCGAAAGGCGGCTTGGCCAAAGCGCGGGCGCTCGTCACCAAGCTCGCAGGGTCGATCGAGATCAAGAACGTCAAGCTGACCCTGCAGGATGATGCATGGCGCCGGTTGCTTGAGCGATTGTTCGATGACCTGGACGAACACCTCGCCGCGAAAGACAGCAAGCTGGTGTTCTTTTGGGACGAGTTCACGCTCTTCATCGGGGACGTCGTGGCGCGGGGCGACGCCAAGGGCGCCATGGTCCTACTCGACACACTACGCGCAGCGCGGCAGCGGCACCCCCGGATCCGGATGGTCTTGACCGGCTCGATTGGGTTCCATCTGGTGATACGGCAGCTCGTGAAGGCAGGCTACGGAAACCGCCCGATCAACGATGTTCGCGCAGAGCGGGTCCCAATGCTCAAGCCCGCGGCGTGCAACGAGCTTGCGGCCGCCCTGCTGCGTGGCATCGATTTGCGCCCAGACGAAGCCCTGGTCGCGGCTGTCACGTCGGCTTCAGAAGGCCATCCGTTCGTTGTTCAACATCTGATCGACCGTCTGCGCGGTCGAGGGTCGGCCACCTCGCAGGAGATCAAGACCGAGCTCGAAGATCTGCTCGCTCCCCCCAGCGTGCTTGACCTCGGGCACTACGCCGAACGCTTGCATCGCTACTATGGCGAGCTCGCTGAGCTCGCTGTCTCGGTCCTCGACGCCGTGGCTCCCCACGAGTCTGGCTTGCACATCGACGTGATCGCCACCACGCTCGGTGTCGACGCCAAGGCGCTCGTAGACGTGCTCCGAGATCTACGGGACGACGACTACCTCCACTTCGAAAACCGGCACGCGCGCTTCGCCCTTGATTTTGTCCGCCGACATTGGGTCAACGATCGGATGTTGGGATGAGCGCCCGCCCGTCAAAGTTCTCACCGCGCTCAGAGCCGCCCGAGGCCCTCTTAGCCCGAACAGTGTGCCGTGACGAGCTGTTTGACCGACTCGTGACGAGCGTCGTCGAGGCGGTCGCGGCCGGACACGGCCGCTTCGACCTCGTCTTGGGTCCGCGCGGCGCTGGCAAGAGTCACCTGCTGGGGCTAGTCGAACATGCACTGAGCGAGCGGCTGGGAGACGCAGCCGTTCTCGTCTCGATCCCGGAAGACTCCAATCCCGGCTCGCTCCTGCATCTTCTCGCACAGGTCCTCGAGCCCTTGCTCGAGCCCGACGAGTTCAAGCAGCGACGCTCGGTACTCGCGGCCTCCGGCGAGGATGGCCCCGATCAGGCCTCGACGATGATCCTTGCGGCGACGGGCGGCCGGCCGTTGGTGCTCGTGGCGGAAAACTTCGATATGGCCTTGGCGGCAATTGGGCCGCGCGGCCAGAAGCAGCTTCGACGCATCCTGCAGACACAGCGCAACTGGTCGATCATTGCGAGTGCGCGCGAGCTGGCGCCTGCGTTCGCAAAGGAGTCGCAGCCGTTCTTCGGGACTTTTGTCGAGCACCGACTCACGCCCATGAGCGCGGACTGCTGCCGCGAGATGCTAGTCGCGCTCGCCGATCAGACGGGCAACGCTCCCCTCGCGACGGAGCTCCGCACTGACGCTGGGCTGGCCCACGTGACAGCGCTCCGGCACGTCTTGGGCGGATACCCGCGCGCGATGGCCCTCGTGTTTCCCCACCTCGGCGATATCGACACGACGAGCCTCGAAGACGCGCTCACAGATCTCGCCGAGGACCTGACCCCGTACTTCCAGGAGCAGCTTGCTCGCCTCTCCCCGGGTCAGCGCCCGGTGGCCGAGCTACTCGCCGAGTCCTGGCGACCCCTCTCGGTGACGGAGATATCCGAAGCAACCCTCACCCAGCAGGCAAGCACATCCACGCACCTCCGCCATCTGCGACGCAACGCCCTTGTCATCGCGACCCGGGTAGGACGAGAGGTCTTCTACGAACTCGCCGATCCGCTATTCCGAATCTCCCGCGCGATGAAGACGGAACGGTTACGCGCGACTACGTTGCTGCGAATTCTACGGGCCTGGTACGGAAGGACGGCAGACCGAAAGTGGACCTTTGACAGCAGCGACGCGTACGAGAGGCGGACGCAGACCACACTCCCCGAGTTTGCGGACTTGGGGAGCTTCCACAAACAGCTCCTTGGGCGAGTCATCGCAGGGTTGCGTGCTTCGGTACCGCGACAGTTGCTCGACGAGCTAGGTACGATTGTCGAAGACCGCGGAGACCCCATCGTCGTTGGATGGCTGGCCGCTGCCCTCGAAGCGTTCGGTGACGCGGCCGCCGCGAGGAGCCGGCTCGCAGCGTTGCCTCGCGCAGCTCTGGCTGAGGCGCTCGTCGCGATCGCAACCCTGGGGGGCACCAACGAGTTCGAGTTCAGCGCCGAGTCCCTGGTTTATCTGGCACGGTTGTATCTCCGCGCTCTTGGCCCCGGGCCACAGCGCGCAGACAGTCGGCGAGAGCTCGCGGACCGCTTGCGCGCCAACGAAGATCCCAGCGAGGCGAGGCTCATCCGTGAAGCGGCTTCGCTCCTCGTTGCGGTTCATTGGCGGGACCCCAGTCTCCTGATCTCTCTGTTGGGAGCACGCCCTGGCGAGTTGAGCGACCTTGAAAGCGCCGAGCTGAGCATGGCGTTGTTGGGGTTGTGGGGTGACGAGAAGATCGACGCGCTCGGGTCTCTGGGCGCAGATGTCCTGTTCAATCTCGCTGTGCACCAGCCGCAGCCTGCACGCACGGCGATCTCGCTGGCCGCTTCACTCGCGAAGTCAGCGTCGGGCGGCGCCCCGCCGGCGCTCCCTGTTGTGATCGCGGCGGCAGCGAAGTATCCCGGCGACTCCTCGCTCGGGACGGTGTGGCTGGCGACGTGCTCGGCGCTTTTCTTTGACAGCATCGTCAGGACCCAGTTAGCACTGCCGGAGGACGACGGGGCCGAATCCGCCGCACGCGACGTCGTGATGCGGACCGGCCTCCAGTTTTGGATCGGCGCCGGCCGGGCGATGGAGCCGGTCGCCGCGGCGGCAGACGGTCTGATGCGGTGGGCGCCGAGCCTGGACCGCCGAGTCCTTCTCGCGGAAAACCCGGTTGCAGCGTTCGGAATGTTGCCCGAGGCCGAGCGACGAATGGTCCGGCAGCTCGCGGTCGGCTTCCGTCGCGCAGCGGTCGTCGAGGACTTCGATCGTATCGCGCCGCCGCGCGAGTACTGACGCTCGCTACGCAATGGCCGCGACGGTGGTGCCGCGCCTTAGAGAAGACACGGCTGCGCCAGCCCGGCTCTTCACGCGTCTCGCAGGCCATCCTCCCAGGCGCCTGCGTCGAGACGAGCCCCGCCAAGTCAATCGGCTCAGTCGCTGACGCGAGCGTATTGCAGGTCCGCTCGCTCCCATGCGAACACCAGCTCGGTCACCATGCCGTCGCTCCGAGATGTCGGCCCAAAAGTACATGCCCCATCGCGGGACGACGAGTTCACCGGGCGCGGTGCCGCGTAGCCGTACCCAAAGGAAGCGGAGCTCGCCATCCTCGATCTTGATCTCGATGGACTGGAACGCGTCGAGGTCGGTCGCGAGAATGCCTGACTCGATAGCTTGTGCCCGGGACTGTGGATCGAGGCGGTATGTGCCCGCGAAACCGCCCTGCGTGCTCTCGCGACCGTCGATGAAAGCCCGAGCTGTTTGTGCCAGACCGGAGGCGCCGAACTGGTCGTTGTTGGCCAAGACTACGAGGAGTTCGGGGCCGTGAGGGCGGGGGTCATGTTCGTGGAAAAGCCGCTGACTTGGCCGCTGTGCTCCGCGAGGAGGCGCCCGTGTGCGTCCTCATGAATCGACCAGCCGTACCCGTACTGCTCGAGGTTGGGAGAGAACAGCAGCGCCTGGCTCTGCATGGAGAGGACTCGATGCGGGCGGAGTGCGTCGTCCCAGCGAACGAGGTCGTCCAACGGAGAGACGACTCCACCGGCGGCGAAACCCGCGCTCAAGTTGAACTCAGGCGGTCTGGATCAGCCGGTCATCGCGGTCTGGATGGTAGCCATTCGCCGCGTCAGCCGGCGGGACACCCGGTGCATACGCGGTGGCCGTGAGACCCGCAGGTCGAGACACCGCCTCTGCAAGGTACTCCCCGTAGCTCTGCCCGGAGACCGATTCGATGAGCATCCCGAGCAGCGCATAACCAGAGTTGGAGTACTCGAACCTCGCGCCTGGCTCGAACGAGAGTTCGCGCCCCGAGAAGTAGGCATACAGCTGCTGCGGCGTATGGAGGCGCCCCTTGAACTCGTCGTTATAGCCCTCGAAGTTGGTGGAGTTCGGGACTCCAGAACTGTGGGAGAGAAGGTGGTGGAGCTGCGTGCAGTCGCCAGCGACCGCCGCCTCGCCGAGCACATCGACGCGGGTCAGCAGGATGTCGAGCCTGGTATCGCAGCCTGCATTCAGCTCGGCCTTGCGACGGTCAGCCCGCAGACCGCATCGCGTCAGCGCGAGGCGAAGCTGAACGTGCATGCGTTCGGGATGAATCTGCATGCGGCCGCGACGGTCGATGGCCGAGACAGAAAACAGCTGGAACGGCTGTCGCGGTATTTGCTTCGTCCGCCGTTCGCGACCGATGCCGTTCAGCGCTTGCCGGACGGTCGCGTGCGGCTGGACATGGCACGCCGCGGTCGCGCGGTTTTGATGTCCGCTGAGCAGTTCATCGCCAAGCTCATCGCTCTGGTGCCTCCGCCGGGCGTTCCGAGGGTGCGGTATGCGGGCGTGTTCTCGAACGCTCATCACTTGCGCGCCGCGGTCGCTCCTGTCGCGGCTCGGCGCCCGGAGCAAACCCAGCCTACCCAAGCGAGACTGCTGACGTTCAGCGGGCGTCCCGTTGATGTGAAGAGCCCGGGTCCGGCCACGCCGTCGAAAATCGCATGGGCTGAGCTCCTGGCCCGTGTGCCGTGGTTGTCGCACGCCACCGGCTGCGGTTGCTGGTGTGCCGCGAGTCCTCACCGGCAATCTCAACCGTGCATTGGGCCCCGGTCATCCGTCCCTACTCGGATGCGTCGGACAACGAGACGCTCGAGCTCGCGGCTTGCGATACGCGATGGCAGGTGTGCCTGGACTGCCTGGGCGAGGAGCCTCCGTTTTCGCTGGGCGCGCTCTTCGACTTTCGGCAGCGGTTGTGACCTGACTACACGGCGTGCGCGCGGCGTACCTTCGGCACCACCGGGTGTTTTATGCGGCCGAGCGGCGGTGGGCCGACGCGCCCTTTTGGCACGATCGGCAAGCCAGGGCCTAGCGAGCGCTCACCGGGGAGCCATCGGGTTCGCTCCGAACCAACTACTCGTCGTAGGACAGGTCTTCGTTGTAGTCATCGGATCCGTCGGGAGCGATGAAGCGAACGTTGACCGAGTTGGTCTTTGGATCAAAGTGCAACAGGCACCCGTGCGGGTCGCTGCTGCCGTAGTCGAACTGAGGTGCGGGCAAGATGTCGCCGAGCGGGTTCACGTTGCCGCTCGTGACCCCGATCTCGCGCAGGTCGGCCCCGGCCATGTCGGTGCCGTTCTCGAGCGTCGACACGAAGCACACGTGCAGGTCACCGGTCAGGAACCAGACGTTCTCGATGGCCTCGTCACGAATGTGGCCCAGGAGCTCGGCCCGAGAGTCTGGGAACCCCTCCCAACGATCGTTGGCGGCGAAGTCCCACACCAGGCCCGGCATGTTCGTGATCGGCACGGAGTTCATCACAACCTTGAACTGACAAGGGCTGTCGGACAGCGCCTGCTTGAGCCAGTCCATTTGTGCTTGGCTGATGTACTGCCCCACCGACGGGCGCCGTTCGTAGCGACAATCAAGGACAAAGATCTCGGCGGTCAGCCCCCATCGAAAGCTGCGCCACAGCGTGTAGTCGGGGCCGGTAGCGTCGATCGGAAGCAGCTCGAAGTACGCGTCCAGAGCATTCTGTCGCTTGAGCAGCTGCCCTGGGTCCATCGTTTCGCGATCGAAGTTGGAGTTGTCGTCGATCTCGTGGTCATCCCACGTGGCGTACAGACCCGATTGTGCGTAGGACGCCCGCATGTCGGGCGCGCCCATGTATTGGCGCCAGCTGGCCCGATACTCATCCAAGGATGTGTTGCCATCGTTGTACGCCATGTCTCCCAGGTGGATCATCATGTCGTACTGCGTGTCCGTCATCGCCTGGACGGCCGGCCACTCCAAGGACGAGCCATTGCACGCCGCCATTGCGATGGTGAGAGGCTCCAGTGCATCCGTAGCGATCGCGGTCCGCACCTGTCCGATCGCGCTGCGGGCGGTGAAGTCACCCGGCTGGCCGATGAGCCACGCATAGGAGTACCAGTTCCCCGGGCAAAGCCCGTCGACCATGACTTTGGCATAGCCCGTCTCCGACGGCGTGACCTCGACTTCGGCCACGACCAACACGACGCCCTCCTCGGAGCCCGCACGCCACACCCGAAGAAACTTGGTCTGCGCATCATCGATGAGCACGGTGAACATCGCGGAGTTCGGACGCATCTCACCGGCCATCACCGCCAGCGGAAATGTCTCATCGTCCTGCTCGAGCGCACCCGCTTCCCATTCTTCTTCGAACGCGTTGGGCTCGTCGCACGGGATCGCAGGGCCCCCTGTTTCGGTGCCAGAGCTATCGCCGCTGGAGTCCACCGTGTCGTCGAGGCCGGTCTCGTCGGTGATCCCCGTACTGGCGCCGTCCGCTGCGACGGTGCCGTCGGCCCCGCTACTGCTGGTTCCCCCCTCCGCCGTGCCAGCCGTGCCGTCGTCGCCGCACCCGCTTACCCAGGCCGTCGCCGCACCGCCCACCGCGTACCCGAGGAACGCCCGCCGCTCGACGCCACACATGCTCGTTTTCGATCGCGCCATATTCTGTGCTTGCCGAGTATCGCACGGCACCTCAACCCCGCTCGATTCCCGCCACAGACCCGGTCTGAGGGGCGCTGGAGGTAAAGACGGCCACTCGCGGGCTCGTCCATCAGAACCCAAGCGCAGCTGGAACGCGACTCCGCGGTTCAAGCCGATCGGTCGGCGCCCGAAGCCCCAGCCTTCGGAAACACTCCATCCACCGCTTCGCGAACGCGCCGATCGTCGCTCCGCACCCGATAGTCATCGGCTTGATCGATCCACTGAATCACGCCGTTTTCGTCGATGAGCATAGACGTCGGGATCGCCATCGCCTTGAACGACGGGCTGAATCCCATGGGTATCGATCCGATCATGAACTTGCCCGTGGTGAAGTTGAGCGCCTTGTGGTGCTCGACACCGTACTGCCGGATCACCGTCAGCTTCGGGTCAGACAGGAGCGTGAGTGTCAGGCCGTCGCGCTCCTTGTGAACGCCGACCGCCTCGACGGTGTCCTTGCTCAGGGCGACGACCTGAATGTTCCGCTCGGCAAGCTCTGGTTGCATCTGGTCGAAGCGCCGTAACTCGGCGCAGCAGTAGGGTCACCAGCCGCCGCGAAAGAACTTGAACAAGACCCGTTTGCCCGCCAGGTCGTCGCTATGAAAGCGCGTCCCGTCGGCGTTGACCGCCTCGAACGGGAGGAGCCTGTCGCCGACCGCGACCTTGATGTCGCCCACAGGTGTCTTGCGCTGGGTCAGCAACCAGAAGATTCCGGATGCCAGCATCGTCGCCATCACGGCGAGGCTGATCACAGCTGGCTCCAGCGCCTGGGTTTGGTAAGCCCATACGACGGCTGCCGTCGCCAAGCCCACGCCCGCGAGCAGCCGGCTGACGAAGCCGCCGATCTCCGCCGTTACCTTTGCGTCGGCGATGCTCCTGAAATACTCGACGATGGTGACCGTGACGACCACCAGTCCGCTGGCGGCCATGCCTATCGCTGCAATGTTCATCGTTCGCTATTCCCTGTGTCGGCTTCATCCGCTGCTCCTATGGAGCGGCGGCGACCACGCCGATCATCGGCAGCCGTGCACTTGCTGCGTTTGCACGAGAACGTCCAATCGACGGCGGACGTTACCCCCGCACACGATTGGCGAGCATCGTTTCGCGCCGCCACAGGCGAATCAGAACGAGGCGCAGACCGGGATATCGCCGCGACGTCGAGATCCGTTCAGGTCGGGCACTGTCATGGACTGTCATGGAGCCCCAACTCGCGCTGGAGTAGGTTGGCAAACGCTGACGAACTGGGTGTTCATGCCGTCTATCCATCGCCGAAAAACTCCAAAGCTCCAACCCCGCTCGCGTAGCTACGTCCGTCGAGCCTCGGCACTCGCGGCTCCGGCGTGTCTCGCTGGCCTCTTCGCTTGTACCGCGGCGGCCGACTGGGCCGGCCCCGAGAGCTCCAAGGCCAGCGCGACGGCGAGCGCCGATGACCTCGACAGCCAGCTTCGAAGCCTCGCCGACTCTCATGTTGCCGGGCTCGCGCAGGAGGCTGGGCTCTCCGCGGACGTGACGGATCAGGTCAAGGCGATCTTCCGTCAGCACGTCGCGGAGCTCGCCCCGTACCTCAAGGAGATCGCCGCCGAGAGCGGCTTGGCACGCAAGCTCAAAGCCAAGTCACACAAGTCCAAGTTCGAGACGCGGGCGAACAAGACCCAGGCGGCGCTGAAAGCCATCTTGACCAAAGACCAGGGCAAGGTGGCAAAGAAGCGGTCTGCGAGTCTCAAGAAGAAGATCCGTGCGCTCGTCGGCCTGTAGCGATCCCCCCGCCCATGAAGTCCGTCTTTGTGTCCCTGGTCCTGCGGGCAGGCCCAGCCGCGACGTCAGGCGCAGCGGATACCGCTCCGGAACTGCCGCCAGCGGCCGCAGTCTTCGCGACCAACGCCGCGGCCGAGCGGCCCCTCTCGCACGACGCACCGCCAACATCCGCCGTCCGCACATCCTCGGATCCAACCACCGCGGGCCCCGTGCCCTCAGGCCCCAAGCGCCCGCCCCAGCCCACGCGTGAAGCCTTAGCCGCCGCCGACCAGCTCGCGTTACGAGGAACGCTTCTCACCCGCGAGTTCGATAGCTTCGCTCATGCGGAGTCCGCCCGACGCAAGCTCTTGGGCGGCCTCAGCGTTGGGACGGGTGTTCTGTTTGTCGGCGCAGGGCTGGCGAGCCTGTTGGTGACACGCGGCACCACGGCGCAGGGGGCCGGGACAAGCACCATTGCCTTGGGCGCGACCACGTTGATTACAGGGGTCGCTGGCCTCGCCCGTCGTGGACCGCTCGAGTCCCTGACCGCCAGCTCTGCGTATCGCGCAACGGTGCGCAAAGGATGGGACCCGGCGACACTGCAAGCCCTGATGGCCGAGACCCGACGCCGCGCGATCAGAGAACGTCGCAGTCGCCGAGCCAAGGGCGGCGCCTGGTTGGCGCTCGGCAGCGCTGCCGCCATCTTCAGCTCGGTGTTCCTCGGCCTCGAGCTGAGCAAGACCGCTCCCAACGGGGTGCGCACGGCGAACTTCGGTCAGATGGGGGGCGTCTCGTTCGGCATGATCGTCTCCGGCGTCGTGGGGCTTGCACGACCGTCGACCATCGAGGTTCTGGCGCGGGGGCTGCCGCGCGGCGAGTAGATTCGGTGCCCTGCCCGGCCAACCCGCCGCCCCGCACGCTCCCTCGTAAGAACGGGCAGCGGCAGGCCGATCTAGCTCTGCTCGTCGACGCGGCGGCCGGCCACTTCGATGGCCTCAAGCGCCGCCTCTGGCGCCTTGGCGACGCGCAGGCCGGGCAAGACGTCTCCCTGAACAACCAGGCGCGCGATCCACTGCAGCAAGCGCAGGTGCGACTCACGATCTCCCGGAGGGCCGACAAGCGCCAGCACCACATCGACATTCGTGCCGTCGTCGAGCCCGTAGCCAACGGGTGAGGCCAGCGTGAGCACCACAAACTCCGTGCGGGTGGCACCGCTCAAGGTCGCGTGCGGAATGGCGACGCCGCCGCCCGCCGCAGTGTTTTGCTGGCGCTCGCGCTCCCAGAGCCCTCGCTCCACATCGGCCGCGACGAGGTTCTCATCGATCTCGGCGAACGCATCCGCCAAGGCGGCAAAGACCTGCTCCTTTTTCTGTGCCACGACCTGCACGCGCGCGATCGCTGCCTCTGGCGTGGACGGTGCGTCCCCATCGTTGGCCTCGGTTGCAGCAGGAGCACCCGACAACGCGCTGTGCGACTCAACGCGAGGCGCCCGCAACCGCAGCACGGCGCAGTGCGCATGGTCGGTAATCTGAATCTCTCGCGTCGCTCGCCGATAGCGGCTCTGGGTCTCGGGCGGAGCACCGAGAATGAGCATGTCGAAGCGGGCGGTCGCGGTGACGACAGCATCGATACCGTCGTCGGTCTCGAGGATCTCGCACGTGTGCGGCTGGTGGCACAAGCGGCCCAAGCCGTCGAGGTAGGCGTTGGCCTGGTCGATGTTCTCTTGGCCCGCGTTGCGCGGGAGCGTTCGGATGAGGGTGACCTCGGCTCGGAACAGGGTGGCCAGCTCATCGGCGGTGCGCGCGACCAAGACGTCGTGCGGGCCGGGCTCGACCAAGGCCACAAGCTTGCGATAGGTGCGGATGCCCGCGTCCTTGAACACCGCTTGATTGCACGGCAGCTGCGTCAGCACCCAAGCGATCGGGTTGCGAACAAACAACCCGCGCACCGAACGATCGCGCCACCCCAGCACAACCCAGCGCAAGTGCTCACGCGACGCGGAGTCGTAGAGCGTCTCGCGAAGGTCGCGGGTGTACACGACGTCGAATGTGGTCGTTCGCTTGCGCTCCTCGGCGAGGCTCAAGACGCGCCGCTCCAGCGAGCGGATGTGTTCGTCCTGCTCCTCGGCCACGTCGACCAGGCCGCTCTGCTCGGGGACCTCACGAAACGATCGCACCTCGAGCTTGCGGTCGGGCGCCAACACCATGCCAAGCTGCACCAAGGCCTCGGCCGAGGCCTCGCGCCCAAACAGCGCGACCATCGTGCTGGGCGGGCTGCCATCGGATGGCTTGAGCGCGGCGTGGCGGCTCGTTTGGGTTGAATACGATTGTTCCGCGGCGCGCTCCTGCGTGAGGAGTTCGCTGCGTCGGCGAAGCCGCCGCAGCAGGCCCAGGCGATTGACGCGGCGTCGGCCGTAGCCCAAGAACAGCGCCGCGCCAGCGATCACGGCGAGCGCGGGGCCAGCGATGGCTATCCAACCCATGCTGACAAGAATGAGCAGGCCCGTACCGATGCCGAGCAGCTGCGTCAGGGGGTACAGCGGCGAGCGAAACGGCGGCCGATACCACTGGGCGCCGCTCTCACGGATGATGATGACCGCCAGGTTGACCGCGCAAAACGATGCGATCATGCATGCGCTCGCCAGCTTGGCGATGCGCAACACATCAAGCCCGACAAGCATCACCGCCATCGCCCCAGCCGTGACGGCAATCGCGAGCGTGGGCGTGACGAAGCGCTGGCTGACGTGGTGCAGCGCGTCGGGGAGCAACCGGTCGCGTGACATCGCGAACGGGAACCGAGACGAGGCCAGCAACCCGGCGTTGGCCATCGAGAGCAGCGCCAGCACGGCCGTCACCGCGATGATCGGGACACCCCACGATCCGACGACGAGCTCGGCGAGGCTGGCGATCGGTGTGGCGTTCCCGGCGAGCTGCTCGGGGGGAAAGAGCTTGGCGAGCACGGCGGCCACCGCCGTGTACAAAATGCCGATACCGATGAGCGAGATCAGGATGCCACGCGGGATGTTGCGGTCGGCATCCTTCACCTCACCCGCGACCGCAGCGATTTTGGTGACGCCCGCATACGAGATGAAGACGAGCCCGACGGCCGCCATGAGGCCTGTGCCGCCGTTGGTCATCCACGGGGTGTCCAGCGGTGGCACTTCGCCAAGGCGACGCACGCTGAGCAAGACGAGCGAGGCCAAAATAGCCAAGCACACCATCACCACGATGGTCTGCACGCGGCCGACCTTGCGCACGCCGATGAGGTTGAGCGCGACCACCCCCCCGAGCAGCGCAAGTGCCACGGGGATGTTGGGCACCATCACGAGCAGGCCCAAGTAGCTCCCCAGGATCGCGAGCGAGAACGTGCTCTTGAGGAGCAGGGACAGCCACAGTCCGATCCCAGCGATGGTGCCCACCAGCGGGCCCATCGTCCGTTCGATGTAGAGGTAGGCACCGCCGGACTCGGGCATCGCCGTGGCGAGCTCGGCCTGGCTCAGCGCGGCCGGAAGCACCAAAATGGCGGCGATCAGGTACGCCACCCACAGCGATGGGCCCGTCATCTGCGCCGCCACAGCGGGGAGGACAAAAATCTCGCCGCCCAGCATTGCGCCCATCGAAATGGCCACGACGTTGAACAGGCTGAGGCTTCGTTCGAGTTTCTGCATCGAGGTCGCGGGGAGAGCCGGGTGTGATGCCCGGCGGCAGGGTAGCACTAGCCGAAGGGGCCTCTGACAGCCTCTGCGAGCCTTCCCAACGCTCGCGCGGTCCCCCTTCGCTGGGTCTGAGTGCGTTGCGCCCGCCTTCGGGGTCGGTCATGCTCAGCGGAATGCGCCGCGCTCCACTCGCCCTCGCCTGTTTGGCTAGTCTCGCGGGGTGCGGCGACGCCCGCTACAAAGTCGTCGACGTCCCGTTCTGCGCGACGGACGACCCGGCTCGGCACCCAGACTTCGCGAAACACTACGTCTGGCTCGGGCGCGACGGCGACGCGCGGACGGTCTCGGGCCTCTATCAAAGCGACGGCAGTCATCACGTGGGGGCGTTCAGCCACGCTGATGCTCGCATGGCGCTGATCGAGTGCGCCGCTCCGGTCGACAACCATTCGATCGAATGGGCCGACCAACTCACCGCCGACAACGTCCCGGTCATCTGCGGGAACCAGCGGGTCGTCTTCAACACGACGCTCGAGTCGGTTGCCAGCGAGCGCGCAACCGCCCTCGGGTACAAAGCATTTCTCCGCTTTCCCAAGGTTGACCTGCCGTGCAGCGACGGCGCGCTCGTGCAGCGCTCGGACTACTCGTTCAGCCAGATCCTCAACGACTTTGGCGAGAGCGTCGAGCGCTATCACGAAAACCACAAGGCTCTACCGCCGAACTTTGCGGCCCTCGCCGCCGACACCAAGGCGCCCGCACTGCCCCCCGATCCGTGGGGGACCGCCTTACGCTTCGAAGTCGGTGACGCGGTCGTGCTGACGTCGGCCGGCCCCGACAAGTCGTTTGGCGGCGAGGACGACATCACCGTGATCACCAAGCACCCGACCGCATCATCGTCGATCATCGTGTTCCCCGATGTCGGCCATGCGCCCACGGGCGACTACCAAGCGTTGCTGCGCGCCCGCGGGATCGAGTAGCGCGTTCGCTACGCCACGTCGGTCTCGCGGAGCTGCTGGGCACCATCGCGGGCGCCGTCTTCGTCGGCCATGCGGCGCTTCTTGGCGCGGCTGGAGATCTGCAGCCAGTCGCGGAAGAACGTCATTGACCCTTTCGCCCCACCAGCGACGACCAGCCCGGTGAGCGCTGTCCCGAGCAGGGGCTTGCCCGGGCCGTAAATCGCCGTGAGCGCATCCAGACCCCAGGCGTAACAAGCCGCGATCGAAACGATGATCGCAACCATGACTTTGAGGTTCTTGCGCGACGAGACGCCCTTCTTCTCGATCTCATCAAGCCAGTACTGGCTCTCGAAGATCGGAGCCAACCCACGCTCGACAAACACCGCCATGAACGAGATCGCAAGGAGGACCTCGAACGACCGATTGACATCGAAGGCTTCCATACGCCGTCAACCACGCTAGCACGTGAGCGCGGCTTCACTCGTATCGTGGTCGCCCATCACGGCACTGCACGCCTGGTCCGAGGTTCGGCCTACCAGCCGGTCTCGCCGCGGGGCCGCGTGATGCGTCGCGCGATCCGGTCGACCAACACCGTCACTGCGATCATCGCCAATGCCTGTACAAACGCATCCCCGAAGCGCCAGAACGCGATACTGCTGTGGAATGCGTCGCCTAGACCACCCGCGCCAACGATCCCCACAATCAGGCCAGCGCGGATATTCGACTCCACCATCAGGGCCACATGCGTCCACAGTCGGGGTGCTATTTCGGGCCACACACCCCACAGAAAGACCGAGCGTGATGAGCCAAACAGTCGCGCTTCGATCAACGAACGAGGCACATCATCCACGACCTCGGTGAACAGTCGCGCAAGAATGCCGAACGAGTGGGTGGCGATCGCGACCACCGCCGCCAGCGGCCCAAGCCCCAGCGCAACCCCGTACAGCAGCAGCCACACCACGTCCGGGATAGCGCGCGTCAGCAGTGCCACCGCGTCGGCAAGCCGTACCGCCGCAGCACCGACCGCGCGCACAAACACGGGCGGTACGCCGACGCCGATGCGCGGCATGGCAAACAGCATCGCGACCCCTGCCGCCGTTGCGATCGCCGTCGACACCACGGCGATGCCCACTGGCACCAGACTATCGCGCAGCAGGCCCAGCGGATGACGCAGTAGTTCCGCCTTGGCAAACATCCCCTCCAGGCTCGCCCGCAGGAACGCCGTGTCCAACCGCGCAAGCTCGACCAGGCCACGTTGTACGTCGGCGCTCAGCACAGCCCCCGCGACCAAGAGCACCAAGCCCAATCCGAACAGCGGCACCGAGCGGCCGCGATGCCCCTGTGGCTTGCGAATCGCCAGAACCCACTTGGAGGTTCGGTCGCTCAGTGCCGTCAGCCCCAGCAAGAACAGCAGCAACGTTGAGAGTCGGTCGTATCGTCCGAACCCCAGCTCCTCGAAAATCGCCGCCCCGAGCCCGCCCCCGCCGACGATGCCGATGACCGATGCGTTGCGAACGCTGCACTCAAAGCGCAGCAGTGTGTACGACAGCATCGAGCCTCCGGCTGCGGGCACGTAGCCCCACAACCCCACGAGCAGCCGCGATGCACCCGTGGCCTCGGGCGCTTGAACTTGGCTCCGCGGGACCGCGTCGAGCAGCTGGCTATACGTCTTACCGAGCAGGCCGGCGACACTGATCGCAATGGCGATGGCACCCGTGACCGGCCCCGGGCCGATGAAGACCAAGACCACAAGTGCCCACGCAAAGTCCGGGATGGCCCGAAGTCCGTCGAGCAGCACCCGAACCGACTCCACGCGCGCACGACCGCCCCACGACGGTGTGCAGCGGGGTGGATGGGCAATGTTCCGACTCGCTCCGAGCGCAAGGACGAAGCCCGCGACTGCACCCACAGCTGTGCCCCACGCTGCCACTGCCAGCGTTTGCACCGACAGCTTCAAGCCCTGGGCCAGCGTCTCGGAGCTCAGCTCGGGTCGCGTCATCGCACGGACCAGCGCCCACGCGCGCTCCAACCCCCCGCCCGTCTGGGCGCCGCCGAGCTCGGCCCCCGTGGCCAGCCACGCGCCGAAAACGACCGCTCCAACGACGAGCCACCGAATCACGGGGGGGCGAGGACGTGACACAGTGGTCTTCACGCGGCGTAAATCTCAGCGACCGCGGCCGAATCAAGGCGGGACGCGGGCGCATCAACCACGACACGGCCCTCGCTCAGTCCGATCACCCGGTCGAAGCCCTCAGAGAGCAACTCGACATCGTGCAACGTGATCACGGCGGAGGCTCGTGAAGCGCGGACAAGCTCGATCGTGCGACGCAGCAGTGTCTGGCGCAGGCGAGGATCCAAGCCTGCGGCGGGCTCGTCCGCGAGCCAAAGCTTGGGCGATTGCAGCAAGAGGCGGGCAAGCGCCACCCGCTGCCGCTCGCCGCCCGATAGCTCGCGCGGCCAGTCCCAGATCCGATCGGTCAGCTCGACCTGCTCGAGGGCCGCGCGAACTTGGGCGACGTCACGGGCCCGGGGCCAGACCAGCGTGCTGAGCCCGCGCAGCGTCGACCACTGACCGAGCTGCCCCATCGCGACATTGTGGAACACGCGCAGCCCGTCGACGAGGTTGTCGGTTTGCAGCATCAGCCCAACCTGTCGCCGAAGTGCGCGCAGCTTGCTGCCCCACAAACCTGCGGTCTCGCTCCCCAACACATCGACGCTGCCTTCGGTCGGGGCTTGCGTTGCGGCCAGCACTCGAAGCAGCGTTGACTTTCCGGAGCCCGACGGCCCGAGCAAGGCGATGACCTCACCCGGATCTGCAGTCAACGTCACGTCAGTGAGCGCTTTCCGGGTGGAAAACGCCACCGACACGTGGGACAGCGACCACGCGGTCACGCAAGACCCCCATCCTTTTCAAGCGCGTCGAGCACGGCGCGAATCTGGTTCCACTGCGGTTTTTGAACCTCGACGAATCGCTGAGTCGAGAACGCCTCGAGGACTTTGGTGTGCTCCGGATTATCGGCGGCCAGCCCGACCAGGGCTTTGCGCAGCGATGCAACATTCGCGGCATCGAGGCCCCCGTGGGCAACAAAACAATAGTCGACGTATTCGGGGGTCACGAACACGACGGGTGCGCTCGCCTGAATCTCTTTGTCGGCGGCCTCCCATGCAGCGAAGTTGACGACACCGAAGTCGACCGAACCGTCTGCGACCGCACGAAGCGTGGCTGCGTGTCCGCCTTTGAGCTGATACAGCGGCGGCCCCTTGAACCCGGTAGCCGGGTCCACGCCGACCTCGCTGGCTGACAGGAACCAGCGCGGCATGATGTGCCCGGACGTCGAGCTCTTGGACCCGAAGGAGAAGCTACCCTCAGCGAGCTTCGGAGCCAGCACCGCGAGTTCTCTCAGCGTCTGCGGGCTTCGGTCGGTGCGCTCCGTGAGTGTCTTGTCGGCGACCCACCGTTGATTGGCGATGAAGTAGCTGCGAAACCGCAGGTCCGTCGGCCGCGCTGCGACGAAGTGGACACCCGCGGGGGTGCGCTGATCCGCTTGCACCGCCGTCACGCCGCCAAACCACGCCGCGTCGATCTTGCCCGAAGCCATCGCGACGACCGCCGCCGTGTAGTCCGGCACGTGCACGTACTCCACGGGCCGCCCGAGCGCTTTGCCAAGGTAATCCGCAACCGCGGCGTAGCGGCGCGACAGCTGGTCCTTGTCGGCGTCGGGAATCCCACTGAAACGGAAGGGCCGGTCGCCGGACTTGCCGCACGCACCGACCGCTGCCGCTGCCGCTGCCATGCCCCCGAGAAACAGGCGACGGCTCGCTACAAATCGATCTGTGGGGTCGTTGTCCATCGCGCGAGCCGGAGTCTACACGGCCGCGAACTCAATCCCGACCCAGCCCAAACAACCGGCGCATCGAGAACTCTGATATACGCGACGCCCGGCATCGATTCTGTGAATCAGGGTCGCGGTTGAGGCCCAAAACCTCGATTGCTATAAGCGCCACCGCTTGAGCGCACCGCTCCCAGACCATCCCATGTCACCATCAACGATCTTCTCTCGGTCCGCGGGTTCCGCCATCGGGCTCGCAATCGCTGCCGCGACACTCGTGACGCCGCAGTCTGCCAGCGCAGCGGATGTCGACTGCGTGTCGCTGCCCAACCCGGTCTACTTCCCAGCGACCACGCTGCTCGAGTCTCTCCTCGCAGAGATCGCGCCCGTCCTTGCGGACCCGGCACTCGGCGATGATCAGATGACGATCATCCACTTCCCGCTGTCGTCGTGCATCGCGTACGACCTCCACCGTGAGCAGATGCCGCTGACGGGCACGGCCGTGTACTACTTGCCGGACGGCACGCAGTCCGAATGCGACATGCCCGAGGACAGCGACATCCGCAGCGACTTGCAAGCGATGGACGTTGGCGGTGTCACGTGCCTCGGCGGACAAGCCCCGCCCGCGGAGTTGCTCGAGTACCCGAGCCACGTCGAAACGCTGGGGTTTGTGGTTCCGCGCAACTCGTCGCAGACGGCGATCACCGCGACCGAGGCCTACTACTTGATGAAGTTCGGCGGCGAAGCAGAGCAGCAAGTCGCGCCCTGGACGAACCCCGACTTCATCCTCGTTCGGAACCCGGGCTCCAGCACTCAGCTGACCGTGGGCGCCAACATCGGGATCCCCGGAACGATGTGGAACGGTGCGCTCAACGGCCACCAGGGGTCGGGCGACGTGCGCGACGCACTGATCGCACAGAACGCGACCGGCAACGCCGAAGAGGTGATCGGGATCCTCAACAGCAGCAAGTGGGAAGCGGCGCTCAACGACATCAAAGTGCTCGCGTTCCAGCCGTTCAATGCGTGCCTCGGCGCCGTGTTTCCGGATTCCACCTCCACCTCCCGTGACAAACGCAATGTGCGGGACGGTCACTATCCAATCTGGACCAACCTCCGCTACGTCGTGCGCACCGATGGCAATGGTGCGGTCGTCACCGAAAACGGCGACGCCGCAGCCGCGCGCGCGCAGCGTTTCATCGATCTGATGACGGGTGCCGATGCCATCGAGCCTCTCAACGTCGCGAGCGCGATCATCGGAACCGGCAACATTCCAACCTGCGCGATGCATGTGACGCGCGAGGTCGATGGCGGACCGATCGCCTCGTTTGAGCACGACGCTCCCTGCGAGTGTCTATTCTTGGAGGAGAACGGAGTCGACAGCGGCTGCGCGACCTGCAGCGACGACACGCCGTGTGCCGCGGGCACCTGCCGGTTCGGCTATTGCGAGGAGCGGTAAGGACATGACCATGCGAAAACGACTTATTGAGTGGGTAGTCCTTGGCCTTGTGGTTGGGCTCAGCGCGTGCGGCGATGATGCCGGGTCCGCCGATGACGCGGCGGGTACGGGCACGGGCGGTGGTGGCGACGACGCGGCCGCGATGTGCGATCCGGTTGGGGCGACGCCCGAGGTCGGCGCTCTGCTGAACGCACCGGTTGCCGCCGATGTCGAGGTCATCCAAAAGACGCCTCAGCACCCGGGTGCCCCGGGTCCGGTCGATCTCCCGTAGGACCCAGTGGCAAACGACACGCAACTGTGCCGGGCGCGCTCGCGTTGGATGACGCAGGCGGCCCGTGTTGCGGTTGCGTTCGCGTTTGCCGGGCTGGCGGTGCCGCGGGCTTCTGCAGCACCGCCCGAAGAGGAATTCGTGGTCGACGGCGAGGACGACGTCCCGACCGACGCACCCCAATCGCTCGAGGTCGATGGCGAGGACGACGTCCGTACCGACGATGCGCCAACGGCCGAGCCCGAGGCCAAACCCGAGCCCAAGGCCAAACCTGCGCCCAAGGCCAAACCTGCGCCCGAGGCCAAACCTGCGCCCAAGGCCAAACCTGCGCCTGCTCCCTCCTCCGCCAACCCACCCGCGACAGCATCCGAGACCCGCCCCGCCAAGCATGGCGCCCCCCAGGTGTTCATCGACGACGCCCGAACCTCCGGTGGCGCACCCGCGAAAACCGCTGGCGGGCGGCTGTCCGGAGCGGCCGAGCACTTCACCTTCGGCGGCTTTGTCCAGGTCGACTTCCTCCGTAAGGAGATCTCCGAAGACCAGCTTTCCGACGGCACCGCAGAGCCCCTGAACGAAACCGCGTTCTTGCTTCGCAACGCCCGGCTCGGGCTCGACGGCGATTGGAAGTACTTCGGGGTCACCGCGTGGGGGGATTTCTTCTCCAACAACGAAGGCGTCCGCCCCACCACGTTCGACGCGCACGCGCAGCTTCCGGGTCGAGGCGACGATCCGCCGCTGCTGCAGCTTCGTGCGGGCCTGCTGCGCGTGCCGTTCGGGTTCGAGAACTACGGCCAAAACGATGTGCAACGGTTCTTCGGCGAGCGCACGCTGGCTTCGCACGCCTTTGTGCCCGGGCTGTTCGACGTGGGCGCCTCACTCGCGGGCCACATCTGGCACATCGACTGGATCGTCGCCATCCACAATGGGCAGCCGGCTGGAGCGCCCGGATTCGGGTACCGCGACCCGAACGCAGCCAAGGATTACTCCGGTCGCTTGGTCTTGGGCGGGGCCTTGTTTCCGAAGCTCAACACATCGCTGGGGCTGTCGTTCCTGCGGGGCAGTGGCTTCAGCGCGGGAACGCCTCCGACCAAAGACAGCTTCGATTGGACGGACCTCGACGAGGACGGTCGCGTGACCGTGGCGGAGCTCATTCCCATCCCAGGGTCAGCGGGGCGCCCGTCCGAGAACTTCAAGCGCTGGGGTCTCGGTGCCGACATGCAGGTCCGCGCGGCGATTCCGAAGCTCGGCGAAATGATGCTGTACTCGGAAGTCGCGTTAGGCAGCAATCTCGATCGCGGCGTCGCCATCGCCGACCCCGTGCTGCTCGGTCGTGACCAGCGCGGCATCGGCTGGTACGCCGGGCTCACGCAAGCGTTCACGCGACACGCATCGGCGGGGGTCCGGTTCGACCAGTACTACCCCAACCTCGACGCGCTCGAAGCCTACGATGGCGTCATCGTGAACACGCGGCGCAAGTTCCAGTCGGTAACCCCTGGCGTCGCCGGGCACCTGCACCACAGCGAGCGGCTGCACGCGCGCCTGTTGGTGGAGTACGTGTTCCAACAAAACACGCTTGGCCGCAACGCGCAGGGCGAGCCCTCGCAGCTGGACAACGACACGCTGCGTGTACGCGCGGAGGTCTCGTTTTGAATCGCGTGCCGCGGACGTTGTGGCCTTGCGTTGCGTTGCTCGGCGGATGCCAAGCGGCGGACTCACGGTTCGGCCCTGGGCTCGACCTTCAGCTTCGGGTCACCGACGCCCAGCTACAACGAGGCGGACTGCTGCCCGACGAGGGCGGGCCTGTGGTCAGCCAAGTCATCCGACCGCAGCCGCAGGTCCGACGCGGCGAAGCCACCGTGAAGCTCTCGGGTCGACTCGGTGCCAACGGCGTCGTGCTCAACATGCAAGCCACGGGCGATGCCGACCACTGGCAGGTTCCCGCCAAGGGGTTTGACTTTGTGGTCGCCGATGAGCTGCTGTGGGACGCTCAGCTACAGTTTTCGCACAGCATTACGAGCGACCGCGTGCCCGTGCTTTTGCAGGCGGTCGACGCCAACGGAGTGGCGGGACCCGTCGAGGAGACAAGCTTCGCGGTCGTCGACGATGTGCCTCCGTCCGCACTGCTCGTCTCGCTGGGATGGGACTCGCCCGTCGACCTCGACCTTCATGTCGAGCTGCCCGATGGCACCGTCGTCGGGGCGAAGAACATCGCTTCCGTTGAGCCCGTGCCCGGGCAAGTGCCCACGCCCGACGCCTGGATGACCGGGGCGTATCTCGACTACGACTCCAACCAGGAGTGCCGACTCGATCTGCGTAACCGAGAGAACGTCGTCTGGTTGCAAGCCCCATCAGCCGGCACGTATCGCGTGTTCGCGCACCTGTTTTCACCGTGCGATCAGGCCGCGGTCAATGCCGCGGTCGTTGTGCAACGCGGTGACGATGTGACCGACGAGGTCGCCACCACGCTGTACGAATTCGACTCGCGCCAGCATCCCTCCGCGGGTGCCCCAGGGCTCCTGATGCTGGAGTTCGATGTCGAGTGAAGTGGGACGTCCTCGCCGTTTCGCTGGTCGCCCACATCGGGCTGTTTGTGTTCTTGCCCCCGGTGCCGCTTCGCGAGTTTGAGCCGCGCTACCACGATATCGAGCTCATCGAGCTTCCGCCGCCCCCAGTATTGGCGGCCGCGCCATCCGAGCCTGAGCCTGAGCCTGAGCCCGAGCCCGAACCCGAACCCGAGCCTGAGCCTGAGCCTGAGCCCGAGCCCGAGCCTGAGCCTGAGCCTGAGCCTGCGCCTGAGCCTGCGCCCCCGCCCCGTTCTGCGCCGCCACCTCGCCCCGCACTTGCCGACCCGGGACCCGCGAACGGATCAGACACTGCGGCGACCGCCGAGGGTGACGGGTCGGTGGGCGACAGCGATGGCGAACCCGGCGATGGCGAACCCGGTGACGGGACACCGGGCGACACGCCTTCTAAACCACGAAAGATCCGCACGCAGCTCAGCAATCGACCGCCGAGTCGCACCAAGCCCCGCAAACGACCACCGCCCACGTCCGCGTGCGAGGGCCCGGTGAGCAAGCCCAAGCCGCTCAAGAAGGTCCCGTTTGTGTACCCCGACGCTGCACGGGCCAAGAACATCGAAGGCCGACTGATCGTTCGCGCGTTTGTTGGCCGGGACGGAACGGTCACGAAGGTGAAGGTCCTCAAGGCCGTCGACAAGACCGTCGATGGCCCCGCCGCGGCCACGTTGCGTCGCTGGACATTCCAGCCGGCACAGGCGTGTGGCAAAGCCGTCGAGGGCCAGTTCACGTACGCATTCAACCTGGGTCCGGGGTCGTAACGATGGCCTTGCTGCTCCCGCTGCTCCTCACACTTGCGCTCGCGCCCACGCCCGAGCCCGTGTTCATCCCGCCCGAGCTGACCGGGTTTGTGGAGGCCGAGCGTCCCGCTGGAGCCGACCCCGCCGCGGCAGAAGTCCTCATGACCATCCAGGTGGGCATCGAGGGCGAGGTGACCCAAGCGACGGTCGTGCAGAGCGCGGGCGAAGCGTTCGACACCGCCGCGCTCGAGGCCGTGCGTGCGTTTGTCTTTGCGCCCGCCACAGAGGATGGCGTTCCCCTCCCGGTAGAGCTCGAGTACCTCTACGTGTTCGATGCCCTCCCCCAACCTGAACCTGAGCCCGAGCCCGAAGCGTTTGTCGTCGACGACGAGACCGACGTGTTCGCCCCTCCCGTCGAGGTTGAGGCCGCCGAGGTCACGCTCGACGCGGAACACGGCGAGCGCATGGCGGGGACGCAAGGCGATGCCGTCAAAGCAGCGCAAACCCTAGGCGGCATCGCGAGGCCTCCCGTCGGATCAGGACAGCTGGTTGTCTGGGGCGCCGCGCCGTCTGACACGCGGCTGTACATCGACTGGATGCCGGTCCCAAACCTATTTCACCTCGGCGGCGGACGCTCTGTGCTCCCATCGCCGACAGTGGACTCGATTTCGCTGGTGCCCGCCGGGTTCGGCCCTGCATACGGTCGGGCCCTGGGCGGTCTCGTGCGCGTCACGACCCGACAGCCGCGCTCGGTGACTGCGCGCCGACGCCTCGGCGGATTTGCGCGCGTCGACCCGATCGACGTGAGCGCGGGGACAGACACCCGTATCGGCGACCGCGGCTGGCTGATGCTCTCGCTGCGACAGAGCATTCTCGACCGCACCTACGGTGCTGTCGCTGGCCCGGCCGCACAAGAGCTGGTGCCCGTCCCGCGGTACATCGACTACCAATCCAAAGGGCACGTCCAGCTCACGTCCAACGCGACGCTAGAGCTTGTGGCGGTTGGCGCCCACGACGAGCTCGAGCGGAGTATCCCGAGCCTCACCCCAGACGCCGCGTTCACAGAAACCCAGTCGAGGGGGTTTCATCGCGTTGGCGCACGACTGGCGCGCACACGCCCCGACGGGTCCAGCTTTAGCGTCTCCACGTGGGCCGGCCTGGACGACAGCGGCATCGCTCAAGCGTTCTCCAACGTCGATGCCACCGGCACCGAGCGGGCTTGGCGGGGAGGGCTCCGCATCGAGGAGCGCCGACGCGTCGCGCCCTTCCTCCTCGTGCGTTCCGGGGTTGACCTCGAAATCGACCGCTACAAATCCGAGCGGCGGGGGGCCATCACGCTCCCGGGTCGCGAGGGTGACATCGGCGTGTTTGGGCAGCCGCCCGGGGACCGCGTCGGCCGCGACAGCTGGACCAACATGCAAGCGGGGGTCGGCGTGTACTCGACCCTGCGGTTTGAGCTCGCGGAAAAGCGCTGGCGCCTTGAGCCCGGGCTCCGCATCGAGCCCGTCGTCGTGGCGGGCGACAGGATTCTGCCCGTCCGCCCCATCGACCCACGCGTGGGCTATATGCAGACCGAAGTCGCAGTGGATCCCCGCCTTCGGGTGGAGTGGTCGCCCATTCCAGCGATCACGATCTTCTCGGCGGGCGGGCGTTACCACCAGGCGGCACGGCCGGCCGATCGGTCGCCCGTGTTCGGTACCCCCTCGCTGGGCCTGGCGCGGGCGTACCAAGCCGTCGCTGGCCTCACCGCGGACGCCACAGACTGGCTCGAGCTGGGCGCGCAAGGATTCTTCGTACAGTCGTCGGCGTTGGCTGCACGCGCCGACGACCCCACCCCACCCGTTGCGGAGTTGCTCGTGGCCGAGGGCAAGGGTCGCAACCTCGGCGGGCAGGTGTCGGCAGAGGCCCGACCGCTGGATTCGCTTCGCGCTCGCGTGGCGTACTCCCTGATGCGGGCCGAACGCAGGGACCCTGGGGGCGATGCATGGCGTCCGTTCGACTTTGACCAGACCCATGTCCTGCAGACGCTCGCGGGGTGGTCTCATCGATCTGGGGTCGAGGTCGGCGCCCGGTTCTCACTCAGCTCGGGCAACCCGCGCACGCCAGTGGTCGATGCCGTGGCCAACACGACGACCGGTGGGTTCGATCCCGTATTCGGCGAGCACAACAGCACGCGACTCCCGCTGTTCTTCTCGCTGTCTGCACGCTTGGGCTGGGGGCGCACGTGGCAGTGGGGCACGCTCCGTACCTGGCTCGATGTGCAAAATGCGACGAACCGCGCGAACGCCCAGGACTTCATCTACAGCTCGGACTTTTCGCAGCGCGGAACCGTGACCGGATTTCCGATCTTGCCGCTGCTCGGGGTCGAGGTGCGCCTATGACCGTGCGATCAACTGTAGTCATGGCCGCCGCGCTGCTCGGCGCATGCGTCCCGTCGTTTGAAGATCGGCCTTGGCTTGTGGATGAGTCGAGAGTCCTCGCAGTCACCGTCACGCCACCCGAGGCACGGCCCGGCGAGCTTGTTACGTTTGGTGCCCTGGTGGTCGATGGCGATGGTCAACGCTCCGATCCCGTCGGATGGAACTACTGCACACGGCCTCGCACAGCAGGCGAGCGTACGGGCGTGACCGAGCGATGCGCACGTGGTGAATCGTTGCAAACCGTGTCCAACCCAGGAGCCTTGCTCCCCGACGCGTGCGCGCGCTTTGGGCCCAACACACCGCCGACCGAAGGCGATGCACCCGCGCAACGCCCAGCCGACCCAGACCCGAGCGGCGGCTATTATCTTCCGATCCGGGCCGACGTGGGCGGAGACGACGACGCCCTTGCGTTCGGGTTTGCGCGCGTTCGGTGTGATCTCGTCGGGGTCACGCGGGCGATCTTCGATGACTTCGAGGCCCGATACTCCGCCAACGTCAACCCGATCATCCACGACGTTCTGTACGACGATGAACCGTTCACCACGGTACCCGCCGCAGCCACCCCAGGCTCTGTGCTCACATTGAGCGTGGCACTCACGGCGGAGTCGTTCGAGGACTACGTGGTGTATGTCGCGGCCGACGGTGCGATCGAAGCACGGATCGAAACCCTGACCGTGCGCTGGTACGTCACCGACGGCGAGCTTTCCTTGGGCGAAGCTTCTGCCTCCCCCGCGTCGCGCGAGGCGTCGCAAGTCGACTGGATAGCACCCGACAGCGCTGGCCCCGTCTCGGGCTGGGTCGTCGTGGCCGATGACCGCGGCGGGCTGGCCTGGCGCGACTTCACGCTGACCGTGCAGTAGCCGGCGAGCGCCTCACTCGAGGCAGCACACCGTCGTCGGATCACCCGGCATCGCCGCCCCAAGCTCGTCGCCCGTGTTGGCTGCTGGTGAGCAGCTTCCGGCGTGTGCGACTGCACCCGAGCTTTGGACCGAGCTCACCACCGTGGCGGCTGGGTCGTTGCAGTCTTCGGGCGTGCTCAAGCTTCCGTTGGGCGATCCGCTGCAGTTGCTCGTGCCGAAGAAGAACATCTGGTTCATGTCGCAGCCCGCCCCCGACAAAGAACACGTGCACGCGTTGCAGCTACGGTCGTCGTCGATGGCTCCGTAGTACACCCGACGGTCGGTGTAGTCGGTGCCGCGCGGGCACAGATGGTCCCCTTCGCGGAGCAGGCAGAGCGTGGATTCAAACGGCGGGATAGGGGTCGGCAGGCACAACTCATCGTCCCCGCAACCAGCGCTTGTGCGCTCAGCCGGCTCGCAGGCGATCATGGTCTCTGCAAAGGCAGGCTCATCGAAGAAGGTGCCTGAGGTATCGGGATCGCAGCCCTCCCCCACAATGTCGACCTCCGCCCACACAAAGGTGCCTCCTGCTGCAATGTTGGGGATGTCGTCGCACCCCTCGTCCAGCTCGACATCGATCGACGGGATTCCGAAGCAGACGTTGTTGTTGTGAACCTGCAGCGAGACCGGCCCGCAGGACACCGTCTCGTCCACGTCGCAGCTACAGGCGCAGTTGTGAGCGGCGGGAGGGAGGTTGAAGTCTCCTTCGTAGACGAGATCGCTAAAGGTCCCGCCACAGGCGATCGGCGCCCCGCCCACCATGCCCTCGTCGATCGCGAGCGGACCTACCCAGCCCGTTGCCGTCTCGGCACACGTAAATCCGGCATCACAAGTCGCAGCGCCCGACGAGGAGCCACTCCCCGTGTCGTCGCCGCCTGTTGTTGTGCCCGAGTCGCTCTCGCCGCCCGTCGTATCGGCCGTCTCGGTGGTTGCGGTGACCGCTCCAGTCGCGTCGGTGGTGTCGCTTTCGCCGTCGCCACCGGGCGGCGTAGCGGCAGGTCCATCGGAACCTTGCGTGGTCGGAGTGGCCGCAGAGGTGGACCCATTTGTGCCGCTGCCTGGTCCGGAATCGTCTCCAGTGCAGCCAACACTGAGCGCTGCGACGAGCACCCCGACAAGACCCGACGGCCGAAAATGGCGTTGCCCGTGAGCCAAGCTCATTTCCGGACTGTGCCTGACAGTCCATCACGCCGCAACTTGTGTGAGGTGTTGTCGCGTGACAGGAACGCGGCGCGGCAGGCGGCCTGGCAGCCCGTGCAGGTTGCGCTGGTGTTGTCAGGTGTGCGCCGTCCAATGCGACTCGCAAACTCGGGTCGGGACGGGTACATTCGGCACTCGACGCGGCCGGCGACAAACCATGAGTGCAGCACGAGTACACTGGATCTTGGGACTTGGATGGGCAACCGGCATGCTGGGTGCGACCCTGATCGGCCAAAGCTGCATCAGCGACGACCCCAACCACTGCGAGCACCAAGACGGCGACGCCAGCTGCGAGGCTGGGTTCTATTGCAACAACTGCGTCGCGTCCGACAAGAACGGTGGTTGTCTCAGCATCGAGGCGATCGACGAAGCCTGCCACTCCGCCGTCAGCGATGGTGGGACGCCGTCGGGATCGACCGACGATGCCACGGATGGGACGGACGGTGATACGGGCGGCCCGGCGACCATGGGCGACACGGGCCCGGCCGTTTGCGGCGGCGACGCTTGCCCCGCCAACGCGCCCTATTGTGTAGACGGATCGTGCAGCTCCTGCGCTGACGTCGGCGGCGATGACTATTGCGCGGGCGAGGACGAATCCACCCCAGTCTGCGGCGCGACAGGTGAGTGTGTGCAGTGCTCGCCCGACAACGCTTCGGCCTGTGGGGGCTCCACCGCCTTCTGCGACCCCACGGGTACGTGCTCCGGTTGCTTTGAGCACTCGCAGTGCATGACCGATGACAATGAGGGGCCAGGCTGCGACATCGCGATGGGCACGTGCCTTCCCGAGACCCTCGTCTACTACGTGTCCACTCCGGCCTGCGTGGGCGCGGAGACGGGCTTCGGGGACGCGGACGACCCATGGTGTAGTCTCGAGTCCGCCGAGGCGGTCATCGCGGGAAATTCGGGGGTCACTATCCACTTTGCCCCCGGGGACTACAGTCAAACACTGGAGTCATCCAACGGAGGCGTTGCTGTTCTCATCGGGCGCGGCGGTGGCGTCCCGGCCACACAATCGTTGGTGCCCCGCGTGCAGGTTTCGAACAACTCGCGTCTGTACACCAGCAACCTTCGGCTGTCGGGCGATGGCGGCGCAGGTCTCGTCTGCGCCAACGGCGGCACCCTCTGGGCGCGCGACACCGAGGTCGTCGACAGCATCGGCGGCTATGGCGTGGAGGCAGGCGTCGCCTGTGAAGTCACCATCGAGCGCAGCGTGATCGCGGGCAACGAAAATGGCGGGATCAACACGACCAACGCCGAAGTCATCCTCCGCAGCTCCGGTGTGCTCTACAACGGCGGCGACGGGATTACCGCCGAAGACGGAAGCTTCGAGATCAACCACGGCACGATCATCCAGAACGGTATCTCCAGCGCGGGTAACAACGTCGCGTGCTCGGCGGGCGTGGACCTGGTCGTCCGCAACTCCGTTGTCATGCATGAAATCGAGCAGTCGTTCGGCGGTTGCGGCGGCATCACCGTGCGCAACTCGGTCATCGACGACGACCCCTTCGTAAGCAAGGACGATGGCGTCACCTACCAGCAGTACTCCGATGGGTACTTTCAATCCCCGAGCGACGAAGACAACCCGCACGTGACCGGGTCAGCGCCGTTCGCCGACGTCGCAGTCCGGGAGGCTGGCCCGCCCTACGTCGACATCGACGGCGAAGCATACGACCTGACGCTCGGTGCGACGTCCTGGGCCGGCGCCGACCAGCCTTAGTCAGCTGGCGTCGGCCGGCTTGATGATCGAGAACATCCCGCCCTGTGGGTCTTGCACCACGGCGAAGCGGCCCGGGGCGATATCTTGTGGACCCACGACCACCTTCCCCCCCGTGGCCTTGATCTTCGCGACGGACGCATCGGTATCGTCGACGGAGAAGTAGGTACCCCACGCTGTCCGCATGGCGCCCCAGTTCTTCTCGATCTGCACGACGCCGCACACGTCGCGGCCACCTTGCTGCGCCAGCTTGTACACGTGTCCGCTGGACGCATCGGAGAAGGTCCAGCCAAACAACTCGCCGTAGAAGGCGAGTGACTGGTCGAGGTCGGTGGTCATCAGCTCGTGCCACGACATCGCGCCCGAAACGCTGCGAGCTTCGGCTCCGTGGTGCTCGCCTGCCTGCCAGACCGCGAACATGCCACCTTGCGGATCGGTGAAGAACGCGAGCCAGCCCGCGTCCATGATCTTCATCGACGGGACCATGACCGTGCCGCCCAGCTCGACCACGCGAGCCGCGGTCTTCGCCACGTCCTCCACGGAGACGTAGTTGTTCCACAGCGGCGGAACCCCGGACGCTTTCATCTCGTCGGACATCTGGCCAACGCCAGCGACGACTTTGCCACCGAGCTTAAACATCCCGTAGGGCGGGCCGCCTTGGGTGTCCTCGGTCGTGCACTCCCAGCCGAACAGGTCGCCGTACCACGTTTGCGCCGCGGCCATGTCGTGGGCATTGAGGTCGACCCAACAAAAACGCCCGGCTTCGTACTGTCTGCTCTCGGTCATGGCACAGCCACTCTAGCAGGCAGCAAGGGCTGAGATACGGGCACCGGTCATGCGGGCCGAGGTGTTAGGCTTGGCGCGATGGGGACGGGGACACCACGCTGGGCTGGGGCTGCGCTGGCGCTCACATGTCTCGTCGGCTGCCCTTCGGACGACAACGAATCCGAGGCCAGTGCAGGCACCGCGGCTAGCACCGCCGATTCTGGCCAAGCGACGGCCGACACGGCGGCCGCGCCCAGCGTCTCCTACGCGCGCTGCGACGACCCTGACGAAGGCTGCGGGGAGGCGGACTGCCGCGAGCGTGCGGTCGAGGGCGCCGACTGGCTCGTTTGCGTGCCGCCGTGCCAGGACGGCGCCGACTGCCCCTTGGCGAGCGGCAACGCATCTCCGATGTGCGACGACACGGGGCGCTGTTCCATCGTCTGCAACCCGAACGTCGCGGTTTGCCCTGCAGGCATGACGTGTATCGAAGGCGAGCCATCGCAGTGCATGTGGCCACTGGAGCCGATGGACGCTGGCGTCGCGGACCTGCCTGCGCTGTGCTCGGCGGCGTGCGACGGCTGCATGGCCGCACAACTGCTGGGCTGGTCCGAGGCCGATTGCGCCGCCGATTGTGCCGCCGACCTGGGCGACTGTGATGCCACCGAGCTCGCGGCTGCGCTGCTCTGCCCCGGGAGTCCCGCCTGCTCCGCGGGTGGCCTTTCGCTCTCGAGCTGTTTGGGCGAACTCGAATGTAAGGAATAACCATGGGCCTCACGACTGGATTGTTATGGGTTGTGCCACTGGTCGCGGGCGGCGTGTTTGCGCCCAACGCCGATCCACAGCACGTTGGCGGTGGTGACGAGGTCGCGGTATGCGGGTGGCCCACGGTCGTGCGACTCAGCACCAACTGCTCCGCAACGCTGATCCATCCGCAGGTTGTCCTGTACGCCGGGCACTGCGGCGCGGGGCCGACGTACATCACCACGGGCGAGGTCTCTGCCGAGGGCGCCCAGTACGCCACGAGCGACTGCTGGGTGAACCCCGAGTGGACAGGCAGCCCGGGCGGCACCGACTTTGCGATCTGCCGGCTCGCCGAGCCTGTGCTCGACATCCCGATCGTCCCGATCTTGATGGGCTGCGAGACCCAGGTCCTCGCGCCGGAGGTGGAGGCGACCTCCGTCGGGTTCGGGATTGCGCCCGATGGCCCCAACGGAATCAAGCGTGTCATCAGCTACCCGATCATGGCTGTCAACGATGAGGAGAACATCGTCACCGCTGGCGGGGGAGACGACGACGGCACGCTGTGCAGTGGAGACTCGGGCGGCGGCAGTTTTGTGGTTGGGCTCGATGGAAGCTGGCGCTTGTTCGGGGTCAACTCCGCGGTCGCTGGACAGCCGTGTGTTGCGGGTGCGTCTGTTCTCGCGATGGCGGCCAGCGCCGTCCCTTGGATCGAAGAGCAGACCGGCTTTGATGTTTCCCCGTGCTACGCGGCCGACGGAACATGGGAGCCCGACGACCGCTGTACTGAGGTCCCGATCGACCCCGGTATGGGCGGCGGTGATTGGCCGTCGTGCGAATCGGGGCCGCTGTCGGGCGCGCTGAGCACGTGCGGCGTTCCCTTTGAGGGCGTCGACCGACTGGCCCCCTCGATCGCGATCACCGATCCGATGGATGGTGATGCAGTCGACCCCATGGGCGAAGAGTCGGTCCTGATCCCGATCACGATCGACGTGGGCGACCCGGGCGGATTTGGCGTCGCGATGACGTCGCTGCGCATCGACGGGCGCGACGTGCCGGGCACCGAGGATGACTGGGCCCCGTTCGAAGTTCCGACACTCACGTTTCCGGAGGGCACGTACAGCCTCCAGGCCGTCGCGACGGACTGGGCCGGCAATGAAGGGGTCTCCGCACCTGTCGTGGTCACGGTTGGAGAGCCCACCGAGGGGGACAGCAGCGGAGATGGCGGCGGCGAATCGTCGGGAGCGCCCGCCGATGGGCCCGGCGACCAGAGCGCAACAAGTGCGCCCGCCGAGGACAGCGGGGATGGCGGCGGCACTGTCGCGTTGGATGGAACAACCGGCGTAGGCCAGGACGTTGACGACGACACCGCGGGCTGCTCTTGCCGAAGCGAGCGCTATAACGGGGCCGTGGGCCTGTGGGTTCTCTTTATGCTCGGCGCGCTGCGCCGCCGGAGCGCAGCGCACGAAAACGCGCTCGTTGCGTCCGCTACCGACCAGCGATACAAACCCACCGACCGCCGTTGATGCGTGCCACCGAAAAACTCGTTTTGGTCGTCGATGACGACCGATTGGTGGGCAACGCTGTTCGGCGCATGCTCGACCGATTGGGCTACACGACCGACGTGTACACGGCGGGCTGGGAAGCGCTTCGGGTCTTCGCCAGCGACCCAGACAAGTTTCAGGCGGTCATCACCGACCTGACGATGCCGCAAATGACGGGGCTACAACTCGCCGAGCGTCTGACCTCCATCCGCCCGAAGCTGGGGATCATCCTCATCAGCGGGCGGTGCGATTCGTTGACGCCCGAGATCACCGCCCGCGCTGGGATCCGCCACGTGCTTCCCAAACCATTCGGGCTCGCGGAAATCGATGGCCTGCTCAAGGGCATCATCGACGACGAGACCAACTGATCGGACGCTCTAGGCCCGCGCCAGGCCTCCGTCCTTGACCCATTGGGTCAAGCGAACCATGCCCTCGTCAATCGTGACCGAGGGCTCGTAGCCCAGGTCGCGACGCGAAGCGCCGATGTCAAACCAGTGCGAGCACGTCAGCTCGCGGACGATCCATCGACTCAGGCGTGGCTCGCCGCGGGCCCCCGTCATTGCGTGCACCTTCTCGAGCACCCAGCCGGCGGCCATGGCTGCCTTTGGCGATGCCGTCTTGGTGATCGCGGGCTTGCCAGCCGCTTGCAGCACGCGGTCGATGAACGTCCAGATCTCGATCGGCTCACCCGTCGAAACGAAGTACGGCCGACCCGAAACCGCGTCCGGATTTGACTCGAGGCTATCGGCGGCCAGCAGGTGTGCCCGGACCGCGTCGTCGATGTACGTGACATCGGTCTTCTTTGGGGGGCCCTTGATCCGACGGAGCCGCGAGGCGCGTTCAAGCAGCCGCGGCAGCAAGCTTGTGTCACCCGGGCCCCACACGATGTGTGGCCGAATGGCGATGGTGCGCAGGGCGTCGTCGTGACTGTCGAGTACACGACGCTCCGCCTCGGCCTTGGTCTGCGGATAGAACGCCTCGAACTCGGTCGCGTACGGCATCGATTCGTCGACGCCTTCCAAGTCCTCGTGCCCGAACACCACGCTAGGGGTGGAGGTGTACACAAGGCGCTCGACCCCCTGTTTGCGGCACGCATCGATCACGTTCTGCGTGCCTTGCACGTTGGTGCTGTGGAAGTCGTCGTAGGCCCCCGCAGCTCCGACCCTCGCCGCAACATGAAAGACGACATCACACCCCTGCGCCGCCGCTTCGACCGCTTCGGGATCTGCAATGTCGCCGCGGACGACCTCCGCCCCTTGGCGGCGGAGCTCGGGGTAGTCGCTGCGCGCAAGCGAGCGAACCGTATCGCCCCGCGCCAGCAGTGCCTGGACAATTCCACCGCCCAAGAACCCGCCGCCGCCCGTTACCAGTGCTTTCATCGGAGTGTCTCCTGTGCCCATACGGCCAGCTTTTCGCGAAAGATCTTCGAGTTGTGTCGCACATCAACGGGGAAGCTCGCCGAGTGCAGCAAGAGTGTTTCGATGCCCGCGGTGTGCTCGTGCTTGGCCCCAATGGCCTTCAACTCGGCCTCGATGTCCTTCCAGTCGTTCGCACGACCGGGCTCCAGCTCAACGCAGAGCACGGGCTTTGCATGCTCTCCCGCAGGCACACCGACCAGCGCGGTACGCCGGACTGCGGCATGCGTGTTGAACACGGCCTCGCAGCTCACGGTGAAGAGCGTGCCCGACTCCGTCTGGACGCGGTGCGACTTGCGACCGCACATCCAAAGGCGCCCGTCGTCGTCCAAGTACCCCACGTCTCCCATGCGGTGGCGAACGCTACCGTCCGCGTCAGGGATCTTGGCCAGCTTCGTCGACTCCTCGCGGTTGAAGTAGCTCGGCGTAACAACAGAGCCCTTCACGACGATCTCACCGACCTCGCCTGCGGGTAGACGAAGCTCGTCATCCCACTGCGCGATCGGTCCGTCCTCCACGGCGATGATGGCAACTTCCATGCCCGCGACGGGGTACCCAACGCAGACGCCGCCGCCCGTCTCGGTCCGACGCCGCGTGTCGCCGAGAATGGCATCGCTGCCGATCACGGCAACCGGGAGCGACTCTGTGGCCCCGTACGGAGTAAAGACCTGCACGCCCTGGGGGAGGATCGACGCAAAGCGCTCGATCGCGGGGGTCGACGCGGGCGCGCCCGCTGAGATTGCGCGCCGCAACCCGGTGAGCTCGATGCCTTCGGTTTCACAGTAGCGCCCGAGCTTGTCGATGATCGCGGGCGAGGCAAACATGTTTGTGCACTTGTGCTCGCGAAACGTCTCGATCAGCTTGCGCGGGTCGGCCTCCGCCGGCCGTGAGGCGTCCATGTCGGGCACGATCGACGCCATGCCCAGGGCTGGGCCGAACAGCGCAAACAGGGGGAACGTCGACAAGTCGCGATCACCCGGCTCGATGCCGAAGGAGTCGCGAAGCTGCTGCACCTGTGCCGCGAAGACACGATGGGGTGTCACAACGCCCTTGGGCACGCCCGTGCTGCCGCTGGTAAACAGAATCGCCGCGGTCTCTTCGGGATCGGGCTCAATGGGCGCGTACGGGGTATCGGGCGCGGCCGACTCGAGCTTGGCGAGCGTGGGGCCGCCTCCGGGAACCCACGGGCCCACCATGACTTTGGTGCGCACGGTGGCCTTGGCCCAGCCGAGCACGAACCGAGCGATGTGCGCCTTGGGGATTCCGATGAACGCCGTGGGCTCGGCCTCGGCCAAGCACACCCCGAGGTTCTTGATGCCCATCCCAGGGTCGACCATCACGGGGACGGCCCCCACCTTGAGCATCGCAAACGTGATCGCGAAGAAGTCGACGCTCGGCTTGACCATGAGCACCGTCCGCGTGCCCCGCTCGATCCCCACGCTGACCAGCGCATGTGCGACGCGGTCGCTGCGTCTGTCGAGCTCGGAGGCCGTCAGCGTGTCGTACCTCGACGTGCCTGCAGGCCCAGGGCGAGCGATCGCCACCGAGAGCACGTCCGGCTGCGCCTGAGCCAGCAAGGGCAGGTAGGCCGCGACATTGAGGGGGCTGCTGGAGCCGCTGGGTTCAGAACTCATGCGCGCGCCTCGATCGGATGCTCGCCGATAAAGTCGTGAACGAGACCCACGATCTCCTCGGTCGCGTCCTCGAGAATGTAGTGGCCGCAATCATCGAAACGATGCACCGCCGCCTCAGGGAATCGCCGTTCCCACTCCTCCAAGAAGTGGTGGTCGAACACAAAATCTTTCATGCCCCAGCCGATCAGCATCGGCTTGTCGCGCAGCGACCCGAGGCCGTCTTGTGTGCTCTGGATCAGCCCAAACGCCGGGTCGACTTCGCGAAGTGGGATGTCCGCAACAAAGCGGTGCACCGCGACGCGATCCTTCCACGTGCGGTAGGGCTCCAGATATCCCTCCGCGACTTCGGCCGTCATCCGCTTGCGCGTCACGCAGTAGCGAATCGCGCCGCGCACAAACGCGTTGGCACCGCGGACGACGAGGTCACCGAGCAGGGGCGTGCGTGCGAGCGCCAGAGAGCTCGGAAACCCCTTGCCGTCGGGCAGGTGAAACGCCGACGTGTTGAGCACAACGATCCGCGAGACAAGCTCTGGGTGTTTGACCGCCCAAGCCATGCCGATGGCCCCGCCCCAATCGTGCACCACCAGCGTGATGTCCTTGAGGCCGAGTTCGTCGACCAACCGCGTCAGGTCGTCGACGCGCGACTGCATCGTGTAGTGGTAGCGGTCGGCGTTGGGCTTGTCGGAACGTCCGCATCCGATGTGATCGGGTGCCACCACCCGATGCGTTGGCCGGAGTGACTTGATGAGCTCGCGCCAGTAGAACGACCACGTCGGGTTGCCGTGCACGGCGAGCACGCACTCGCCTTCGCCCTCGTCGACGTAGTGGTAGCGCAGGCCGTCGCGGTCGAGATAGTGGTCTTCGAATGGATACAGTTCCGGGTTCACCATTGCACTCCCAGCATGAGGCAGTTGAGTCCGCTACCGATGCCAAGCATCGCCACGCGATGCCCAGCACATAGAAAATCTCGTTCATCGGCAAGTGCGGTGGCGAGCGGAAGCGCCACCGTGCCCGTGTTGCCCAGATGCTCATAGACAACAAAATCTTGCTCGGGCGCCACGCCGAGCTTGGACAGCATCGTCGTGCGATGCGCCGCCCCTATCTGATGGCAGATCGTGCGATCCACATCGGGCACAGACCACTGCATGGTCTCGAGAAAGTCGGCCCACGTTTTTTCTCCGAGCGCGACCCCGTGCTCGAGCACCGCGGCCGAGTCGGTCGCCGCAAACGCGCGAAGGGCTGGGTCGTCGGACGGTGCGGTCGCGTTGGGGTGCGGCTCCACGCCCCAACGGCAAAGCTCGTGGTGTTGGGGCGCCGCTCGCATTGCGGCGCCCGAGAGCTTGGGTCGAGCGGCGTCGCCAAACGACCCATCGGTGACAATGACCGCCACGGCGCCTGAGCCTCCCGTGAAGGTCGCAACCGACGAGGCGAAACGAGAGAGCGTGGGGTCGGCGAGCAACCGGGCGATGGCGACCTCATTGATCTCTCGCGCCGTCTCGCTGGCGACAACCATCCCCGCCTTGATCTGGCCAAGCTCGATGCGGCTCGCGATCTCGATGATCCCCGTGAGTACGCCCAGGCAAGCGTTGCTGACATCGTAGATCGCGGCGGTTTCGGGCAACGGATGACCCGCACGTGCGAGTCCGGCGGCCACGTGGCACGCGGTCGCGGGCTCGTAGTGCTCACGGCACACCGCGCCATACAGCAGCATGCCGAGGTCTCCGCTCTGCACGGGGCTCTCGGCCAGCGCGCGTTGGGCCGCCACGACCGCGCCCTGCGACACGGGGTAGCCCGGCTCCCACCAGCGGCGCTCCGCGATGCCCGTGAGCGACTCGATCTGGCCGGGGTCGATGTGCAACTTGCGATACACGGGGAGCAGGCGCTCCTCCAGCTCTTCGGTGGCAACGATGACCGGGGCCAGCGCGTAGCCGAAGCTCGAAAGAACGGGCTTGGTAAACCTCATCGCGAAACCTCCAGGGCAAAGCGCTTGATCTCGTAGATCGGCCGGCCGTCGACGATCAGGAAGCCGTCGGCGACCAAGCGACGCGCGTCGTCATCGACCTCGACGATCGTGGCCTGGACCTCCACCCGCTTGCCCGTGGGAACAACTTGGCCGCGGTAGATCCACTCGTGCTCGTGCCCGACAACGAAGGTCGCGAACTGTGCGTCGGCCGTAAGCTCCCAGCGGTCGACCGCGAAGACCTTGAGCAGCTGCAGGTGTGCTTCGAGCCCGAGCGAGCCGGGCCAGACCGGATCCTCAAAGAAGTGGGCCTGGAAGAACCACGCGGAAGGATCCACGTCGACCGAGCCGATAATCGCCCCCAGGCCGTGCGGCCCGCCCTCGCGGATCAACGCGTCGACGCGAGCGACCATCCGGAACTTCGCATCGGGAAGCGGAGCAAGCTCCGAGACGTCGAACGCGTCGGCGCTGGCGAGCTCGGCGGGGGTCGGCGTGTACAGCTTCGCGTCGCGGATGCCGACCTGCTCCCGCAGTGCATCGGCCGAGAAGAACCCGAAGTAGGTCGTGCCCTCGTAGATGGGCTCTCCGCCCACCCCGTACACGCCAAAGTTGAAGTGCTGAATGATCATGCCGCCCGAGGCCGACACTGAGGTCATTGCCGCGCGCATCACCAGGGTGGCGTCTGCGTCGTCGATCGCCCGATGCAGGGTGGCGCGCCCGCCCAGGTTCCGAAAGTGCAGGTTGTCGTCCGAGGTCAACCCCGAGCCCGCGTAGGCGGCGAGCCAACCGCAGGCCTGCAAGCCAATCTCCAACAGCACGGCAAACGGCATCGCCGCCTGTCGGTTTGCGCCGAGCGTCCACGCCCATGTCTCGCGATCGACCTCCGCCCGGCAGTGGGCACCCGCCTCCATCACAAAGGGCTGGCCGTGCGCTTCGGGCACGCGATCGATGAACTGAAACGGAGCGCCCGGAAGCCGCGCGATCGAGCGGCTCGGCCCATCAAACACTTCGTAGCGCGCACCAAACGCGTCAGACGGCTTGCCATAGGCAAACGCCTCGAGCGAGGCCTTGTCGTACTCCCGCGGGCGCACGCACTGGGCGGCGAGTCGCTCCGCGGTTGTGCCCGTCAACCGCGCCGACATGTCCTCGATGTCGACGATCCGCTTGCCGTCGGCGTACATGCGCGCGTCGCAAATGACCCAAGGCTCGGGGTCTTGGCCGAACTCGCGCATCGTGACCTCGTACGTCACGACTTGGGTGTCGTCCAACACCTGGCCGCGACATTTGAGCCGACTGCACACGCCGAGCTTGGGTTCGAAGGCGACCTCATCGGCGTCGCCTATCCATCCTATCGAGAGCAAGAACACTCGAAGCGTGTGCATGCAGCACTCGTACATGAGCGTCCCGGGCATCACCCGGTCGTCGACGAAGTGGCACGTGATGAACCAATCATCCGGATGGATGTCGGCCTCGCCGCGCACAAAACCCAACCCGTACGCACCGCCGTTGGCGTCGAGTTCGGTGATGCGGTGCACCAGCCGCATGAGTCCACCCGGGATCGTCAGCGGATTGCGGACGGCAAGGGCTCCCGGGCCCGAACCGAGCACGCTGAGATCGCCCGTCCGCAAGGCGTCCAGTTGCGTCGCGTCCAGCGTGGTCACGGTCGGCGACAAGAATGTCGGGCGATCGGCCAACGACGAGCTCGCGCGAGGTTTGACGTGCTTGGGGTCGACGACGCCGCGCCCGGCCGCCAGCTCAGCTTCGGAGAAGAATCCCGCGCAGCCCTCGCGCATCGTCATGAGGAGCCGGCCGTCGACCGTGGCGTCGTACTGGAACTGAAACAGCCACGTATCGCCCTGACGGAAGAATCGCTCGATCTTGATGTCGTAGTGGATCGTCTCCCCGACAACGGGCAGGCGATCGTGGAACGTCACCGTGGCGTCCAGCAGGCGGTACACGGCCAGGCCCCGAGTCTGGGTGTCGATGCCGAGGTATCCCGACAAAAACAGATCGGCCTGGCCGGCCTCGACGGCAACACACGTCGGGATGCGTCCGGCGTCGAGGTACCACTTGTCGTGCAGCACGTCGTGCTCGGTCACGATGCGACCACTGGTCATCGCACCCGGCGTGGCGTCGACGTCGAGGATCCTGTCGACGAGCATCAGCGGCTCATCGGGGAGCCGTACCCGTGTCGGAAAGTCGTCGACCGCGGCAAACGTGGGGCCCAGAACGTCGACCACGCGCCCCGTCGCGAACGCGAGGCACTGCTCGCGGGTGAACGCGCGCGGCACCGCCAACGATGGGGTTGGAGCGGGCCCTGGGACGGCGGCGTGTGCAGCCTGGGTTTGGTAGTGAAGCTGAGCCTGGAGTTGCGCGGTGGCCAGCTGCGTCAGCGCGGCCGATGCGTCAAGGAAAGCGGCGTGCGCGGCTGCGGTGGCGACGGCGGGCCGAAGCATCGCGGGCATGTCGGCGGGCAGCTCGGCGGGAACAGGGGCGGGCTCGGTCGGCTGGCTCGTCATGGCAGCGGGGGTCGGTGGCGTGGGCGAAGCCGCGGGCGCGGGCACCTCGGGTTTGGGTGCTTCGGGCAGCGGTGGCATGGTGGCCACGGCTGCGCGCCCAACCGGGAGCTGGATCGTCTTGGTCGGCGGGGTGACCTCCTCGGCCAGCGGTGCATCAAACAGCGCGTCGAGATCGAGCGGGACGCGATGTGCGACGAGCATCGCCAACGTGCGCAACCAAGCCGGGCGGCCCTCCGTGCCCGGATTCGAGATCGACCGCGCAACAAACGGTCGGTCGCCGAGGATCTTGTGGATCATGCGGGTGCACGACCCGCCCGGCCCCAGCTCAACGAAGATGCGTACGCCATCGTCGAACGCCTGACGCACGACCCTGGGGAAGTCGACGCCGACGAGCGCCTGATCGGTCACAGAAGACGCCGCAGACTCAGACGACAGCGGATAGGAGCGCCCCCACGCGCCACTGTAGAACCGGACGCCCTCGGGCGGGGTGGTCGGCAGGACGTGCAGGGCACGGTACTCCGCCTCAACGCTGCGGGCGACGTCACAGTGAACGGTCGTCACGCCAGGCAGCGGATGAAACGGCACGGCCAGCGCTTCGACAAATGCGGCCAGCGCTTCGGCATCACCGCCAACGACGCACTCACTGGGCGTATTGACGATGAGCCGATAGACACGCTCCCGACCGGCCAGCGCTTCGTCGACCCTCGCGCTCGAGGCCTCGACGACACCGATCTGCCACTTCACCGAATCGCCCTCGGGCAGCTGCCACAGGCGGGCCGCCGCCCTGCATTCGCCCGCGAGTTCCTGCGTGAACAGAGCACTGTCGAACACGCGGCCGAGCATGGCGTCGCGGTCCTTCCAGGCACCCAACGAGAACAGGCCCGCGGTCTCACCGAGCGAGTAGCCGATGACCGCATCCGGCTTCACGCCGAAACTCCGCAGCGCGTCGCTGCCGAGGATCCCCACCGAAACTTGGGCCAAGATCAGCGCGCGCGGGTCGGCGTCCATCTCAGCCTGCGTCGCATTCCAAGAGAGTCCGGGCCGAAGCTGCTGGGCCAGTTCACGGACGTTTTGGCTTTGTTCGGTAAGGACCGCAGGTGCGTCGAGACCGACCGCGCGCCCCATGCCCGGAAAGTGACTCCCCGACCCAGGGAACACAAACGCAAGCTCGCCCCCAGGGCCGAGCGGCTCGGGCGCAAACCAAACCCGCGCGCCTCCCCGCTGGCTCGGATCTGTGCCGGCTGCGAGATCCTCCGCTGCGCGTGACGCAAGCGAGGCTAGCTGCGGAAGGTCTCGGGCAACGAGCGCCACCGCCAGCGGTGCACTGGGAGCGCGACCGTGATCCTGACGCCACGCACGCGCGACGTGATCGAGCGGCCGCCGCACGTCGGTCGCGACGTCCGCGAGCCGATGCAAGCCCTGCACGAGCCCGTCGCGATCCGTCGCTTCCACGACAAACAACGCCTCCTGAGGCGGGCGATGCCAGGGTTGGTGATGGCCCTCGGCCACGACTACGTGCGCGACGTGACCCGTCACCGACGCTGCGGCGACCAGTGCCTGACGTTGGCCAGCGGGTGACAGCCACGGCTGCAACCCACGGATGGGTCGCCCCGCCCCCGCAACCGCAGCGCGCAGCCCACGAACGGGCTCCACCAGTCGGTGGTGCAATCGCAGCGCGCTGGCCACGACCCCAAGCAGGCCGGACACTGCACCGCTATCGCCAAACGTCGCGCAGGTCGCAAGCCGAGTGGCGTCGTCGGCCAAGCCCGCGAGCCCGCGCTGCTCGGCCGCATCGTGCGCGGGCAGCCCGCTCGCCGCAGTATCCACAACGGAGATCGATGCGTCGCACGCCGCATCCGCGATGGCACGCGCTGCGCTACTGCGATGGACCTGCGCGCCCGGTCCTCCGTCCCACAGTCCGGGCCCGGAGGCCGCGCCCGCGCCCGCGACGACGGCGTAAACCCGGTCACCGTCGCGCTCGGCATCGTCGAGCCGCTTGAGCACCAAGGCGACAGCGCCCTCGCTGGGGGTCGCGCCCTCGCTGGCGACGTCGAGCGGCTGGCCCGATACGACCTCGGGTCGGGTCGCGGCTTGGGATAGACGCGCACGCACGTCGCCGCCGAGGTCGACGGCGCCCACGAGTGCGGCATCGAGCTCGCCAGCCTGCAGCGCACGAACAGCCGTGATCAGAGCGGTCATGCCCGAGGTGTCTTCGCTCGACAGCGTGTAGCTCGGTCCGCCGAAACGAAACTCCCGTGCAATGCGGCTGGCGGCGATGCTGGCCAGGCCGCCCATGGTGCGGTCGGCGTTGAGTGCCGGGCCCATCGCGTCGCACAACCCATTCACCCAGCGATCAAACTCAGGGCCCTCGCTCGGGCGCTGCAGCTGCTTCGCCCAGTGCTCGGCCTTGGCCCGCACGCTCCAGCGCAGGTGGTAGTCGGTGGTGCCAAAGTCGAGCTCAACGCCCACAAAGACGCCAGCGCGAGGACCGTGGGGTGCCGCGCCTCGCACGTCCGACAGTGCATCCCCCGCGAGCTGCAGCGCGAGCAACTGCTGCGGGAGCAGCTCGGCGAGCTCCCGCGGCGGAATGCGAAACACGCCCATCGGCACGTCGATCGTGTCGATGAACCACCCGTCGGGCGAGGGTTGCCCGCCAAAGTCGGCCTTCGGTGCGGGCGACTCGGTCGCGGATTCGCCAAACAACCGCTCACGGATAGCGTCGATGCCCTTCCACGGTCCGATGTGGCCGGACATGCCCACGATCGCAATCGGCGAGGTGGGGAGCCGCGCAGGCACTTGTACGACGGTCGCCGCCGACGGTGCACTCGACGGGTCCTCAAGCAAGACGTGTGCGTTGGTGCCCCCAAAACCGAAGCCGCTGACCGCCGCACGTCGGGCCCGCCCGCGTGATGGCCACTCCGATGGCTCGGTCGGGATGGTGACGGGCGCGTGCTCGAGATCGATTCGGGCGCTCGGCTGCTCGAAATTCGCCACGGGCGGAATAACGCCGCGATCCATCGCCAACACCGTCTTGATCAGCGCAACGGCCCCCGCCCCCGTGAGCAGGTGGCCGACGTTGGCTTTGACCGCGCCCAGTGGCACGTCGGGTGCGTCGCTGCCCTCGCGGAGGCGCGTGATGCTCTCGACCTCGACCGCGTCTCCGATCGGGGTACCCGTTGCGTGGCACTCGATGAAGTCGACGTCGCCGGGTGCCCAGCTCGCCTGCGCATACGCGGCTCGCATCGAGCGCAGCTGCCCCTCGGTGCTCGGCGCGAGCAGGTTGCCATCAAGGTCGTTGGACAGCCCCGTACCTCGAACAAGCGCCCAAATGCGATCGCCGTCGCGTTGCGCGTCGTCCAACCGTTTGAGCACGAGCACGCCCGCCCCTTCGCCAACGATCAGCCCGTCGCCGCGCAGGTCAAAGGGCGAGCATCGACCCGCAGGCGACAACGCGCCGAGCTGCGAGAATCCCATCTGGGTGTACAGCGAGCTGGGGCGGCTCATCCCACCCGCGAGCATGATGTCGGCTTCGCCGCGCCGCAGGGCTGCTGCCGCAAGATGCAGCGCGTACAACGAGGACGCGCACGCAGCGTCCAGCGTCGTCTGATCTCCACCCAGACCCAAGCCGGCTGCGAGCACGCCCGCGGGGAGTCCCGCGACCCAGCGGTTCCAGACGCCAGGCGCCGCTCGCCGCTGAACGGGCGCGGGCATGCCTGCCGCACCAAACACCCGACGCTCGAGTGTCTGCCCCACGATCCAGTCGGAGAGTGCGGACGCGCCATCGGTGGGCAACGCGATGTTCCCCAAGATGACCCCCGCGCGACTGCGATCGACGCCGTCGGTGACGGCCGATGCCCACGCTTGCTTGCCCGCGTGCAGCAGCACGTGGACCGAAGGGTCGAGACGAGCGACAAAGTTCGGGTCGAGGGCAAGCCCCCCAACGTCGAACTCGAAGCCCCCCCTCGCAGAGGCCGTGGCGCCTTCGATCAGACACGCGTGGGTGGAGTAGACCCGGTCGGGCGCGGGGCGCTGTGCCGAGTACGCGGCCTCGGGATCGAGCGTCCACCGCTCGGAAGACACCGCTCGCACCATGTCGCGTCCCTGCTCCACGATCGGCCACAACGCCTCGGGCGACGAGGCGCCGGGCAGTGCGGCCCCCATCGCGACGATCGCGATGGGCGTGGGTCCGGTCGAAGGTGCG
>Ga0316189_10000100_pt1 | contig 75316 bp, 72 predicted proteins | sample LowCovwburrow_MG_FD_204930 | JGI IMG/M metagenome (GOLD analysis project Ga0316189, IMG submission 204930) | Coastal sediment microbial communities from Maine, United States - Lowes Cove worm burrow | ecosystem: Environmental > Aquatic > Marine > Coastal > Sediment | place: USA: Maine...
CAGGCCCGCAAGCACTTAACAGACTATCTGGCGGGTGCCGATGACAAGGCACAAGCCCACCTTGCCGCAGGTCTGTGCTTCCTCGCTCTTGGCGATGCCACGGGAGCGCGGGAGCAGTTCAACGAGTCGCTTTTGCTTCAACCCGACAATCCAAAGGCATTGGCCAACCTGGCAGTTGCGACTCAGATGGACCGTGATATGGGCGCCTCGAAAGAGACACTGCGCAAGGCCGAGCGAAGCAGTGAGGGCGCAGAAGTAACAGCGTTCGTCGGTATGAATCTCGAATTCGCCATGGGGGATTCACCTGCGTACAAACAACACTGGACGGCGATGGAATCACTGTTCCCCGGCGCCGAAAACCTTAAGTCACCGGTAGCGGGCATACCGGCGGATGTACGCGAACGCGTTGCTCTTCAACGCAATGTCATGCTGGTCATGTTTCTGAATCAGTGGCACACACAGACCGTCCGGTATGCGGACCTCACAATGCTAACTCTGCCCGGCGATGCAATTAGCGGCTATCTGCGCGCCCTCGCTCTTGAACTGCAAGATAAACCAGAGGAAGCACGGGGCACCTTGGAGAAGTTGGTTGCCTCGGAGCCACGATTCACCGGTGCACAACTGGCCCTTGGAAGAATGGCGGCGCGCCTGAACGATCCAGAGACAGCCTTGTCTGCGTATTCCAAAGCGGAAGAACTCGCACCGCGATCTATCCCTGCCAAGCTCGGAATAGCCAGCGCTCTGCTGGCCCTGAGACAAACTGAGGCGGCTACCAACGCCTTGATTGGAGCAGAAAACCAAGCCAATAGCGGTCGGGAGCTGTTCCAAGTCGCCTTGGCCTACCGGCAAATGGGCAAGTTTAAAAAATTTCGCGCACTGACGGAAAGAGCACTGGCAAAGGGTGATACAGGCATATGGCGTCAGCAAGCGGCGTCGTTTCTTGCGGCGACACAGGAATAAATCTAACGAGCTAAAATGCTGTTCTTCGCGGAATTACTGAACCGAATCGGCAGCCGTCGATCGCCCAAATCTGGTGATCTGGCCGTAGACATAGTGGATGAGGTCGATGGTGTCCTGGTCGTAGTCCTGGGAGGGGGATAGATTGCTCATCGATATATCGTATCGATATTGCCTAACCGATAGGCTTATATGAGGAATCGACGGTAGCGAAATAAAAACGCCACAAAGTAAAGCTATCATTCGGGCAAAAAAAAAGGACTGGCAATTTCTTGCAAGTCCTTGATTTAATTGGCTCCCCGGGACGGGCTCGAACCGCCGACCTAGTGGTTAACAGCCACCCGCTCTACCGACTGAGCTACCGAGGAATAGGTCGAGCCGCGTATAGTAATCACCTCTCCGTTTGTGGTCAATAGCTTGCCCTAAAATACTCCCTGCCGTTAACCGCACTGCAACGGGCTCCCATCCGGGCGGGTAGTCGACAGGCGCGGCCGTCCGGAGTTCGAGACAATAAGAGCCTTGGGATCGACCGTCGCGGTGAGATCGCAAATTGTGATGGTTGCCGTGGATCCGGGTGACATGCCGCTCGGTTGGTAGATCAGGCGTTTTCTTCCGACTGAGGTGAGAATCCGCACTCTGTGACGGTTGGGTTGCTGGAATCGCAAAACAGTCTCCGATCCATCCGGCGATCGGTTCCGATTGTCGTCGACGAACAGGATGAATCCCTGTTGCCATTCGAAGCTGTTCAGGCAGCTCTGGCCGTCCGTGCTGGGGCAGAGCACCACAGGTACCCCGCGTTTGACTGCCTCGCTTCGGGCTAAATGCAGGTGGAGGGCCATGCTGTTTACTGCCGTTGTTGTGCTGCTGCTGGCGCTCAGGGTGAGAGCGCTGGGGATGCCAATGGCAAGCAGTATGCAGACTGTCGCGAGGGTGCTGATCAGTTCAACCAGGGTAAGCGCGGTTTGACACCAGGACGGGGACGCGCTGGTCGATCGTATGCTCATAGTCGCACTCCTTTGCGATTATTTTCATCCACACAGTCCTTGTGTGGATGTTCGTTCTGATCTTCCTCGCCGCGTCAGAAATGAGTCGCTGATTCAAGGGTGCGGCATTGGAATGATTGACCTATCCTGCAAGCACCTTTTCCAGACGATCGAGGGCATTCTGCAGGTTTTCCATGCTGGTGGCGATCGACAGGCGAACATGCCCGGACAGGCCGAAGGCGGTACCCGGTACCAGCGCCACTCCCGCCTGTTCGATCAGGTATTCCGCCAGTTCCAGGTCGTTGTTGACGCCGTCGATATGCTTGAGCGCCTCCTTGACATTTGGGAAGCAGTAAAAGGTCCCGTCGGTGGGCAGACAATTGACGCCCGGTATGTTGTTCAACCGCTCCACCACGTAGTCGTGGCGCTGCTTGAAGGCGGTCAGCATCTCCTGGATACACTCCTGGGGCCCTTCCAGCGCCGCCTGGGCCGCCACCTGCGAGATCGAGGTAGGGTTGGAAGTGCTCTGGGACTGAATTTTCTTCATCGCCTTGATGATTTCCGTCGGCCCTCCCGCATAACCGATGCGCCAGCCGGTCATGGAGTAGGCCTTGGAGACGCCGTTCAGAACCAGACAGCGATCCTCCAGTTCCGGGCAGGCGTTCAGTATGTTGACGAAGGGTTCGTTACCCCAGCGGATGTGCTCGTACATGTCATCGGTGGCAACCGTGACCCGGGGGTATTCCAGCAGCACCTTACCCAATGCCTGCAGTTCCTCCCGACTGTAGGCCATGCCGGTGGGATTCGACGGGCTGTTGATCACCAGCAGCCGGGTCTTGTCGGTGATCGCTGCCTGCAACTGACTCGGCGTGATTTTGAACTGCTGGTCGGCTCCGGCATGGGCAAATACGGGGATGCCGCCCGCCAGGATGGTCATATCGGGATAGGAGACCCAGTAGGGAACGGGGATAATCACCTCGTCACCGGGATCCAGGATAGCCTGTGCCAGATTGTAGAAGCTCTGCTTTCCGCCGCAGGAGACCAGAATCTGGTCTGGCCGGTAGACAAAACCGTTATCCCGTTTGAACTTGTCTATGACAGCCTGCTTCAGGCTGGGGGTACCGTCCACCGCGGTGTATTTTGTGAAGCCGTCGTGGATTGCCTGGATGGCCGCAGTCTTGATGTGGTCCGGCGTGTCGAAGTCCGGCTCACCGGCACCCAGGCCGATGACGTCTTTGCCGGCGGCGCGCATTTCGGCGGCGCGGGCCGTTATAGCCAGGGTAGGAGAGGGTTTGACAGCCTGTACGCGGGCGGAAAGCTTTTTACTCATTGACTCTGACTCGGTTTTCTCTGTTAAGCCTAAATCTGGCGATGAAACAGACCTCGCGTGGTTCGATATCAGGGTAGCGACCTGGATTAGACTCGGGTCTACCTGACAGCGGCGCTCAGTCCTGTGTGGCATACCTGATTCAGTCTGCAGGGCAGTTTCTGTCGGCAGGTTGCAGGTGCCATAATAGCCAATCCGTGGTGTCAGCAGAATCCCTAAATGGTAAAAGATTTTCAATTGGTCTCCGAGTTCGACCCCTCGGGTGACCAGCCGGAGGCGATCGCTCGGCTGCTTGAGGGCCTGGGCGACGGAGAAGCGGGTATGACCCTGCTTGGGGTGACTGGCTCTGGAAAGACCTTCACTATCGCAAATGTGATCGAGAAGGTGCAGCGACCGACCCTGATTCTTGTCCACAATAAAACGCTGGCGGCCCAACTTTACGGCGAGATGAAAGAGTTCTTTCCCCACAATGCGGTAGAGTATTTTGTCTCCTACTACGATTATTATCAGCCAGAGGCCTATGTTCCCGCATCCGATACCTTCATAGAGAAAGATGCTTCCATAAACGACCATATAGAACAGATGCGGCTGTCCGCTACCAAGGCGCTGTTGGAACGGCAGGACACCATCATCGTAGCCACCGTCTCCTGTATTTACGGTCTGGGTGACCCGAGATCCTACCTGGGTATGGTGCTGCACCTGGTGCGTGGCGATACAGTGGACCAGCGCTCTATTCTGCGCCGGCTGGCGGAACTCCAATACACCCGCAATGAAATGGAGTTGCGCCGGGCCTGCTATCGGGTACGGGGCGAGGTGATCGATATCTACCCGGCGGAGTCGGATCGGGAAGCGGTGCGGGTAGAGTTGTTCGACGATGAGATCGAATCCATCGGCTTGTTCGACCCGCTTACCGGAGAGATGCTGCGCAAGGTGCCGCGGTACACCATCTACCCGAAATCCCACTACGTGACGCCGAGACAGACCCTGCTGGAGGCGGTAGAGCTGATTAAACAGGAACTTGTTGAGCGGCTGGAGCAGCTGCGTTTTGCCAACAAGCTGCTGGAGGCACAACGGTTGGAACAGCGCACCCGCTTCGATATCGAGATGATCCTGGAATTGGGATACTGTTCGGGCATTGAGAATTATTCGCGTTACCTGTCCGGACGTCAGTCTGGAGAACCGCCGCCGACGCTGTTCGATTATCTACCCCGGGAGGCCCTGCTGGTGGTGGATGAGAGCCATGTTTCCATCCCTCAGGTGGGCGGCATGTACCGGGGTGATCGCTCCCGCAAGGAGACCCTGGTGGAATACGGTTTCCGCCTGCCTTCCGCGCTGGACAACCGGCCGCTGCGGTTCGAGGAGTTCGAGGCCCGGGCGCCCCAGACCATCTATGTCTCGGCTACGCCCCGCGACTATGAGCTGCAGCACTCGGGGGCGATCGTTGAGCAGGTGGTCCGGCCCACTGGGCTGGTGGATCCGGAGTTGGAGGTGAGACCCGCCGGCAGCCAGGTAGACGACCTGCTTTCGGAGATCAACCTGCGGGTGGAACAACAGGAGCGAGTGCTGGTCACCACTCTCACCAAGCGGATGTCAGAGGACCTGACAGACTATCTCGATGATCACGGCGTCCGGGTGCGCTATCTCCATTCCGACATCGACACAGTGGAACGGGTGGAGATCATCCGCGACCTGCGGCTCGGTGAGTTCGACGTGCTGGTGGGTATCAATCTGTTGCGGGAGGGACTGGATATGCCGGAGGTCTCCCTGGTCGCCATACTCGATGCCGACAAGGAGGGGTTTCTGCGCTCAGAAGGGTCCTTGATCCAGACCATCGGCCGCGCCGCCCGAAACGTCAACGGCAAGGCGATCCTGTATGCCGACAAGATTACCGGTTCCATGCGGCGGGCCATCGACGAGACCGAGCGACGGCGGGAAAAACAGATCGCTTACAACCAGCAACACGGGATTACACCAAAGACTATTTGCAAGGCGATCGCGGACATTATGGAGGGGGCCCATGCAGGTGCTCCCAGGCGAGCGAAGGACTACGCACGGGTGGCGGAAACCGAGGCAGAATATGCGGCCATGACGCCGCGCCAAATGGCAAATCGGATCAAGGCGCTGGAAAAGAAGATGTACCAGCACGCCCAGGATCTGGAGTTTGAGGAAGCGGCCCGGGTGCGCGATCAGATCAAGAGTTTGCAATCCCAGGGGGTGCTGGCATGACATCCTTGAAAACGGTGGCTATGGAGAGGGGAGTAGGACGGTCAGAGCGGTAAGCAACGCCTATTCGGCCCGCAGCGCTTCGATCGGGTCCAGCTGCGCAGCCCGCCAGGCCGGAACGACGCCCGCGATAAGGCCAATGGTAACGGCGATTGCTTCCGCCAGCAGCAGATATTCCCAGGGGGTATGGGTTGGCAGGGCAGGGAGGGCGAAGCCTAGCATCCAGGCGCCCCCGGCACCGAGCAGCAGTCCGGCCAGACCACCCAGCGCTGAGAGAACCATCGCCTCGCCGAGAAATAGCCAGAGCACCTGCCAACTGTCGGCGCCGAGCGCACTGAGCAGGCCCACCTCACCGGTTCGCTCGCCTACCGAAATGGTCATGATGGTGAGGATGCCTACCCCGCCGACCAGGAGCGAAATACCGCCCAGGGCGGCCACCGCAAGGGTCAGGATATCGAGCACCGAACCCAGGGTCTCCAGCATCTGGTCCTGGGTGATAATGGTGAAGTCCTCGGCCCCGTGACGCTGGGTAAGCAGCGTCTTGATTCGTTCGGACAGCGCTTCGCTGTCGGTGCCTGGTGTATAGAGCAGGTCCACCTCCATCAGGCTCTCCCGATTGAACAGGGACATGGCCTTATGGGTGGGGATGTAGGCGGCGTCGTCCAGATCGAACCCCAGCATTTGCCCTTTGGACTCCATGACCCCAATTACCCGAAAGCGTTCACCGCCGATGCGGATACGTCGGCCGAGAGGATTCTCGTTACCGAACAGTTCCTGCCGCACCTTGGCGCCCAGCACCACGAAGGGGCGGGCGAAGCGGGGGTCATCCCGGGGCAGGAATCGACCCAGCGAGGGTTTCATCTGCCATACATCGGGGACATCGGGGCCCACCCCGTAAATGAAGGTGCGCCGGCCGCGTCTGCCGGACTCGATGGTCGCATTACCCTGGATCAGTGGCACCACCGCCTGGATGCGGGGCAGCCGGGAAAGGGCCTGGGCATCCTCCAGATTCAGGGGGCGGACGGTATTTATGATAGCGCCGGAGATGCCGAAGGTGCTGGACTTGCCGGGGGAGATGGCGATCAGGTTGGTGCCGAACTGGGTAAATTCGCCCAGCACGTATTTGTGGACACCCTCGCCGATGGAGGTGAGCAGGACGACCGAGGCGATACCCACCGCAATGCCCAGGGCGGTGAGAAAACTGCGCATGCGGTAGGCAAACACGGAGTTGAGGGTCAGTTTCAGGAAGTCAGCTGTGAGCATGGCGGGTTCCGTTAGACCTATCCCGTGACTGTCAGCGCCCGGCCAGGGCATGCACCGGATCGAGGCGGGCCGCACGCCGGGCAGGCAGCAGACCGAACAGCAGGCCGGTGATCAGCGCGACGGCCACTGCCGCTCCCAGGGCCCAGAGAGGGATGGCCAGGGGGAAATCGGGGAAGGCCCGGTCCAGGGCCCAGACACCAGCGAATGCCAGCAGCACGCCGATAACCGCACCTGCCCCGGAGAGCAGTCCCGCCTCGACCAGGAAGAGTCTCAGGATCTGCCGTTCCGGGCTGCCCAGTGCCTTGAGCAGCCCAATCTCCGTGGTGCGCTGGGAAACGCTGACCAGCATCACATTCATAGTCAGAATGCCGGCAACGGCGAGACTGATGGCGGCGATGCCTGCCACCGTATAAGTGAGGGCCTGGAAGATGCCGTCGAAAGTGGCGAGCAGGGCGTTCTGGGTGATGACGGTGACATCCTCCTCCCCGTCGTGCCGCTCCTTCAGGATGTCGAGGATCGCCTGCTGGGCCTTTGGAATCGCTTTTGGCCCGCTGGCCTGGACCAGGATGCGGAACAGCGAATTGCTGTTGAACAGGCGCTGGGCCGAGGCGACGGGGATGATCGCGATATCTCCGATATCCATGCCCAGGGATTCCCCCTGGGGTTTCAGAATACCAATAACCCGGAACCGCCGGTCATCGATGCGCAGCCATTTTCCCAGGGCCTTTCTGCTGCCGAACAGCTCCCGCTTCAGCTTGCTGCCGATGATCGCGATCGCCGAACCGCGGCTGGGGTCTCCCGGGGGCAGGAATCGGCCCCTGGCCAGCTCCAGATTCCGCACCGGCAGCAGTTCGGCGGTGGCTCCCAGTACGGTTGCCTCCCGCTCCAGCTGCTGATGGGAGACAGGGGCGGATCCCACCACCAGCGGGGCGATCAGACGGATGCTGCTGCTTCTGCGCAAGGCGAGGGCATCATCAAGGGTCAAGTCCCTGGGGGTGCCGCCGATCAGCGGTGGGGTCTCACCGGTGGTCTCCACCCGTCCGAGAATGACGATCAGCAGGTGGGTGCCGAGACTGGAGAATTCGTCGCTGACATAGCGCCTGGCCCCTTCTCCCAGGGCAGTGAGAACCACCACGGAACCGACTCCGATGGCCATTGCCAGCAGCATCAGCCAGGTACGGCTGCGGGCCCCGGAGAGGGCGCGACCGCCAAAACGCAGGGTGTCCTCACCGCGCATGGCTGCGGCTTTCGGGATGAGCGATCCGGTCGTCGGCAATGGCCCCATCGACCATGTGGATACGCCGGTCCGCGCGGCCGCCGATCGCGGGGTCGTGGGTGACCAGGATCAGAGTGATCCCCTGGCGGTTCAGCTGTTCCAGGGTTGTCATCACATCTTCACCCGAGGCCTTGTCCAGGTTGCCGGTCGGCTCGTCTGCCAGCAAAATGCCGGGTTGCATGATGGTGGAGCGGGCGATAGCCACCCGCTGCCGCTGCCCGCCGGAGAGCTGGTCCGGGCGGTGGCGGGCCCGGTCGAGCAGCCCGAGGGGCTCCAGAATCCTGTCCACTCTTTGCTTGCGTTCTCTAGGGGCGATGCCGGCCAGCACCAGGGGCAGTTCTACGTTTTCCGCTGCAGTGAGGCGGGGTATCAGGTGAAACGACTGGAATATGAAACCGATCCGGTTGCGCCGGACCGTCGCGCGTTCCTCGTCGGAGAGCAGTTGAGTATCGATCTCTTCCAGGTAATAACTCCCGGAGTCCGGCCGATCCAGCAGTCCCAGGATGTGTAACAGTGTGGATTTGCCCGATCCTGAGGGTCCCATCAGGGCAATATACTCGCCGCTGTTGATCCGCAGGGTCAGATCACGAAGGGCGTGGACGTGTTCGTCCCCTACCTGGAATTCTCGATTGATCTCCCGCAGTTGGATCATTTTTCCTGTTCTTTTTCCTGTCGGGCCAGGGCCCCGTCTTCTACCCCGTCACGGTCCACCGAGGTCACCACCAGCTCTTTCTCCTCGATTCCCTCCAGTACCTCTGTGTGGTCCCAGTTGGATATGCCCGTTGTTACCTGCCGCTCCTCCACCACTCCCGCCTGGGGCAGGAAGATAAACACCCGGTCCCCCTCCAGCACCGCTTCGGTGGGGATGCGCAGGGTCTCCTTCTGCACATCGAGAATAATCTCCACGTCGGCCGAGTAGCCGGCCAACAGCTGCTCAATATCCTGCCGGTTGCTGAATTCCACTTCCACCTCCACGGTACGGGCCTGTTTCTCCAGGTCCAGAACGTAGGGGGCGATTCGACGAACCCTGCCGGGGAAGCGCCTTTCATCAAAGGCATCCAGGCTGACACGAGCCGGTTGATCCACCCGGACATCCGGGGCGTCCACCTCATCGATCGGGGCGGCTACGTAAAAACAGGAGTTATCTATCAGATCTACCGCTGGTGGGGTGGCGATCCCGGGCGGGGAAGGGGTCACGTACTCATTCAGTTCGCCGTTGATCTCTGCCACTACGCCATCAAACGGCGCGATCAGGCGCGTGCGCTCCAACTGGGCACGTATCACATCGACCCGGGCCAGGGAGACCCGCGATCGGGCGTTGGCGGATTCACAGTCCGCCTTGCCGGCCTTGGCCTCGGTGACCGCCTTGTCCAGGGCGTCTTCGGAAACGGCACCGCTCTTTTGCAACCGGACCCGGCGATTGGCCTCCCGCTGTGCCACTTCCGCCTGCAGGCAGGCGGCGCGGGCGCTGGCATTGACCGCCTTTGCTTCTGCCTCGTTGAAGGCAATCTCGGCCATCAGGTCCCGGTTCCAGAGTTCCAGCAACAGGGTGCCGGCCTCGACCCTGTCGCCTTCGCGGATGTCCAATACGGCGATCTGGCCGCCGGTCCCCGGGGAAAGCCTGGCGCGGCGACATGCCTTAACGGTACCCGCCCGGGTATTGGCTACGGTTTTTTCCACGGTACCCCGTTCGGCGGGTTTCACCAACAGATCAATGGGCTGGGGCCGGTTGAGATACCAGATCCCGACCCCGCTGGCGGCCAGCACCAGGAGGCTCAGGATCAGGGGTGTCGAAGGGCGAAACACGGTTGTCTCCTCAAATGCATTGGAACGGAACCGGGGTCACATAAACAACCCTGGGTGGGCTGGCGATGCTTGCCTTTATTGGTAAGCCCGATTGATAATTCAACTATAACAAGGTTTTCGCGGCGACAAGCCAACTCCCTGTCGAATGGGACTCGATTCTCGCTAGACGGGGCATTCCATCGCCGATATCCTGTACCATCAGCAATCAGCGCGACCTGAAAAAATGGCGCCCGCCGAGTAGGAGAGTATGTCATGTCGGCAGAGGTAGCCCCGGATTTTCGCGGGGAGAAGTGAATGCACAAAATCATGTTGCTCAACCCTAAAGGGGGATGTGGGAAAACTACCATAGCGACCACATTGGCCTGCTACTTTGCTGGCGAGGGGTACCAGACCGCGCTGATGGATTTCGATCCCCAGGCATCAAGCAGCCATTGGCTGGAGATTCGAGCTTCGGATCAGCCGTCGATAAAATCCATCGATGCTGCGCGTCCGAAGACGGGCGTGACCCGCAGTTGGCAACTCTATAGTGGCAACGAAACCGACATCGTCATCATGGATACTCCGGCAGGGATAAGCGGGGGTAAACTGATCGACCTCTACCACCGGGCAGACACCATTCTGATTCCGGTGATGCCTTCTATTATCGACTTTCATGCAGTCGAAGCGTTTTTTACCGAGCTGAGCAGGCTGTTCAACCAGGGGCGGCAGGGTAAACGCCTGGCGGTGATCGTAAACCGGGTGCGGTTGAAGACCCGGGCCTATCACGCAATTGAACAACTGATCGCAGAAGTGGGAATACCGATGCTGGCCTCGCTGCGGGATACTCAGAACTACTCCGTCGCCATGGAGTCGGGACTGGGGATCTGTGAGCTGAAGCCCGGGGTCTCCGCCAAGGACAGGGCCCAGTGGCAGCCTGTACTGGAATGGTTGTATCAGGAGGTGCCGCGCCGCAACATGGATCTGTTCCGGGATAGTGCGGTATCGCCGGTTGCCGCACTGTCCGTTTCTTGATCGAACCACAGATCAGAAGGCCACTTCCCCTACTTTTTTGCGGGATTATTTCTGCCCATATAAACAGAAATTAGGTATACCCGTCGGTTTCTTGTGATAGGGTACGGCCGTTTATAAAAAGGAGAGGAATCACCATGATCAAGCCAGTCGGATCAGAAACGCTCCAGCCGCTGTTTGTCTATGACCCCGAATTACATCACAAGCTGATGCGTGAAGCGGGGGAACTGCCTTCGGTAATCATCAGCTCCCAGGCCGCTGGAAACGCGGTGATGATGGGGGGCGGTTACTTTACCCCCTTGAAAGGATTTATGACCGTTGGCGATGCCATGGGCTGCGCCGAAAACATGAAGATGTCGGATGGCAGCTTTTTTCCAGTGCCGATACTCTGTCTGCTGGAGAGTGTGGACGATATCAAGGATGCCAAGCGCATCGCCCTGCGCGATCCCAACGTGGAGGGTAACCCGGTGCTGGCAGTGATGGATATCAGCACTATAGAGGAGGTCAGCGACCAGCAGATGCAGGTCATGACCGAGAAGGTCTATGGGACTACAGATCCTGAGCATCCCGGGGTCGCAGCCTTCAATTCCCATGGCCGTTTAGCCGTCTCAGGCGCTATTCAGGTGCTGAACTTCAGCTATTTTCAGAGCGATTTCCCTGATACCTTCCGTACCGCAGTGGAGATTCGCAATGAGATCAAGGAGCATGGGTGGAAAACCATCGTCTCCTTCCAGACCCGCAACCCCATGCACCGCGCCCACGAGGAGCTGTGCAAGATGGCCATGGATGCGGTGGATGCCGATGGGGTCGTGATCCATATGCTGCTGGGCAAGTTGAAGCCCGGTGATATCCCTGCTCCGGTGCGTGATGCGGCGATTCGCAAGATGGCCGAGCTCTATTTTCCGCCCAACTCGGTGATGGTTACGGGTTATGGGTTTGATATGCTCTATGCAGGTCCCAGGGAGGCGGTATTGCACGCCTACTTCCGCCAGAATATGGGATCCACCCACTTTATCATCGGCCGCGACCATGCCGGTGTCGGGGATTACTACGGTGCCTTCGATGCCCAGACCATCTTCGACGACGAAGTGCCGGAGGGGGCGTTGGAAATCGAGATCTTCCGGGCTGACCACACGGCCTATTCGAAGAAGCTCAACCGGGTGGTGATGATGCGGGATGCTCCCGACCATGCAAAAGAGGATTTCGTGCTGCTTTCGGGTACTAAGGTGCGTGAGATGCTGGGTCAGGGCGTCGCCCCTCCGCCCGAGTTCTCCCGCCCCGAGGTTGCTGAAATCCTGATGGAGTACTACAAGTCTCTGGACTGATGTAGTTCCGGCGACAACGGAAATAACCCGCCTCTCATTTAGTGGGAAGGCGGGTTTTTTCTTTCTGGCTTTGTCGCCTTGTGTTACACCCTGCGGACTGTCCGGCTCTGCGCTGCGCTAGCGAAGATTGGTTTTATAAGAGGGGATATGCGCATTGAGCGCCAGGGAGAAGTTGGCGAACTCCATGGCCACAGTCGCCAGTTCCACCCCTTCGAAATTGGCCCCGGCCACATTGGCGCTTCTCAGAATGGCTCCCCCCAGCACCGCGTTACTCAGGTCGGCGTTACTCAGGTCGGCATGCTTCATGCTGGTGTCCTCGGCGGAGATATTTCGCATTCTGGCGCCTGACAGATTTGCCCCTTCGAGATTGGCCAGATTGATCACCGTAAACCCGTCTTCAGTCTGGCTTTCCAGCCGGGTGTTGCGGAGATCGGCCTTGATCATGTTGGCGTCATTGAGATGGCTGTCGCAGAGATTGGCGCCGCGCAGATTGGCCTCGCGCAGATTGGCCTTGATAAACAGTGCGTGGCAGGCCTCGATATTTGCGAGATTGGCGTGGCTGAGATCTGCCCCACGCAGGTCGGCGCGATGCAGGCTCGCCCCCTCCAGATTACAGCTTCGCATTTCCACATGGCGAAGATCCGCCCGGGTGAGCTTGGCGCGGCTCAGGTTGCAGTTTGCCAGCATCGCAGCCGAAGCCTGCTGGTCAGCGCCCAGCTTGGCCCCGGAAAGATCACTCCCGCTGAGATTGGCCCCGTTCAGGTGGGCCCCGCTGAGATAGGCCCCCTGCAGGTTTGAACCACTGAGATCGGCGTCTACCAGGTCGGCGAACTGAAGCTTGATTCCCGATAGATCTCGATTGCTCAGATCCGCCCCCTCAAGCCTCATATCCCGCAGATCTGCCGCGACCAAAGTTTCTGCGTCTATGGATATCAGTACTTCGCCAGTTTCTCTGTGTTTGATCTCCAACATGATAAAAACTCCGTTTCCACTGTGCGGGATAAAACCATCTACTTTGTATCAGAATAGCAGCAGCCATCGAGCGTAGAAAGCAGGTTCTTTTTGCTGTGCCCCAGGCAGGTGCATGAACTAACCAATAGTTGATCTGGCTCAGGGTATTTGCAACGGAAAATCGACTTTGGTCGACAGCCAATCGCGCATTTTTTGATTCCGTTGAGTACCTTTGCAGCATGTGCAGTACAATCGGCAGGCCAAAACAAAAAACAGCTGGAGGAGCGCTTTTTATGAAAATTGAAACCATCGCCATTCACGGCGGCTATGAACCGGATCCGACCACCAAGGCCGTCGCGGTGCCTATTTATCAGACCACGTCCTATGCGTTTGACGATACCCAGCACGGCGCTGACCTGTTCGATCTGAAGGTGCAGGGCAATATCTATACCCGAATCATGAATCCCACCACCGATGTGCTGGAGAAGCGGGTGGCCGCAATGGAGGGGGGGATCGGTGCCCTCGGTCTGGCCTCGGGTATGGCGGCGGTGACCAATTCGATCTTTACCATCTGCGAAGCCGGTGACAATATCGTCACCACCGCCACGCTCTATGGCGGGACCTACAATCTGTTTGCTCACACCCTGCCTCAACTGGGAATCCAGGCCCGATTTGCTGCGCCTGACGACATCGATGGCATGGCTGCCCTGATCGACGACCGGACCAAGGCCGTTTTCTGTGAGTCGATTGGTAACCCGGCGGGCAATGTGGTGGATATTGCTGCTATGGCCGATATGGCGCACGCCCATGGGGTGCCGCTGATTGTGGACAATACGGTGCCTACCCCTTACCTCTGCCGCCCTTTCGAGCATGGGGCCGATATCGTGCTGCATGCGCTGACCAAATATATGGGTGGTCACGGTACTACCATTGGTGGCGTTCTGGTCGACTCCGGCAAATTTCCCTGGGCAGAGCACAGCGAGCGTTTCCGACGGCTGAACGAGCCGGACGTTTCCTATCACGGGGTGGTTTATACCGAGGCCCTGGGTGAGGCCGCCTATATTGGTCGAGCCCGAGTCGTACCGCTGCGCAACATGGGGGCGGCCATTTCCCCGTTCAACAGCTTTCTGGTGCTGCAGGGGATAGAGACCCTGCCGGTGCGTATGGATAGGCATTGTGACAATGCCCTGGCAGTGGCCCGTTATCTGCAAGGGCATTCCCAGGTGGCCTGGGTACGCTACGCTGGCCTGGAAGATCATCCGCACCGGCCGCTGGTCGATAAGTACATGGGGGGTCGCGCCTCCAGCATCCTCTCCTTCGGCATTAAAGGAGGGCGCGAGGCGGGGGGGCGGTTCATCGATGCGCTGCAGTTGGTCGTCCGGCTGGTCAATATCGGTGACGCCAAATCCCTGGCCTGCCATCCGGCGACCACTACCCATCGACAGCTGGGCCCGGACGAACTGAAAAGGGCAGGGGTAAGCGATGATATGGTTCGCCTATCCATTGGCATCGAACATATCGATGACATTATTGCGGATCTGGATCAGGCGCTCGTTGCTTCCCGTTAGGGCCGCCCAGGGAACATCGGGTCTGGGTCTTGGTGTAACGGAGAAAAATCGGGTTGCTCTGCGGATGAACGATGGACCGGCGCCAGCGGAAGAACGGCTTCGTTCTATTCTGGCTGGTTACCCATGACATATCTGGGGCTGGTCGCCAGGGAGTCAAGGGCGTTGCTGATTTTCCTGTCCAGGTGGTTGGCATAGTCTTCGCTGTTGTCGAAGCCGATCAGCGGGGAGGTAAGCAGCTTGCCGCGGTAATCGACCAGCACCACAGTCGGGGTAGCGAAGACGTTGTAACGGGTCACGAAGATCCGGCCGCGTATCGGTTCACCATCGAAATCGGTGATCTTTCCACCGGCGTCTATATTGAACTCACGAACCCGGACCCGGTTCTTGAACAGGCCCTGCTGGAGTTGGGGGGTCAGCACTTCCGCCTTCATCCGTTCACAGTAGAAGCAGTGGTCGGCGCTGAAAACGACCATAATCGGAATCCCGGACTGGCGGGCCTGGGTTGCCTCGGCAGCCCAATCGTCCGCGAGGGGGAGGGTGATTGCCTCTCCGGCAGTGGTCATACTGCCCGAAAAGAGCAGTAACAAGGCGAACACCGTGCCAAGGATTGATATCATGACTGAAATTAGTAATTAAAATATAATAATATTCTAATTATATAATTAATGCATTCTAAAAGCCAGCCGGGTGGTTTGATATGAAGTACGAATTTGAAATTCTGGAAACCGAGGAGCGGTATCAGGGCTTTCTAGGACTCAGGGCCTATCGCTTGAGGCACAGTCTGTTTGCCGGCGGGGAAAGTCCGACTATCGTGCGGGAACGGGTGGAGAGTTATCGCGCTGCCTCGGTGCTGCTGTATGACCCTGATCTGGACCAGGTGGTGTTGATCGAACAGTTTCGCATCGGAGCGTTGGAGAATCCGGGGGGACCCTGGGTCCTGGAGGTGATCGGCGGAATCATCGATGGTGATGAAGAGCCGGAAACGGTTGCCCGTCGGGAGGCCATGGAAGAGGCGGGATGTGAGATTCTGGAGCTACAGCCCATCTGCGACTTCATGGTAAGCCCCGGCTATTCGACCGAACGTATTTATCTGTTCTGCGGGCGGGTCGATGCCTCTAAGGCGGTCGGAATTCACGGTATCGACGATGAGGGGGAGGATATCCGGGTCGAGGTGAAGGCGGCTGAAGAGGCGATTGGGATGCTTTACGGTGGGCGGATAAATTCTACCAGCACCATCATTTCCATTCAGTGGCTGGCGCTCAATAGGGACGGGCTGCGGGCCAGATGGCGGCGGTGAAGGCCTGCCCGTGTCCGGGCAGGCCTGACGACGCTAGGCCGTTTTGTCCAGATGAACGTCCATCTGGGGGTAGGGAATGCCTATCTTTTTCTGGTCGAAGGTGAGTTTCACCTTTTCGGTAAAGTCGAACTTCACCGCCCAGTAGTCCCCGCTCTTGACCCAGGGGCGGACGTTGAAGTTGACACTGCTGTCGGCCAGTTCTCCTACCGCGATGAGCGGGGCCGGGTCTTTCAGAATCCGCTCGTCGGCATCCAGCAGGGCCTGCAGCGTCTCTTTCGCCTGCTTGATGTCGTCGTCATAGCCGATGCCGAAGACCATATCGATGCGGCGGGTTTCCCGCGCCGAAAAATTGGTGATGGTGCCGCCGTAAATGACACCGTTGGGCACGATGACCTCGCGATTGTCCCCGGTCCGCATGATGGTGGTAAATATGCTGATTGCCTCCACCACACCGGAGGTACCGCCCGCTTCCACGAAGTCGCCGTTCTTGAACGGGCGGAAGATGATCAACATGACGCCGGCAGCGAAGTTCTGCAATGATCCCTGGAGCGCCAGACCGACGGCCAGGCCGGCGGCACCGAGCAGGGCGATCAGGGAGGTGGTGTTGACACCGAGTTGGTTGAGGGCCGCAATGACGATGAACAGCAGCAGCAGCGTGCTGACGATGGACGCAACGAAGTTGATCAGGATGGGATCCATCTTCGCCTTGGTCAGCCCTTTGCGCAATATCTTGATCAGCAGCCGGGCAACCCAGCGGCCGACGATGAAGATGACGAGGGCGAAGAAGATGTTGATGGCCCAGGGGATGACATAGGTGTTGATCATGTTTCCTATGTCCATATCCAAGTTTTCGAGCATGGGGTTTCCTCCGAAGGGTAACTAGGGTTGAAGTAAAGGGGTTTGCTGTGCGGGCATTCGTCGGGGATGGTGTAAGCATCGCCTTGCAGCGAGATTCTGTCTGCCAGATTGATAGTTGCGTGCGTCCTTGAACTGCCTGCGGTGATGACCTCTTGGTGGCGCGATTCTAAGGCTTTCTCGGGGTGCGGACAACCCGCCACGGGTGGAAGCTCAGCGGAGCTCTTCCACTTTCAGATAAATCGTCCGCTGCTGGCGACCTTGGGTTCTGGCACTGTAGCCGACCCCTTCTACCGCATCATAGCCCGAACCAGAGGCGCCGCCCACCGGGAGCCACTCGCCGAGACGTCCGGATACCACTGTCTGGGCCTGCTGGACATCGAAGTTTCCGCTGATGTTGCCGCGTCGCAGCAAACGTGGGCTGATCTCCACGGTGACCCGATCGCCGTTTAGGCGTGGCCGGGCATAAAAACCCGACGTGGCATTCTTATATCCAGCCTGACCACCGCGGTAGCGATACGGTCCGGCGCCGTAGGCGTCATAGTTGAAGACCGGCAGTTGTTCACCGGTTTCGATGAAGGCTTGCTGACCCTCCTGTGTCTGCACCCGCTGGGTCTCATCGTGCATGCTCCGGGTGTTGCCGCCTTTGGTGCGGTAGCGGATGGAACTCCCTTCGCTCGGCATGCCAACGATCACCTTGGTGTCGTTGCCCGGTGCGGCATTGATATCCAGGGCGCTGCGGCGAGACAGCCCCAGATCACCTCCACCCTGGCGCACATAGATCATCAGGCGGCGCGCTGGTCGGTCGACTTGTTCCAGTATCCGGCGTATTTCTCTCAGGTTGTTTGGTGAAGTGCGGATGATAAGTTGGTTATTCATTCCAGCGATCGAGCCGTCGCGGTCGATGAAGGGTTCGACAAGCGGGAGCACCTGTTCTACCGGGCGACTCTTCAGGTCGATAATTTCCAGCGGATAGTCTGCCAGTGACGGTATGGCGAGCAGCAGTAGTAACGGCGCGATCAGGAATTTCATCTAGTTCTCTCCGAAAATTGCCAGCTACAAATGAAGCAGCCTCAATTGGCTGTCCGATTCGCTGCACTGCCAGACCTCAGAGAAGAATTTACTCAACTTGACGGCCTCGGCGGGTGCGCTGAAGTCAGCTTCGCCCTGATAACGGCTATGGATCGGACGCCGGATATAACCAACACGGTCGACTACCAGGAAGTTTTCCAGATGGTCGATGTAATCAGGGTGGGGGCGGCGTATTTCGATGCGGCTGGGAAGACGCCGGGAGAGTTCGAGCAGGCGGTGCCCCTGCACGCGAACCCGTTCGTTGTTCTGCAACAGGATGCGCAGACGGCTGAATCGGCTATGCAGGGCCAGGGATTTCAGGGCCTGGAGAAATGGGGCTCGATCATAAAGAGGGGCATCCAGGTTGTAGCTGAAGATCTCTATCCGTTTCGTCGCCTGCTCCGCAATACACTGGCTGGCGAGTTGAAAAGCACGCCTGTCTTCCAGCAGAATCCGACCGGGCGTCTGTCCCAGAGTTGCTTCGGCCAACAGATCACTCATGCGCCGTGAATTCCATCCTCAGGTGGGGAATAGCCGCCTCCAGGAATACATCGCCCTTGATTTGAAAGCCGTGTCGCTGATAGAAGGGAACGGCGCGGGTTTGGGCATTCAGAAAGGGCTTCGGGCAGCCACTGCTCGACAGATGTGTCAGCACAGTCGCTAACAGGGCACTGCCTACTCCGCTCGAGCGCCAGGGTTTCAGCACTGCCATGCGCCCGATCTGCCCGTCGTCGAGCAGACGGGCCGTTCCAATCGGGTTGCCGTTTTCGTCTTCGGCCAGAAAATGGTACGCGGTGCGGTCCTGTTTGTCCCACTCCAACTCCCGCGGAACCTTCTGTTCCTGCACGAATACGACTTCCCGGATTCCCTGCAGAGCGGCACGGTCCTGCTGCCAGCTGGCCTGGCGTATAGAAAATTTTTGCTTATTCATCCGGAAAGAGAAAATGCCCTTCGTTGTAGAGTCTGGCCAGAAGTCCGGCCGCATCCGGGTCTTCCAGCCACTGAGCTAATGCCTCATGAGTGGGTTGCCGGTGATCTGTGATCGTTTCCAGTAAACCGCACAGCCGTTTAGCCAAAGGGATCTCTTCACCATTTACAAAGAGATAGTCCTGGTCTTCGGTTCCGCGAAAGAAGGCCAATCGGGACCAGCCGTTGCGTGTCAGACAACCGCAGTCTCCCAGCGCTTGGACAAACTGTTCGAGGGGCAGGGGGGGTGATCTGGGTTCAACCTGAAGATGGGCCTTGGGCTCGGTCATGAAACAGCCGAACCAGCGTCCGCGGTCAGCAGCGTCTTGGTGGACGAATTCATCAATCAGTCGCTGTGCGTGACCCATGGCCTGGTCGGTAATTTCACCCGGGTGGTTTTGCGGGGTAACCACCGTATCCCGGTAGTGGCCTCGCGTGGCTGAATGCTGAATTATCGCATCGAACCAGGCAGAGGCCATTTCCGGCAGCGTGGGGGCGCGAAAACCGATAGAGCAGGTGATGCAGTTATCACCCTCGGCAGTACCCCAATGGACGATGTTGGGTGGCAGATAGAGCAGATCGGATGGTTCCAGGAGCCACTCCTGCTCGGGCTGAAACTCCGGCAGAATGCGCAGGTCCAGTCCGGGGATATATTCCTGCTCGGATACCGGACTGGTGCGGATGCGCCAGCGCCGCCGGCCGCTGGCCTGGAGGAGAAAGACATCATACTCGTCGACATGGGGGCCGACGGAACCCTGGTCCGCGGCGTAGCTGATCATGATGTCATCCAGTCGCCAGTCGGGGAGGAAACGGAATGCCTCCAGTAACGCCGTCGTCGCAGGGAGATGTTTATCCACGTCCTGAACCAGCAGGGTCCAGTGACTGGGGGGGAGCCGGGTAAAGGCGTCAGCATCGAATGGGCCCCGGCGAACCTCCCAGGGCCTGGTGCCTCCTTTCTGCAAAACGATTCGCGATTCAATCTCCTCTTCGCAGGCTAACCCGGCGAGTTCTTCCGGACTCAGGGGGCAACGATAATCGCTCAGCGCACCGCGTATCAGGAGGGGCTTTTTCTGCCAGTAGTCCCGCAGGAAACAGGTGGCATCAATTTCATTGAAGAAGTGCAGCTTCATACAGGCGTGGGTATCCCGAGATTAGTGTGGAGTAAAAGCGCTATTTTCACTACTCTCCAGCGCTGTTTACCTAGAATTTTAATGATAGCAGGACACGGGAGAGGGTATTGTGGGGAGATTGACAACGGTGGCCCGGGATGAGTCCAAGCGGGAGGGCAGCCACCGTTATCAATTCTGTATACACACTTATGGCAGACGGGAACTGGCGTAACCGTGGTTTTTGTCACAAAATATCCATGCTGGTTGGTGTTTAGGGGGTTATTGTGAGACCGATTCGGCAATCCTAGGGGGCATTTGGTTGTTTTTTATCCACTATCGAGCAAAAATACCGCAACTAAAGAATTTCTGGAATTTTTGTTAGGTGTGTGACATGCTAAATGACTGAATTTCGGACAATCAACAAATTTTGCTATTGATCTAGAGAGGAAAACATGGAAAAAGTCAGACAGAACAAAATCGCCGCGGTGCTGGCAACGGTCGGTTTGGCGGCGGGTATGGCCGTGGCGACCCCGAGTGTTGCCTCAAGCCACATGGGCGGAGAGAGGCACTATGCGGTCGACTCGTCAGGTGCGATGGTCATGAATACCGCGGGTGAGTGTTGGGTGGCCAGCGGTGGCGTTGCCGGTCCGCAGGAAGTATGCGGCGATGAGATGCCGGTAGAAGAGGTAGTCGTCATGACTGTCGTCGATTCCGATGGGGACGGCGTTCCCGATGACCGCGATAAATGCCCCGGCACACGCGCCGGAGCCAAGGTGGATATGGATGGCTGCGAGATCATAGAAAACCTCACTATCGATCTGGTGGAGGGTGAATTCGCGTTCGACAGCGCCGAACTGAAGCCCGGTACCAAGGCCGCATTGGACGATCTGGCGAACCAGATCAAAGAGAGCAGAGGCAACGAGGCGGTGACCATCATTGGATACACTGACAGCACCGGCCCAGAGGATTACAACTTGAATCTGTCTGTGCGTCGTGCCCAGGCTGCTGCGGATTATCTGGAAGCTCAGGGGATCACGGATATCGCTGTCGAGGGTATGGGTGAATCACAGCCGATCGCTGACAACGCCAGTGCCGCAGGGCGCGCTGAAAATCGGCGGATTGAAGTCACGACTCGCTGATCGCGCAACAGTAAGATAAAGCCGGGGGGGCTAGTGCGCCTCCCCGGCTTTTTTTCGCCTAGGAAACTACACTGGTCTGGCGGACAAGTCCGTGTTTCCTTAGATCGTCTTCGCCTGTTCGGCGGCGTTGCCGATATAGCTTGCCGGGGACAGAGCCCTGAGTTCCTGCTTGGCCTGTTCCGGAATCTCCAGAGTATCCACGAAGCGGCGCATTTGTTCCGCTGTCAATCGCTGGCCACGGGTCAGTTCCTTGAGTTTTTCATAGGGCTTCTCAACGCCGTAACGTCGCATCACGGTCTGAATGGGCTCCGCCAGCACCTCCCAGTTGTCATCCAGGTCCGCCGCCAGTCGTTGTTGGTCGACCTCTAGTTTGCTGATTCCCCGCATTACGGATTGCAGCGCAATGCTGGTATAGGCCAAGCCAACCCCCATATTACGCAAAACCGTGGAATCTGTGAGGTCACGCTGCCAGCGGGAGACAGGGAGTTTCAAGGCAAGGTGGTCGAACAGGGCGTTCGCTATCCCCAGATTACCCTCGCCATTCTCGAAATCAATGGGATTGACTTTATGCGGCATGGTGGAAGAGCCCACTTCGCCTGCTATGGTCTTCTGCTTGAAGTATCCCAGAGAGATGTAGCTCCAGGCGTCCCGGCAGAAGTCTATGGTGATGTTGTTGAAACGGGCAACGGCGTCGAACAGTTCCGCCATATAGTCGTGAGGTTCAATCTGAATAGTGTAGGGATTCCAACGCAGTCCCAGGGATTCCACAAACTGCCGGGCAAACAGAGGCCAGTCCAGGTCAGGGTAGGCGGCAATGTGGGCGTTGTAGTTTCCTACCGCGCCGTTGATTTTACCCAACAACTCCACTGAAGCGACCTGATCACGCTGTCGTTGCAGCCGGTAGGCCACATTGGCCATCTCCTTACCCAGGGTCGAGGGAGTGGCAGGCTGGCCATGGGTGCGACAGAGCATTGGTTTATCCGCATGCTCATGGGCCAGTTGTTTCAGCGCCTTTATCAGTTCCTCCATCTGCGGAATCAAGATCTGGCCACGTCCTTCCCGCAGCATCAAGGCATGGGACAGGTTGTTGATATCTTCCGAAGTGCAGCCAAAGTGAATGAACTCACTGATTCTCTCCAACTCCTGATTGCCGGCGATCTTTTCCTTCAGAAAGTACTCCACCGCCTTTACATCATGATTGGTGGTGCGTTCGATGTTTTTGACCCGCTGGGCATCTTCGATATGGAAATTGTCCACGATACCGTTCAGGAGCTTGGCCGCATGTTCGCTTAATGGAGGGACTTCACGGATTTCCGGATGGGACGCGAGTGCCTGCAGCCAGCGAATCTCCACCAGCACGCGGTGCCGGATCAGGCCGAATTCGCTGAATATGGGGCGCAGGTCGGTGCACTTGCCGCCGTAGCGACCGTCAATCGGGGAGACTGCAGTGAGAGTGGAGAGTTCCATTGGTATCCCTGTTTCTAGGTCTGAAAAAAAGATATTCAAATTGTAACATTGACTGCGGCCGGCCCTGAAAACGGCTGACTATTAACGGGCGTCTGCTGTATCGGATAAAGCACCCTTAGAGCGGGTGCCAATTACCGGGAAATATGCTGCAGAAATCTCAGGCGTTTTAGGCTATAAAGTACAACCATCGTCAATCATCACTTTTGATCCCTGCGGGGGATCTCGATAGAGCGCGTCCATCGGGACGTCGTAGCAGGAGGATTTCCGTTGCTTCATGCATATCGCAAGCACGTAGAAGAGCGCGCCGCTGACGGCGTTCCACCGTTGCCGCTAAATCCGGAGCAGGTGGCCGAGCTGGTGGGTCTGCTGAAGGATCCTCCGTCGGGAGAGGAGGCGTTCCTGCTGGACCTTGTTACCAACCGGGTTCCCGCGGGCGTAGATCAGGCGGCCTATATCAAGGCGGCCTTTCTGACAGATATAGCCAAGGGTGCCAGCCGCTGTCCGCTAATCGACGGGGTCAAGGCGGTGGAGCTGTTAGGTACCATGCTGGGCGGTTACAACATCGCGCCCCTGATTGAGGCGTTGGAGGATGAAACCCTGGCGCCAACGGCAGCCGAGGCCCTCAGCAATACCCTGTTGATGTTCGACGCCTTCCATGATGTCAAGGAGAAGGCGGATGCGGGCAATACCCATGCCCGATCGGTGCTTCAATCCTGGGCCGATGCCGAGTGGTTCACGCGTCGCCCGGTGCTGCCGGAGAAGATTACGGTCACCGTGTTCAAGGTGCCGGGGGAGACCAACACCGACGACCTTTCACCGGCTCAGGACGCCTGGTCCCGACCAGACATTCCGTTGCATGCCAATGCCATGCTGAAAAATCCACGCCCTGGTTTAGAAGGTGATCCGCTGCAGGTCATTGCCGAGCTGAAGCAAAAGGGTCATCCGCTGGCCTATGTAGGGGACGTGGTAGGCACCGGTTCCTCCCGCAAGTCGGCCACCAACTCTGTTCTCTGGCACATGGGAGAGGATATTCCTTATATCCCCAACAAGCGGGCCAGTGGCTATTGCCTGGGCGGAAAGATAGCACCCATCTTCTTCAACACCATGGAGGATGCCGGCGCTTTGCCCATCGAGTGCGATGTCGCTGCCATGAAGATGGGGGATGTGATCGACATCTATCCTTATGAAGGTGTGATCAGCGAGCATGAAAGCGGTGCGCAGATCAGCCGCTTCGAACTCAAGACATCGGTGCTGCTGGATGAGGTCCGGGCGGGTGGCCGTATTCCCTTGATTATTGGTCGCGGTCTGACTGATCGGGCCAGGGAGGCATTGGGTCTCGGGCCTTCAGACGCGTTCAAGCGACCAATCCCCGCTGGCGAGAGCGAGCGGGGCTATACCCTGGCACAAAAGATGGTGGGTCGGGCCTGTGGCGTGGACGGGATTCGCCCGGGGACTTACTGCGAACCCGCGATGACGACCGTCGGTTCCCAGGACACCACCGGCCCCATGACCCGTGATGAATTGAAGGATCTGGCCTGTATCGGGTTTTCCGCCGATCTGGTGATGCAGTCTTTCTGCCATACCGCTGCCTATCCCAAGCCGGTGGATATCCAGACCCAGCACACACTGCCGGATTTCATTGCCTCCCGGGGTGGTGTCTCCCTGCGTCCTGGCGACGGTATCATTCACTCCTGGCTCAATCGTATGCTGCTGCCGGACACAGTGGGCACCGGTGGTGATTCCCATACCCGCTTTCCGATCGGAATCTCGTTTCCCGCGGGGTCGGGTCTGGTGGCATTCGCCGCTGCTACCGGGGTAATGCCGCTGGATATGCCGGAGTCGGTGCTGGTGCGCTTCCGGGGTGAAATGCAGCCAGGTGTCACCCTGCGGGATCTGGTCAATGCCATTCCCTACCAGGCGATTAAGGATGGTCTGCTGACGGTGGCCAAGGAGGGTAAGAAGAACATATTCTCAGGCCGTATCATCGAAATCGAGGGGTTGCCGGATCTCAAGGCAGAGCAGGCCTTTGAGCTATCGGATGCCACTGCCGAGCGCTCCGCGGCCGGTTGTACCATCCAGCTGGGCAGGGCACCCATCGCCGAGTATCTCCAATCCAACGTCACGCTGTTGCGGTGGCTGATCGCCAGCGGCTACCAGGATGCCCGTACCCTGGAGCGCCGGGTTGGCAAGATGGAGCAGTGGCTGGAAGATCCGCAGCTGATGGAGGCGGATACAGACGCCGAGTACGCGGCTGTAATCGATATCGATCTGAACCAGATAAAAGAGCCCGTCGTCGCCTGCCCAAACGACCCCGACGACGTCAAGTTGTTGTCGGAGGTTGCCGGCGACACTATCGACGAGGTCTTTATCGGTTCCTGCATGACCAACATCGGCCACTATCGGGCGGCCGGCAAGGTACTGGAGAGTGTAACCAGTATCCCGACTCGGCTCTGGATCTGTCCGCCTACCCGCATGGACGAACATCAACTGGTGGAAGAGGGGTACTACAGTATTTTCGGCCGGGCCGGCGCCCGCACCGAGATGCCGGGGTGTTCGCTCTGCATGGGGAATCAGGCCAGGGTTCGCGATGGTGCGACGGTTATGTCCACCTCGACCCGTAATTTCCCCAATCGTCTCGGCAACGGCGCTAACGTCTATCTGGGATCGGCGGAACTTGCGGTGGTCTGTTCCATTCTCGGCAGGATACCTACACTCGATGAGTACCTGCAGCGGGTGGCGGATATCAATACCATGGCAGACGATATCTATCGGTATCTGAATTTCGACCAGATCGCGGAATACCGGGAGACAGCAGCCAAAGTGATTCCGCTGGTGCAGGTCTGAACAGGCATCAAGTGCAACGCCAGGCAAGTCAGCCGATTGTGCTGAATCAACCGCCCGCGGAAGAGCGGTCAGGTTTCGCCCGGTGACGGATGAAATCACCATACACCCTGTGCTGGCCGATCTGCTGACAAGTCTGGGCATAGACCCGGCTGCAGGCCCACTCGCTCAAGAAAAGCTTGGCCAGCTTCTGGCTGGTGTGGACCGGCTATATCAGGAAACTGATCGGGGAGGAGATGCCGCGGCTCCCTCTCTCCGGTCTGGTTCCGGCACTATCGAAAGTCCGCCTCAGGCATTGCAGCAAAGCTTTTCATCACGGCAGGCGAATGAGAGCAGCCTGCTGCAATCGCTGGTGGATTCCATTCCCGATCTGATTTTTTACAAGGACAGGGGTGGCAGCTATCTTGGCTGCAATAGGGCGTTCGAGGCCTACGTTGGACGCGGCGAGAAGGAACTGGCCGGGCGCACGGACTCCGAACTGTTCGATACAAAAAACAGTGAGAACTCAAACCGACGGGAGCGGGAGGTGCTGACGCTCGGCAAGGCCTACCGCAACGAAGAGTGGTCTCAGTATCCTGATGGCCGAAAGGTCCTGCTGGATACCCTCAAAACCCCCTTCTATGGCCCCGATGGTGAGGTGCTGGGACTGATTGGAATCAGCCGTGACATCACCGGCCGGGAACACGCCGAGGAGAAATTGCGCCAGGCTGCGACTGTGTTCCAGAGCGCTAACGAGAGCATCATGATTACCGGGGCCGACGGGATCATTGCAGCAGTCAATCAGGCGTTTACCCGAATTATGGGCTTTTCCGAGGAAGAGGTGCTGGGAGAAAATCCTCGCAAACTTCGTTCTGGCCGCCATGACGAAGCCTTCTATCAGGCGATGTGGGATGCGATAAAAGAGGAGGGCAGCTGGCACGGCCAGATCTGGAATCAACGTAAGGACGGCAGTGTTGTCCCTGGATGGCAGACGATCAGCGCGGTGAAGGATGAGAGTGGCAAGGTTACCCACTATGTGGGGGTGTTTGCAGACATCAGTGACTTTAAACGATCACAGGCCCAACTCGATCATCTGGCGCACCATGACCCTTTGACCAATCTGCCCAATCGTCTGCTATTCGTCGATCGGTTGGAGCACGCTTTGGACAAGGCGCGCAGAGACAATTCTCTTTGTGCCCTGCTGTTTTTAGACCTGGATCGATTCAAGAAGATAAACGATACGCTGGGTCATCCTGCGGGAGATGAGGTGCTGCAGATCATGTCGCGTCGTCTGCGCAAATCGGTGCGTGCCAGTGATACGGTTGCCAGGCTTGGCGGAGACGAATATGTGGTGATCGTGCCGGAACTGGAGGCCTCCGGCGATGCAGCACTGGTGGCTCGCAAGATCCTCGATTCGGTCGCCGAGCCGTTTACCCTGGCAACCGAAGAGGTCTACGTCTCGGTGAGTATCGGGATTGCCGCGTTTCCGCAGGATGCGACGGATGCCATGACACTGATCAAGCACGCGGACGCGGCGATGTATCGGGCGAAAGATCAGGGGCGAAACAACTATCAGTTCTATACCCCCGAACTGACTGCCATGGCGCTTGAGCATTTTGCAATGGATAGCAGTTTGCGCAAGGCACTGCAGCGTCAGGAATTTGTGCTTTCTTATCAGCCGCAGCTATCCCTCAGCAGCAGAACTATCGTCGGTGCCGAGGCGCTGATCAGTTGGCAGCATCCTGATCTCGGCAGGGTACCACCAGACAAGTTTATTCCCCTGGCCGAGGAAACCGGAGTGATTATTCCGATCGGCGACTGGGTTCTGCGTGAAGCCTGCCAGCAGATTCGTCAGTGGCATGAAGCGGGTTTTGAAAACCTGACGATGTCGGTAAATCTGTCCGGTCGACAGGTGATGTCAAAAGGACTGGTAGAACGGATAAAACGGATTCTGGATCAGACAGGGGCAGCCCCTGGACAGATAAAACTGGAAATAACGGAAAGCTCGGTAATGGAGCGGGCCGAAACGAGTACAAAGACGCTGGAAGAACTACGAAGCCTCGGTATCCGGCTGTCGATGGATGACTTTGGCACCGGCTATTCGTCCATGACCTATCTGAAACGTTTTTCCATCGACGAGCTGAAGATCGACCGCTCGTTTATCCAGGAGATCCCTCAGAATGAGAATGATGTCGCAATCACCCGCGCGGTCATCGCCCTGGGTCGAAGTCTGGAGATCGACGTGGTAGCCGAGGGTGTCGAAACCGACGCGCAACTCGGCTTCCTGAAGTCCGAGGGCTGTGACCGGGTGCAAGGTTTTATCTGCAGTCCCCCACTTGGCAGCAGCGATTTTCTGGCATTGCTTCAGGGCATGCCTGCCAGTATTTGACGGCCCCGTGTCTAACCCGGAAATTGTCCCGGTTCGTTTTTAGGGGTAGCATCTCAGGGTCGATGCAGCAAATCCTCCGCAGTTTGCCACAGTTTTCTTCGTCCCAGCAGGATCTGCAGTCGGCGTCCCCCACACTGACGCCAGAGCATGGCAGAACGAATGCCGGCCAGCAGCAGGGCGCGGATCCGATTAATGTTTTCTGGATTCTGCAGATGCAGCGGCTCTCCCTGGACCATGATACGAGGTGGCAGTGTACTGATGGTTTCGGTATATATTTCCGCTAGTCCGGCCAGAATGTTGGGGTGGAGAAGGGGGAAGTGCTCCAATCGAGTGACGGTTGTCTGGATTGAACTGCCGATCTCTTTCAGCATGGTATCCCGCTTCGCCAGTTTACGCTCCAGATGCAGCAGAGAGATCACGTAACGGGCAATTTCGATATCCCGGGAACGGCCGTTATGCAACTGCTCCTTCAGGATTCTTAGCCCGAAGGCAACACCGGAAACACTGCCGTAAACTTCCTCCACCGAATCCGCATCTAGTTGGAACAGACTGTGGATGCTGGCCTCAATTGCAGCTGTCTCCGCCACTCCGCGGCGCGCAACGCGGGAAGCCAGAGCCGCTGCTTGAAAAATTCCGGCCAGAGCCAGACATCTGTCCTGTTCAGTTTTCATGGTTACTGGATCTTTATTCTCGAAAAGCCTCGTATGCCCGGATCTTGGCGCGGCAGACAGAAATTCAATATGCCTGTTCGATGACACCGCCGCCCAGGCAGTCGTCCGTTTGGTAGAAGACTATCGACTGGCCCGGTGTAACAGCCCGTTGTTTGTGATCGAATCTTACCCGGCAGCGGCCTTCTTCCACACTGAGAATCTCACAATCCTGCAGCGGCTGCCTGTGTCGGATCCGAGACAGGCAGCGTAACGGCGCCTGTGGCGGCCGGCCCGCTATCCAGTGCAGCTGTGACGCCTCCAATGCCTGCTTCAGCAGGAGAGGGTGGTCATGGCCCTGGGCAACCAGCAATCGATTGCATTCCAGGTCTTTGCATACCACGAACCAGGGTTCATCTCCGGCACCGGTCCGGCCGCCGATCCCCAATCCCTTGCGCTGGCCCAGGGTGTAGTACATCAGCCCCTGATGCTCACCAAGATAACGCCCCTCCGGCGTCTCTATGCGACCGGGATTGGCCGGCAGATAGCGGCTGAGAAAGTCGCTGAATTTCCGTTCACCGATAAAACAGATCCCGGTACTGTCCTTCTTCTTGTGATTTGGTAACTTCTTCTCCCGGGCCAACTGCCGAACCTGGCTCTTTACCAGTCCACCAAGGGGAAAGTGGCTGCGGGAGAGCGGATGTTGCCCCAGCAGATAGAGAAAATAGGTCTGGTCCTTATTTTCGTCTTTGGCTCGGCGCAGGTGGATCCCATCCTCTTCTCGCGCGATTCGGGCATAGTGCCCGGTTGCGATGGCGTCAGCTCCCAGGTTTAACGCGTGCTCCAGGAAGGCCCGAAACTTTATCTCCCGGTTGCACAGGATGTCCGGGTTTGGGGTGCGTCCGACTCGATACTCCGACAGGAAATAGGCAAACACCTGATCCCAGTATTCGGTCGAGAAATTGACTGTGTGCAGCGGGATCTGAAGTAGATCAGCCACTGCCTGGGCATCAGCCAAGTCCTCGGCGGCAGCGCAGTATTCGCTTGAGTCATCCTCTTCCCAGTTCTTCATGAACAATCCCTCCACCTGGAATCCCTGCTCCTTCAGAAGCAGGGCCGCCACGGAGGAGTCAACCCCGCCGGAGAGGCCGACCATAATCTTTGATTCGCGCTCAGGGAAACTCATGCAGCATATCCAGGGGATGGCTGCTGCCGGCCACAAAATCATCGATGCAGCGCAGTACCATGGGACTTCGGAGCCGTTGCGGCTGGGTGGCCAGTGCTTGCCGGCTTAGCCACCGGATCTGAAGGATGTCGCGATCAAGGGGTTGCTCCGGGTGGTGGTCCACACAGGTACCGTGGAAACAGAATCGGAGATAGGTTTTGCCGTTGGGTGGGACTTGCCAGCGGTAGACCCCAACCAGGCCTTTCGGGATGAATCCCCAAGCCGTCTCTTCGCGGGTTTCCCGGATGACGGCGCTCAGCAGACTTTCCCCCTCTTCCAGGTGGCCGGCCGGCTGGTTATATACCAGTAATCCGTTTTCTGCCTGCTCCTCCACCATTAGAAAGTGTCCGTCATTTTCTATGACGGCGGCGACTGTAGCCTGTGCTGTCCATCTCATGAAGCGGGATTCTACCCGAAACCGACCATCGCGTGGGCCGCTCTTCGCATTACCGTTAGTAAGGTGTTCGTTAGACGGAGGGAACTATGGCGGGAGACGCCTTGGCGTGGGGGGATATGCCAGCAAACGCCGGCACCGGGCTCGCAAGTTAAATCGCGCTCAACCCACGATCACCCGATTTCGTCCCTCTTCTTTGGCTCGATAGAGGGCTGAGTCTGCCCTTTTGAACAGACTAGAAGGGTTGTCCTCTCCGGTCAGACTGGTTACCCCAAGGCTGATGGTCAGTCGTAGCTTAGTGCCGGGATTGGAGTCGAGGCAGGCCACGTTTCGCCGGATTCGTTCGGCCAGCAGTCGGGCGCCCTCGGTATCGGTCCCCGACAAGAGTATCAGGAACTCCTCTCCTCCATAGCGAAACAGCATGTCGCTTTCACGGATGGTCTGTTCGGCGCATTGAGCGACTGCGCGCAGGGCCTGGTCGCCTGAGAGATGGCCGAACCGGTCGTTAACCCGCTTGAAATGGTCTATATCAAGCAGGATGACCGACATTACCGAGTCATTGCGTCTGGAAAGCTCGATTTCCCGCCGGATGGCGTTGTCCATGGTGGCCCGGTTTTTTACCCCGGTCAGAGGATCTATCAGGGCGGTTTTTACCGCGCGTTGATAGAGCAGCGTATTACGCAGCGGATAGATGAGTGCGGCGAGTAGATTTTCCACTGTCTCCAGTTCTGTCTGTTCGAATGGAGAAAACCGAAACAATCTCATCTCTCCGAGTTCTTCATCGGCTACCACCAGTTGATACTGGCAGGAGTAGTTGGTCTGTTGGCCGAGACTGATATCGATCTGCAGGGAGGAAATCTGGTAGCCAAGGCCGTCAAATTTCACGAACTTTGCCAGTTCACGGGCGAACAGGGCAAACAGTTCGTTGATCTCAAGGGTTGTCTGGAGAACCCCCGTCAACGCCAGTACCTGGGAGCTAAGATGATTTTTTGCTTCCTGGCCCGCGCCTGCTTGTGCTGATTGCGTTTCCACTTTTTTACGGCCCCCGGGAATACATTGAAGCTGACTGTTCATGGCTCTATATCTTGACCTGCTCGATTCTGCTGCCTTTGTGAATGCGATATTTATGCCATATTTATTTTTATCAACAAAAACAATAAGAAAGGCTATTTGCAGCGCATCGCTGAGAAAAAGTGCCAAAAAAATGTCACACGGGTTGCCCTCGACCACAGCAACTTCTGCTGTCCGAGTCTGCCCAAGGGGGATTTTCCAGTAGTGGGGCGGGATATGCCGGTTAAAGTGAGTCCGGGTCCAGTGTCTGACCGGTCGTACCTGCGCTGTCGGGGCCCATTAGCCAGAGATAGGCGGGTATCAGATCCTCGGCGGGTTTGACTGTGCTAGGGTTTTCGCCGGGATAGGCGTGGGCGCGAAGATTGGTGCGGGTGGGTCCCGGGGCGAAACTGTTAACGCGGATGCGGCTGCTGTCCCTTGTCTCTTCTGCCAGTACCTGCATCAGGCCCTCGCAGCCGAATTTGGATACGGCATAGGCCCCCCAATAAGCCCGTGCCCGGCGGCCTACCTGGTCAGAGGTAAATACCACCGATGCATCCTGCGCCTTGCGCAACAGGGGCAGGCAGGCCTGGGTCAGCATGAACGGCCCGTTCAGGTTGACCTGCATCACCTGGTACCAGGTCTCGATATCGTAATCATCGATTCGGCTCAGCAGCCGAAGTTGAGCCGCGTTGTGCAGCAGTCCCTCGAGACAGCCAAATTCCTTCTCCAGGGTATTTCGGAGTTCCAGGTAGTCGTGTTCTGTGGCGCCCTCGAGATTCATCGGATAGATGGCAGGCTGTGCACCGCCAGCTTCTTCGATAGCATCATAGGTCGACTCTAATTTGGCAGTGGTACGACCCAGGAGTATGACGGTGGCGCCGTGGGTGGCGAAGGCGACGGAAACGCTCCGACCAATCCCGTCACCGGCCCCGGTAACCAGAATCGTTCGGTTGGTCAGCAGCTTTTTGTCCGGATGATAATCACGCATTAGGAGATTCCATTGGGGTTCTTACCCCTGCTTTTTCTATTTTCTGAACGCGCTGATGATACAAGTCAGTTTACTTTACCATCACCGCGTGCGCCTGGCTTTTCGCTGACAGCGCCAGGCAATCCAGAGCTTGGTCAGCGGTGTCAGGTCGATCCGTTGGTGGAGCACCCTGTATCCTTCTCTGGCGATTTCCTGTAGCAGGGCATCGGCCATTGCCGCCAGACTCAAGGCCGGGCCAAGCGCCGGGTAGGGTCTGCTCGGAAGTCCCGCCAGTGTTTTTCGATACTGGCTGCGATGAGTTGTCGCTATTTCTGCCAACAGCTCCGCCAGCGGCGTTTGCTGCTCGTCTGCGAGAAGAGTGGCTGGAGAAAGGCCTCTTTCTCCCAGCGCATCGAGTGGTAACAGACAGTGGCTTCTTCGCAGTTCCCTCCCCAGGTCTCGAATGATCTCTGTAAGGTAGACAAACTGACCCAATTGCCCGGCCCACCTTAACTGATCGGCTCCGCCCCCGGCAGTCACTGTCAGCAGCCGAGTGAATGGGGAACCCCTCATCCGGCAGTGGATTTCCAGTTGTTTCCGATTTTCCACTACACTGCCGCCGATCTCTTGCTGAACAACCTGAAACAGCTCTGTTATATGATCGACCAGCGCTGGCTGTCGATGACACAGACCGGCCATCCTGTGGATCACCGGATGCTGGGTCTGACCCTTCCGCGCACGCTCCAGTTCATCCTGCCACCAGCGAAGCTTGGTGACGGCTACGCCGGGATCGGAACACTGCCGAGGGATTTTTAGTATTGAGCAGGTGAAGGCGTTGACCAGCGCCAGTTCCGGGCGCTGTGTCCCGGGAGCGAAGCGCAGGGCGTAGTAGATGCTCGATCCCGGTGCGGTGAACTCATCCGGAAACGGATGGTGCTCATGCATCAATCTGGATTTCGGGGCAGATTCAGCCAGTCCAGGATCTGGAGTGGATGGCTGATATCGCCGTCGGCGCCCCACTGGTCGGTCTGGTCCTGCTCGCCGATATAACCAAACAGGGCGGTAAGGGTCGTGAGCCCGGCATTTCTTCCCGCCTCGATATCCCTTTCCGCATCCCCGACATAGAGTGATTCAAGAGGATCCGCACCGGCGATTTCGCAGGCATGGAAAATGGGTTGTGGATGGGGCTTGCGGTTCTCCGTGGTATCCCCGCTGACGATGCAGGCCGCACGCTCGGTAAGGTCGAGCTGGTCCATCAGCGGGTCGGTGAGCCAGGCTGGTTTGTTGGTCACTATTCCCCATCCGATAGCACGCAGCTCGAGCTGCGCCAGCAGTTCCTGCATGCCGGGAAAGAGCCGGGTACCCCGGGTCAGGTTGCGCTGGTAGATGTCGAGCAGCTGCCCGCGGTATGTCTCAAACTCGGGATCATCCGGTTCTATTTCAAACCCCAGCCGAATCAGCGCCATGCCACCGTGGGAGACCTGTGGTCGGATCCGGTCGAGCGACAGGGGGGCGCGGCCGTGGAGCTTGAGTGTCTGGTTCAGGGCGTACGCCAGATCCGGTGCGGTGTCCGCAAAGGTGCCATCCAGGTCGAAAAGCACCAGCCGAATTTGTTGAGTTGCAACTGCGCCCGAATCAGGTGTCGGCATCTTTGCGGCAGCTCAGGAGATAATTGACATCCACATCCCGGGGATTCAAGCGGTATTTCTTGGTCAGCGGGTTGTAGACCATGCCGCTGATGTCGGTTGTGTTGAGGCCATTTTCCCGAATCCACCGATCCAGCTCTGAGGGACGGATAAATTTTGAAAAGTCGTGGGTCCCTTTCGGTAACAGCCCCAGCACATACTCCGCACCGATGATGGCGAAGAGATAAGACTTGGGGTTTCGATTCAGGGTGGAGAAGAAGAGATGACCGCCTGGTCTGGTCAACCTGGCGCAGGCCCGGACTACCGAGCTGGGGTCGGGAACATGCTCCAGCATCTCCATGCAGGTTACTGTATCGAATGATCCGGGTCGCTCTTCCGCCAGTCTTTCCACCGGGATGCGTTCGTATTGGACCTGCAGACCGGATTCCAGCAGGTGAAGCCGCGCCACTTCCAGGGGGGCTTCCCCCATGTCGATACCAGTGACATCCGCTCCCTGACGGGCCATGCTCTCTGCCAGAATGCCGCCTCCGCAGCCGACGTCCAGGACCTTCTTGTCCTTTAGCTCAACACGGCGTTCTATATAGCCAAGTCTCAGCGGGTTGATCTCATGCAACGGTTTGAATTCGCTGTGAGGATCCCACCAGCGGGCGGCCAGTTGTTCAAACTTGCTGATTTCAGCGTGATCTACATTTACGGAGTGATCGGTCATGGGGGCCACTACTAGGTTAATTTAAGTTCTGGTATTCCACGCATTATCGGTAATTTACCCGCCAAAGATCCAGCAGTTAATGGGTCGGCGCTGGGTGCGTGGTGTTATTCATGGAGTCGGTTCGCAGCAGCGTCGGAAGACCGGTCAACTGCGAAAAAATTACTCGAGGGCCTCCTGTACAATGCCATCCAGCAACTCGGTGACAGACTGTGTTGCCTGTGCCGCATCGCCCAGGAGCCGTGGACGGCGGAATACGACGTGGACGGGGTCGGTTCCTTCGAGCCCCTTATAGATTCCGATGGTCAATGGGCAGATAGCGAGATTTGCTGGATGAGCGAGCGACATCCTGTAGGACATCAGGATACTGCAGAATTCCAGCGATTCAGCTTTCTGGTAGAGTTTTTTATCGAGTCCCGTATCCTCGGCGGTTCTTTCCAGCATGTCGCTTATGTGCAGGGTGTTGGTAATGAGCATGCCGCGGTCGGCGATGGCCATTTCCAGATTGGCTTTTATGTCATCATAATCTCCGTCGCTCTGGTAGACGACAATCGGAGAATCGGGGGGCGTGACCGGGTCTATTGCGAAAATAACCGAACTTTGAATGGCCAGGAGGAGGAAAGCGAGTCTGCGCATAGGGGGGTTCTCTGGTTTATTGTTTAAAGTGAGACCTTTTTGACCTAAGTTTTGAATCCCAGGTTCAGCAGATCTATCCTTCCGCGATTTTAGCCTGCCAGTCCGCGGTTCGCGATAAGATTTCCTGGTGATCCATGGTGGTCAGCAGTTTGTTTCTAAGCACCTGTTTCCCAGACACCCAGACATCGCTTACCTTGTCCCGGCCAGTGGCATATACCAGCTGGGAAACCGGATAATAGATCGGTTGGGTATCAGCTCCGCTCAGGTCAACGGCGGTAATATCGGCCCTTTTGCCGGATTCAAGGGAGCCTGTTTCATGGGCGATTCCAAGGGCAATGGCGCCATTCAGTGTCGCCATACGCAGGGCATCTTGGGCTGGCAGGGCGCTGGCGTCATCGGCCACCCCCTTCGCCAGCAGGGCGGCAGTGCGCATTTCACTGAACATGTCCAGGTCATTGTTGCTGGCGGCACTGTCGGTGCCCAGTGCAACGTTGATGTCGGCAGCCATCAGTTCTGCCACCGGGCAGAACCCGGAGGCGAGTTTCAGGTTAGATTCGGGGCAGTGAACGACACTGGCCCCGGTTTCGGCAAAGGCTGAAATCTCCTGTTCCTCCAGCTGGGTCATGTGCACCGCCATCAGGGAAGGGGAGATCAGGCCCAGCTCCTGCAGTCGCGCCAGGGGACGGCTTCCGTACTGACTCAGCCCCTGCTTTACTTCGTCCCGGGTCTCGTGGACATGCATATGAATGGGGATTTCCAGTTCGTCCGCCAGGATGCGAACCCGTTCCAGTGGCGCATCCGAGACCGAATATGGGGCATGGGGTGCGAACGCCGTGGTGATGAGGCTGTCATTTCGAAACTGATCATGCACCTCCAGTCCGCGGTGGAGGTATTCGTCGGGCCCATCGGCCCAGGCCGAGGGGAAGTCAATCAGGATCAGCCCCAGCACCGCCCGCATTCCTGCTGCGGCTGTAACCCGCCCGGTCACATCGGGAAAGAAGTACATGTCATTGAAGCAGGTGATGCCGCCGCGCAGCATTTCAGCTATCGCCAGACGGGTCCCGTCTGCCACGAATTCCTCGCTGACCCAACGTTCCTCTGCGGGCCATATATGATCATGCAGCCAAGTCATCAGCGGCATGTCGTCCGCCAGGCCGCGAAGCAGAGACATGGCGGCATGGGTATGCGTGTTGATCAATCCCGGAATCAGGGCGTGGGTGGAGAGATGGTGTTCGGTTGCCGGTTGGAACTCATGGTTGGCCTCCACCGTCGGCAGAACGGCCAGGATGTGCCCCCCATGGATGGCCAGGGAGTGGTGCTCCAGCACCTGATTGTGCGGGACTATCGGGATGATCCAACGGGCATGTATCAGGGTATCGACGTTCAATGGGGTTTCCTGTCAAAAAGCTGATTTCGTGTCACAGCCACGGCCGTTAGAATAGCTACAAATTTGCCATGAGTCCGAAAAATATGGAAGCAACACCGCTGGATATTCGCGCCGATGCCGACCACGCCATCGTATGGCGCAACGATCGCCTCTATTTGCTGGACCAGCGCCTGCTGCCCAATGACGAACGCTATCTGGAGCTGCAGAGTGCCGCCGATACCGCTGGCGCCATTCGAGATATGGTGGTGCGCGGTGCGCCGGCGATCGGTATCACCGCCGCCTATGCTGTGGTGCTGGCCGCACGCCGAGGTTACGCCATCTCTCCCGATGATTGGAAAAAGCGGCTCGAGGCAGATTTTACCCTGCTGGCTGCTTCGCGACCCACGGCGGTCAATTTGGTCTGGGCCCTGAGACGCATGCGGGCCTGCATCGCCGGGTTGGAATCCGGTGATCCGGGAGAGCGCCTTTTGGCCGAGGCACGCACCATCCACCAACAGGACGTTGCCGCAAATCGTGCCATGGGGGCGCTCGGTGCGGGACTGATCGAAGGACCGACCAGCGTGATCACCCATTGCAATGCCGGCGCTTTGGCTACCGGCGGCTACGGAACTGCGCTGGGAGTGATTCGTAGTGCCTTTACCGCTGGCAAAATAGAGCAGGTCTATGCCGATGAGACGAGGCCCTGGTTCCAGGGTTCCCGCCTCACTGCCTGGGAACTGGTTCAGGATCATATCCCGGTGACCCTGATGACGGATGGAGCAGCAGCCAGTCGCATGGCGCAGGGGGGCATAGGATGGGTCATCGTTGGTTCGGACCGCATCGCGGCCAATGGCGACGTTGCCAATAAGATCGGCAGTTACAGCCTGGCGCTCGTAGCGCATCATCATGGCGTTAGGGTGATGGTCGCCGCTCCCACCTCGACCATTGACATGTCAATCGCTTCTGGTGCTGACATACCGATCGAGATCAGGGACGGCTCAGAAGTGCTCAAATGTGGTGCCGTACAGATAGGGGCACCGGGAGTGGATGTCTGGAATCCGGTGTTTGATGTCATTCCAGCCGCCCTGGTGCACGCCATCGTGACTGAAAGGGGGGTAGTTCTTTCGCCAGACTCGAAAAAGATGGTGAATTTGATGGGTAAATTGCCTGAGACGGCGTGAAAGCCGATTTAACGGGGGTTTTTTTCGAGGCAGTACCCTTTGGGATATGGTATCATGCGATGTTGTTTTTAGCTGTTTTACTGGATCCTTCCGACAGATAGGAAGATCCGGCCTCATGGCAGGGACCAGATACCACCTATGACCGATTTCGCCAAAGAAGTTCTCCCGGTCAATCTAGAAGACGAGATGCAGCAGTCCTATCTCGATTACGCCATGAGCGTAATCGTGGGGCGCGCGCTTCCCGATGTTCGTGATGGACTCAAACCGGTACATCGTCGCGTGCTTTATGCGATGAGTGTATTGGGCACTGATTGGAATAAACCCTACAAGAAGTCGGCTCGTGTGGTGGGCGACGTCATCGGTAAATACCACCCCCATGGCGACACTGCTGTCTACGATACCATTGTGCGCATGGCCCAGCCGTTCTCTATGCGCTACATGCTGGTAGATGGGCAGGGTAATTTTGGTTCAGTCGATGGCGACTCCCCTGCGGCGATGCGTTATACCGAAGTGCGCATGGCGCGGATCGCCCACAGCATGTTGGACGATCTGGATAAAGAGACCGTCGACTTTGCCACCAATTACGACGAGTCTGAACATGAACCCACGGTATTACCCGCCAGAATTCCCAACCTGCTGGTCAACGGGTCCGCTGGAATCGCGGTGGGTATGGCCACCAATATTCCTCCGCATAACCTGGCCGAGACCATCGACGGGTGTGTGGCGCTGATCGACAGACCTGAGCTCAGCATCGATGAGTTGATGCAATATATCCCTGGGCCTGATTTTCCGACTGCGGCCATGATCAATGGCTCCCGGGGCATCGAAGAGGCCTATCGCACAGGACGCGGGAGGATCTATGTCCGCGCCCGCTGCGAAATCGAGACCGATGAGGCCCGCGGAAGACAGCGTATCCTGATTCATGAACTCCCCTATCAAGTCAACAAGGCTCGGTTGCTGGAGAAAATCGCCGAGCTGGTCAAAGAGAAACGTATCGAGGGTATTACCGAACTGCGCGACGAATCGGACAAGGATGGGATGCGCGTGGTGATCGAACTCCGCCGGGGCGAGGTATCGGAGGTGGTGTTGAACAACCTCTACCAGCACACCCAGATGCAGAGTGTGTTCGGCATCAATATGGTGGCACTGGTGGACGGCAGGCCACGCCTGCTGAACCTGAAGCAGATGCTGGAGTTTTTCATCCGCCACAGACGTGAAGTGGTGACCCGGCGCACCCTGTTCGAATTGCGAAAGGCCAGGGATCGCGCCCATGTGTTGGAGGGTTTGGCGGTTGCGCTGGCCAATATCGATGAGGTGATTGCGTTGATTAAGGCGGCGGCCAGCCCGGCCGAGGCCAAGAAGGAACTGCTGGGGCGCCACTGGCAATCCGGCACAGTCGAGGCGATGTTGGGAAGGGCCGGTGCCGACGCCTCCAGGCCACAGGATCTGGAGCCGGATTTCGGTCTGACCGATCAGGGCTACCGCCTCACCGAGACGCAGGCACAGGCTATTCTGGATCTGAGGCTACACCGTTTGACAGGGCTGGAGCAGGATAAAATTCTCAATGAATATAGTGAGATAATAGATAAGATTAAAAATCTTATTAGTATCTTATCCAGTGCTGACAGTCTGATGCTGGTGATCCGGGAGGAACTGATCGCCATCCGGGAGCAGTACCAGGACGAACGACGGACAGAAATCATCGATCGGCGCCTGGATCTCACGCTGGAGGATTTGATTACGGAAGAGGATGTGGTGGTAACCCTGTCTCACGCCGGTTATGCCAAGGCCCAGTCATTGGATACCTACCGCGCCCAGAAAAGGGGGGGGCGGGGTAAGACTGCAACCTCGACCAAGGACGAGGATTTCGTCGATCAACTGTTTCTGGCAAGCACCCATGACACCATTCTCTGCTTTTCCAGTCAGGGCCGTATCTATTGGCTGAAGGTATACGAACTCCCTCAGGCGGGGCGCAATGCCCGCGGTAAGCCCATCGTAAACCTGTTGCCATTAGAACCGGGAGAACGAATCAATGCGGTGCTGCCGATTCGCGAATATACGGCGGACCGGTTCGTATTCATGGCCACCAGTCGGGGAACCGTGAAGAAGACCCCGCTGACCGAGTTTTCCCGGCCACGCGCCAACGGTATCATCGCCGTGGATCTGCGGGACGATGATCAACTGGTCGGGGTCGCCATCACCGACGGAAACCAGGATGTCATGCTTTTTTCCTCCAACGGTAAGGCAATACGGTTCAACGAAGCCCTGGTGCGCGCCATGGGTCGCACCGCGTGCGGCGTGCGGGGTATTCGTCTGGGACAGGATCAGCGGGTTATCTCCCTAATCATTACTCGGGCGGAAGGCACCGTGCTGACGGTGACGGAAAACGGGTTTGGTAAACGCTCCCCAGTCGACCAGTTTCCGGTTAAAGGGCGCGGTGGTATGGGAGTGATCTCGATCAAGACATCGGATCGAAATGGGGATCAGATCGGCGCGGTGCTGGTGGACGAGGGGGATGAGGCCATGCTCATCACCGACGGCGGAACGCTGGTGCGGACTCCGGTGTCGGATATCTCCGTGATGGGGCGTGATACCCAGGGCGTCACCATGATCCGTCTTTCTGGCGCAGAGAAACTGGTTGGAATTGCCCGGGTGGAATCCTTACCTGACGAGTTGGATGAAAGTGATGAATCAGGCGAAGAAAATCCTTCAATAGATTGATATATATATAATATAGTTGGATAAAATCTGAGAGAAAGGGCATGAGGTTTGGCAGCCGCGGCCTGCTCACCCAAATCAGATTGAGCGCATTAACATAAATTTAAATTGATAAAGAATTGTACTGGAGAGTTGAGAATGTCCAGAACTTACAATTTCAGCGCGGGCCCGGCGGCCCTGCCGGAAGAAGTATTGGTGCAGGCCCGGGAAGAGATACTCGACTGGGGCGGGAGTGGTATGTCTGTTATGGAGATGAGCCACCGGGGTAAGGAGTTCCTCTCCATCGCGGGGCAGGCAGAAGCCGACCTGCGGGAACTGATGGGCATCCCGGATAATTACCGCGTGCTGTTTCTTCAAGGTGGTGCCTCCAGTCAGTTCGCTATGGTGCCTATGAATCTGTTGCCGGGAAAAAAGGGGGCCGACTACATCAATACCGGTTCCTGGTCCAAGAAGGCCATCGCCGAAGCAAAAAGATATGGTGAGGTAAAAGTCGTGGGGGCCTCACCTGAAGGGGTATTTTCGGTCCCTTCTCAGGCAGATCTCGAACTGACGACCGACGCTGCCTACCTCCACTACACACCCAATGAGACCATTCAGGGCATCGAGTTCCCTTATGTTCCGGCGACCGGGGAAGTGCCCCTGGTAGGGGACTTCTCCTCCACCATCCTCTCCCGGCCGATCGATGTCTCGAAATACGCCGTCATCTACGCCGGAGCCCAGAAAAACATCGGTCCTGCCGGTCTTACCGTCGTTATCGTACGCGAGGACCTGATCGGCGAACCCCTGGCCGGCACCCCGACCATGTTCGCCTACCGCACGATGGCGGATGCCGATTCCATGTACAACACCCCGCCCACCTATGCCTGGTACCTGGCCGGCCTGGTCTTCCAGTGGCTCAAGCGCAATGGCGGCCTGGAGAGTATGAGCAAGGTCAATGAGCGCAAGGCCAAGCTGCTTTACGCTGCAATCGATGGCTCGGATTTCTACGCCAACCCGGTGGATCCGGTATGTCGCTCCTGGATGAATGTCCCCTTTACCCTGGTCGATGCCGGTCTGGACGCCACTTTCCTGGCTGAGGCCAGAGAGGCCGGCCTGGTCACGCTAAAAGGTCACCGCTCGGTAGGCGGCATGCGCGCCAGTATTTACAATGCCATGCCCGAGGCAGGGGTCCAGGCGTTGATCGATTTTATGGGTGATTTTGAATCGCGTCACGGATAAAGGTTTAAGAGTTATGTTTAAGATATTGACACTAAACAATATTTCTGTGTCCGGGCTCGATCGTCTCCCGCGCGATAAGTACGAGGTGGCATCGGAGATCTCCCACCCGGACGCAATTCTGGTGCGCTCCTATAAAATGCACGATATGGAGATCCCGGCGACGGTGAAGGCCATTGGCCGCGCGGGTGCGGGAGTGAACAATATCCCGGTGGAACGCATGACCCAACTGGGTGTCGCGGTCTTTAACGCCCCTGGCGCCAATTCGAATGCGGTGAAAGAGCTGGTGTTGGCAGGAATGTTGATGGCTGCGAGGAATATCGGCCAGGCCTGGGGCTTCGCTCAGGGTCTGGAGGGCGAGGATGCGGAGATCAGCAAGGGTGTGGAGAAGGGCAAGAAAAAGTTTGTCGGTTTTGAACTCCCGGGCCGGACTCTGGGGGTCATTGGCCTAGGTGCGATCGGTGTCCGGGTGGCCAATGCCGCTCGCGCTTTGGGGATGAATGTGATCGGTTATGACCCGACCATTACGGTTGAGAGTGCCTGGCAACTGTCAGCCGACGTGCAACAGGCCATCAGCGTGGATGATCTGCTCTCCAAGGTGGACTTCGTCACCTTTCATGTGCCGCTGGTGGACTCGACCCGCAACATGATCAATGCCGAGCGCCTCAAGCTGATGAAGAAAGGGGCGGTGCTGATCAACTTTGCACGCTCCGGAATTATCGACGATGAAGCCGCGGTTGCCGCCCTGGATGAGGGGCGCTTGTACGCCTATGTCTGCGATTTCCCAAGCAGCCTGCTGAAGCACCACCCGCGTTGCATTACCCTGCCCCATCTGGGCGCCTCAACCAGCGAGGCGGAGGAGAACTGCGCTATCATGGTGGCCGATGAGGTCCGTGACTACCTGGAGCATGGTAACGTTAAGCATTCGGTCAACTTTCCGCGGATCAAGCTTCCCCGGTCTGACGGTTATCGTCTCGCTGTGGTCAATTCCAATGTGCCCAACATGGTGGGTCAGATCTCAACCGATCTGGCCCAGGGAGGCCTGAACATCGTCGATATGCTGAACAAGTCCCAGGGTGAAATTGCGGTGACCCTGCTGGATACCGATAAACAACCGGATCAGGATACGATAGATCGGATCGCCGCCATTGATGGCGTGTTATCGGTGCGTTGCCTGGGCTGCAACCTCGACCTCTAAGCGTAGCGCGAATGGCGAATCAAGAGAAACTTCAGCAGATCCGCGAACGGATCGATCGGCTGGATGTGCAGATTCAGGAGTTGATTAACGAGCGTGCGGCGGCGGCCAAGGAAGTCGCTGAGATAAAACTTGAGGGGGACAAGGACGCCTTTTTCTATCGTCCGGAGCGGGAGGCAGCCATCCTGAAGAAGATTCAGCGGCGCAACCGGGGACCCATGGGCGACGAGGAGATGGCGCGGCTGTTTCGGGAGATTATGTCCGCCTGTCTGGCCCTGGAACAGCCGATGAAGATTGCCTATCTGGGGCCGGAAGGGACCTTCACCCAGGCGGCCGCGTTGAAGCATTTCGGGCATTCCATCAATACCGTTTCGCTGGCCTCTATCTCGGACGTATTCAGGGAAGTAGAGTCCGGGGTGGCCCACTATGGGGTGGTGCCAGTGGAAAACTCCACCGAGGGGGTGATTAACCACACCCTGGATCTGTTCATGCACTCACCGCTCTTCATCTGCGGTGAGGTGAGTCTCCGCATCCACCATCACCTGTTGAGTCAGGTGTCAGACCTGGCGGCCGTAAATCGGGTCTATTCCCATCAGCAATCCCTGGCCCAGTGCCGGCTCTGGCTCGATCGCAATCTGCCGAATGCGGAGCAGATCACCGTGGGCAGTAATGCCGAGGCGGCCAAACTGGCACGGCAGGAGCCAGGGTCCGCCGCTATTGCCGGTGAGATGGCAGCCGAGTTGTATCAGCTTCAGGGATTGGCACGAAACATAGAGGACCAGCCCGACAACACCACCCGTTTCCTGGTGATCGGACGCCAGAAGGCCTATCCGAGTGGTGAAGACAAGACCACCTTTCTGTGCGCCACCCGCAATGTGGCGGGTGGGCTCACTGCGCTGCTGGCCCCGCTGGCCAAACACGGTATCAGTATGTCGCGGATCGAATCCCGTCCCTCGCGCCAGGGAAACTGGGATTACGTATTTTTTATCGATATTGGGGGACATCAGGATGACCCTCATGTCGGCCGTGCGCTGGAAGACCTGAAAAAGGATGCCCGCATGCTGAAGATCCTCGGGTCTTACCCCAATGCAGTGCTCTAGCAACTGAAAGAAGCGGAGAACCTTGCTTGCTTCAAGCATCCGATTACACACCAACGGGTTTGAATCAGAATATGATAACGAACAGATTTCTTCCTCTTGCCGTCCCCGGAATCGCCGACTTGAAACCCTATGTGCCGGGAAAACCCATCTCCGAACTGGAGCGAGAACTGGGTATTCAGGATTCGCTCAAGCTGGCCTCCAACGAAAACCCCCTGGGATGCAGTGAAGCCGCCAAGCAGGCGATCCAGGCGGAACTGAGGGACGCGTCCCGCTACCCGGACGGTAGCGGCTTTGATCTGCGTAATGCCCTGGCAGCCAAGCATAATCTCTCCCCGGACTGCATTACCCTGGGGAATGGTTCCAACGACGTGCTGGACATGATCGCCCGGGTTTTTCTGGCCCCTGGTTACGAGTCGCTCTTCTCGCAGCATGCCTTCGCGATTTACCCCATCAGCAGCCAGGCCGTGGGAGCCTCCTTGAAGATCGCCCCGGCCAGGGACTACGGCCATGACCTCGCCGCTATGTCGGGCATGGTGGGGGAGAAGACCCGGGTGGTTTGGATTGCCAATCCCAACAATCCAACCGGTACCTGGCTGGACAAGGAGACACTGGAGGGTTTTATCGCCGCCGTTCCGGCCAGCACTTTGGTAGTGGTGGACGAGGCTTATTTCGAGTATGTAGACCAGCCTGAATACCCGGATGCCAGTCTCTGGCTTTCCCGCTATCCCAATCTGATAGTCACCCGCACTTTTTCGAAGGCCTATGGCCTGGCCTCCCTGCGGGTGGGGTATGGGCTTTCTCACCCAGATGTGGCTGATTTACTGAATCGGGTTCGGCAACCGTTCAACGTCAACAGCATGGCGCTGGCAGCCGCCCGCGCCGCGCTCGGCGATCAGGCATTCATCCAGCGCTCGGTCCAGGTCAACAGGGAAGGGATGGCACAGCTCGGCTCAGGCTTTAGCTCCATGGGGTTGGAGTACATTCCTTCGGTCGGTAATTTTATAAGTGTCGATGTGGGGCGCCCCGTGGCCGAGGTGGACCAGGCACTGTTACCGCTGGGGTGTATTGCCCGGCCGGTCGCCAACTATGGCCTTCCCAACCATCTTCGGGTCACTGTCGGCCTGCCGGGTGAGAACACCCGTTTTCTAGAGGCGTTGAGCAAGGTGATCGGCTGATGCTGATCCGTCGACTGGCGGTCATCGGTGTCGGCTTGATCGGCGGTTCTCTCGCCCGGGCCCTTCGTAAGGTTGGCGAGGTGGATGAGGTTGTGGGCTGCGGGCGAGGCCGGCCAAATCTGGAGAAGGCCCTCGAACTCGGTGTGATCGACCGTTACACCCAGGATATCGGTGAGGCGGTCCGGGGCGCAGACCTGGTTTTTCTGTCCCTGCCACTGGGGGCGATGGGTGCCGCCTTCGATGCCATGCGGGACCAGTTGGATCCGGCGGCTGTCGTCACCGACGGCGGCAGCGCCAAGGGCAGTGTGGTCGCGGCCTGTGAGGCGGCCTTCGGCAGTCAGGCCGCAAAATTCGTTCCCGGTCACCCGATCGCCGGTACCGAGCAGAGTGGTGTCGTGGCTTCGTTTCCCGAACTGTACCGCAATAGGCGGGTCATTTTGACCCCCACGGAGGTGACATCGCGGGAGGGATTGAGCAAGGTCGAGGCCATGTGGCGTGCCTGCGGGGCGGAAGTCACCTATATGTCGGTGCAACACCACGACGAGGTTCTAGCGGCCACCTCTCATTTGCCCCACATGCTGGCCTTCAGTCTGGTTGACAGCCTGGCTCGGATGGAGGAGCACGACGACATCTTTCGCTATGCCGCTGGCGGGTTCCGCGATTTCACCCGGATTGCCTCCAGCAGTCCGGTGATGTGGCGGGATATCTGTGTCGCCAATCGCGAGGCCCTGAGCAATATGATGGAAAGGTACATCGCCGAGATGGCGGAATTGGCGGAAACCATACGGCGAGGTGATGGGGATCATCTGCTGGAGATTTTCAGCCGGGCCAAGGCAGCCCGTGACCGCTATATCGACGGTATCCTGGACTCCTCCGAATAGCCTATGCCGCTGACAGGCAGACCCGGTGGTCCCCTGATTTGCTTTTTGCACCCCTCTACCCAGTGCCCCCCGCCACCGCGGGTGATTTTCAACCACTGGGGGCAGGGAGTGCGATGAGGATGATTGAACTGAGCCGGGATGGTGCACTGAGTCCTTAAACCTTAACAAGGGGAACCCATCGTTTTCACCCCTGCCCTTTCTGCGCGTGCGTTGTCCTCTGGGGTTTCATCTTTAGGTTCAATCGGTTGCAGATCAGCATTTGGCCCGGCGCTGGATCGGTTTTGGGGCTGTTATGGTAACCCTTTGTTTTTTATTGCGGTTTATGTTTACAAGCGGGGCTTGAGCCGCTAAGCTTTGCGGCCATTTTCATTACTCTGAGTATTGTTTGGGGGACTGAGTTGAGCTCATCCGGCAATCTTCTGTTTACGATCGGTGCTGGCGGGCGGCTTTCCGGCAGCCTGCGCGTTCCGGGGGACAAGTCGGTTTCCCACCGCTCCATCATGCTCGGGTCGCTGGCCGAGGGCCGCACCCGGGTAACCGGTTTCCTGGAGGGAGAGGATAGTCTGGCGACGCTGAATGCCTTTCGCTGCATGGGGGTGGAGATCGAACGACCAGAGCTCGGTCGAGTCGATATCCACGGTGTCGGGATGAAGGGTCTGAAGGTACCGGATGGGCCCCTGGATCTGGGCAATTCCGGAACCTCCATGCGTTTGCTGTCCGGCCTGCTGGCAGGGCAGGGGTTCGAACTTACCCTGAGCGGTGATCGATCACTCTCCAGTCGCCCTATGCAACGAGTGACCGAGCCATTGGCCCGGATGGGGGCGCAGATCGGGACCACAATGCAGGGCACTGCTCCACTCAGGATCCATGCAGTAGAGTCCCTGCGGGGTATCCGCTACGAGATGCCTATCGCCAGCGCCCAGGTAAAATCGGCCCTGCTACTTGCCGGACTTTACGCCGAGGGTGAGACCTGTGTTATCGAACCGGCCCCGACCCGGGACCACACCGAGCGCATGCTACAAGGCTTTGGGTATCCGCTTCGGCGCAACGGAAATCAGATCTGCCTTTCCGGCGGCGGCGTCCTCAAGGCCTGTGATTTGGAGATACCAGCTGATATCTCGTCGGCCGCATTCTTTATGGTAGGGGCGAGTATTGCGGAAGGATCGGATCTACTGCTGCGCCATGTCGGGGTGAATCCCACCCGGGACGGGGTGATCAATATCCTGCGCCGGATGGGGGCCAATATAGAGGTGATCGACCAGACCCAGGCCGGCGGCGAGCCAATAGCTGATCTAAGAGTGCGTTCTGCCAGACTGACCGGGATTCGTATTCCTGTTGATCAGGTACCGCTTGCCATCGATGAATTTCCGGTGTTGTTCATCGCCGCGGCCTGCGCCGAAGGTGAGACGGTGCTAACCGGTGCGGAAGAACTCCGGGTCAAAGAGAGTGATCGCATTCAGGTGATGGCCGACGGGTTAGCCGTGCTTGGGGTGGATGCCGAGCCGACACCCGATGGAATGCGGATCCGGGGAGGGGTGATCTCCGGTGGTCGAGTGCAGAGTGAGGGCGATCACAGGATTGCAATGGCGTTCTCCATCGCCGCCCTGCGGGCCACCGATGAGATCCTGGTAGAGGATTGCGACAATGTGAATACCTCGTTTCCGGGATTTGTCGGAATGGCCAGGGAGGCAGGCCTGAAGATCAGTGAGCGGAGAGGGAAGTGAGAATGGTGCGCGTTATTACGATCGACGGTCCCAGTGGTTCGGGTAAAGGGACCATTGCCGAACGGCTTGCGGGGCGACTCGATTGGCATTGTCTCGACAGCGGTGCGCTCTATCGGTTGGTCGGACTGGCCGCAGAGCATGCCCAAGTCGGTACCGATCAGGTCACACGACTGGCTGGAATTGCGCGGAGTATGAACGTGGAGTTCCTGGGTGGCGAGGTGTTGCTGGAAGGCGAAAAGGTGGCTCGTGCGATCCGTACGGAACGAGTCGGTAATCTTGCGTCCCGGGTGGCTGCGGTGCCGGAGGTGCGGGCGGCCTTGTTGGACTGGCAAAGAAACTATGCCCGTGAACCGGGCCTGGTAGCGGATGGCCGGGATATGGGCACGGTGGTGTTTCCCGCGGCCGAGGTAAAAATATTTCTGACCGCCAGTCCAGAGGAGCGGGCGCAAAGGCGTTATAAGCAGTTGAAAGAGAAAGGATTGGATGCTAATCTTGCCGACCTTGTTGCGGAGATTCGGGAACGCGATGACCGAGACAGCAACCGTAGTGTAGCGCCGCTGAAAGCGGCGCCCGGGGCGCTTGAGATAGAGTCGACAGCGCTCTCCATCGATGAGGTACTGGAGAGGGTGCTTGAAAGAGTACGCAGCACTTTTCCGGATCTGGCTGTATAAGGGGGCCCTGACGGGCTGTTTTTTTAACCACAACCAAAGGCCTTGTGTATCAGGCCGCTGATCGGCCATGCCGATCCAGGATTTTTTCTAATGACCGAAAGCTTTGCAGACCTGTTTGAAGAGAGTATTGCCAATACCCAACTGCGCTCCGGCGCAATCGTTATCGGCACCGTCCTCGAAATTACCAATGATGCGGTAATCGTCAACGCCGGACTCAAGTCGGAAGGCGTGATTCCAAAAAATCAGTTTATTAGCTACAGCGGTGAACTCGAGGTGGCCGTTGGAGATCAGGTAGAAGTGGCTCTGGATGCGGTAGAGGATGGCTTTGGCGCCACCCGACTGTCCCGTGAAAAGGCCAAGCGTCACCATGCCTGGGCGGTTCTGGAAAAGGCTTTTGAGGCAGAAGAGAATGTCACCGGTCGCATCAACGGCAAGGTGAAGGGTGGTTTTACCGTCGAATTGGGTGAGATTCGTGCATTCCTGCCGGGCTCCCTGGTGGATGTGCGTCCCGTTCGTGATACCGCCTATCTGGAAGGTAAGGACCTGGAGTTCAAGGTCATTAAACTGGATCAGCGCCGCAACAACGTGGTGGTCTCCCGTCGAGCCGTGGTGGAGACCGAGTACAGCGCTGAGCGCGAGGCGCTGTTGGAGAGCCTGCAGGAAGGCATGGAGATCAAGGGTATCGTCAAGAACCTCACCGATTACGGTGCCTTCGTCGACCTGGGCGGCATCGACGGCCTGCTGCACATTACCGATATGGCCTGGAAACGGGTCAAACACCCGTCCGAGGTAGTGGAAATCGGCGATGAGATCGAGGTTAAGGTGCTCAAGTTCGACCGCGAAAAGCAGCGTGTCTCGCTGGGCCTTAAACAGATGGGCGACGATCCCTGGGTTAATCTGACGCGCCGTTATCCGGAAGGCACCCGCCTGTTCGGCAAAGTGACCAATCTGGCTGATTACGGCTGTTTCGTCGAGATTGAAGAGGGTGTCGAAGGTCTGGTTCATGTTTCGGAAATGGACTGGACGAATAAGAATATCCATCCTTCCAAGCTGGTTCAGCTGGGTGACGAAGTGGAGGTTATGGTGCTCGACATCGACGAGGAGCGCCGCCGTATCTCTCTCGGTATGAAGCAGTGTCAGACCAATCCGTGGGAGGAGTTTTCGGAGAACAATAAGAAGGGCGATCACGTCAGCGGCAAAATCAAGTCCATCACCGATTTCGGTATTTTCATCGGTTTGGACGGCGGTATCGACGGCCTGGTTCATCTGTCTGACATTTCCTGGGATGAGACGGGTGAAGAGGTTGTTCGTGATTTCAAGAAGGGAGATGAGTTGGAAACCGTGGTGCTCTCTGTGGACCCGGAGCGTGAGCGTATCTCTCTCGGCATCAAACAACTCGATAAGGATCCCTTCTCCACCTATCTCGGTACCAACAGCAAAGGGAGCATTGTGCATGGTGTCGTGAAAGAGATTGATCCAAAAGGTGCCGTCATTACTTTGGAAGAGGGGGTCGAGGGTTATCTTCGTGCCTCTGAGATTTCTCGTGATCGGGTGGAAGACGCGCGCACCGCGTTGAAAGAAGGGGAGGAAGTCGAGGCCAAATTCATGGGTGTCGATCGTAAAAACCGGACCATCACCCTCTCCATCAAGGCCAAGGATTATGCCGAGGAGCAGGCTGCGATACGCTCCTATTCAAGTGACTCGGTAGGCAGTACCGCTACGCTTGGCGATGTGCTCAAGCAGCAGATGGAAGATAAATAAGGGGAACAAACGGACTTTTCCGTTTTGCTAATAACGAGGCCGGGACCTGGTTGGGTCCCGGTCAACAATAACAGGATAGAGATAGAGAATGACTAAATCTGAACTGATTGACGTCATCGCAAAGGAACAGGGCCACCTTGCCTACCGCGATATTGAACTGGCGGTCAAGTGTATGCTCGAGCAGATGAGCCAGGCATTGGCTGCCGGAGAACGGATTGAGATCCGGGGGTTTGGTAGTTTCTCGCTGCACTATCGCCCGCCACGTCAGGGCAGGAATCCCAAAACAGGGGATTCCGTCGCGTTGGCTGGAAAATATGTTCCTCACTTCAAACCGGGCAAGGAACTTAGAGAGCGCGTGAACAATATCAGCCACAAGGACGATGCGGTAACGGGTTAAAGCCCATTTTCGGTCGGCTTACTCCCTCCTCTCATCGGCAGGGATGTTGCGATAGCGGGTTGCATTGCAGGACCGCTGGAGCAGCTGTCGCATCGGGGATATAGCGCAGTCAGGTGGGAAGATCGGCAGTGGGTCCGGATCTCGGCTGCAGGTTGCTCGTCTCCTCTTCAATTACGCCGACCCACAAACAGGGCCGGTTTGTGTTCTCCATCACATTCCTCACCCAAACAAGTTTTTATTGCCAGGTTTCAGATCTGGCAGCCCCCCATAGCCACTACTGGATGCCGGTTTTTCCAGTCAAGTTTCGATCCTAACGAACGATTACTCTAGCAGCGATAATATTTGCCTGCAGGCGGCTGCAACTACATGGGTAAGGATCTCGGGTTTAAGCTGGGTCATTGGCTGGTTGCTGTGATGATGATGGCGGCTTCGCTGCCTTGTCTTTTTGTCATCCTCTGGCTGCTGCTGTCGGAAGCGGCTTTGCAGGGTGACAGCGACAGCCCCAGATCCCTGGTCCATGCAACACAGGAGCCCTGGTACCCGGCCCAGAAGCAGAATCGACTGTCATTTCTCGATGTTGCCGTGCTGTTTACTATCGTCTGCCTGGTTATAACCTACGTTTTTTCCAGGAAAATGGCCGGGTGTCTGGAGAGAGATCTGTTCGGCCTGGGCAGGGTCTTCAACGGACAGGATTCAGAGGATGTTCGTTTCCGATTTGCGGAATTCCAACGCCTTGCAGCAGAGGGCTACCGCGTGCAGTCTGGAATGCGTCTGGTCGATCAAGCTCGTCGGGAGAGCGAGGACCGGCTCAGGCTGGCCCTTACCTCCGGTGGTTTCGGCACCTGGGATTGGGATCTGGAGAGCGGGCGGTTGATTTGGGACGAGCATACCCACGATCTTTACGGTATTGCGCCTGGGAAATTCTCCGGCTCCTATGATGACTTTCTGATATTGCTGCATCCCGATGACCGGGATGTTCTCTATCAGCAGTTGACGCGCATGGGAGAAAGCAGAGACACCGAGGCCCACGAAGTAGAGTTTAGAGTTCGGCTTTCGGACGGCAGGGAAAGAACACTGGCTGATCGCTCAGAGGTCTTTTTTGACAGCAATGGGCGCATTGAACGCATGATGGGGGTTACCTGGGATATCACCTCACGCAAACGGGCCGAAAAGGCACTGGTCGAAGCGCGGGACATCGCGGAGGATGTCAATCTGCGCATGAAACAGGATCTACAGGCGGCAGCCCGGGTGCAGCAGGCACTGTTGCCTGAGCAGGCGCCAGACATGGAAAGCCTGAATACCGCTTGGTGTTATCGCCCCTGCGAAGAACTGGCCGGCGATGCGCTCAATCTGTTTTCCCTGGGCAACCGCTATCTGGTGCTCTATGTTCTTGATGTATGCGGTCATGGGGTTCCCTCCTCGCTGCTGGCGGTGTCGGTATCCCGCAATCTGAGTTTGAGCCTGTCGGATGGGTCGATCATAGCGAAGCCTGGGCCCAATCCCGGTGAGTACCAACCGATAGCACCTGCTGAAGTAGCAGACCGCCTCAACCGGCTCTATCCCATGGACTCGCGTTCCCGTCTGTATTTCACTCTGTTGTATGGGATTCTCGATATTCAGCTGGGTGAGTTTCGCTATGTGAGTGCCGGAAATCCGGGGCCTATTAGATTGTGCGGCAGCGGAGGCGCGATTATTGGTGACGCTCCCGCGGTACCGATTGGACTATTGCCGGACTCGGAGTACGAGGAGAGTGTTCTCCAGTTAGATTCCGGCGATCGGTTATATCTGAGCACTGACGGTGTAATCGAAGAGCGGAATGCGGAACGGGAGATGTTCGGTGGGCAGCGTCTGTGTACCGCCCTCGGAAAGCTGCGTACAGGGCCTTTGTCGGAAAGTCTTGATGCGATAGTGGAACAGGTGGTTGCCTGGCGGGGAATGCCTGCACTCAGCGATGACATTGCAATGATCGGTCTCGAGTGGCGTGCGCAGGGGCGCTGATCGGTGGAAAAACAACTGGCCGAGATCCGTTTTTCCGGTAGTGAGGCCTGGTTTCAGGAAATACGTTGCCTCTTACGCCAGTTGCTGACTGGGCTTGGATGTGACGGCTCGTTCACTAATGAGACGGTGCTTGCGATTCAAGAGGCGATGGCCAATGTGGTCCGCCATGCCTACCGGGGTAACGAGGCGGGTGAAATCATTCTTGCTGTTCGACGCTACGGTGATGATTTGGTGTTCCGGCTTACGGATTTCGCGCCGCAAGTCGATCAGCGGCAGATCGAAACACGGGATCCGGATGACGTTCATCCCGGGGGCCTTGGCGTTTACATGATTGACCGGATTATGGACAGAGTAGAGTTTATAAAGCCTGGTCCGGGCGAAGGAAATATTCTAGAGATGACCAGAAGGTTGGACGGTATCTGATAACCGATTGAGGAAATGATCATGGAACTGGAAATTCAGACGCAGGGCGAGCACACCATTATTCTGCCACGCGGCGAAATAGATTTTCACTCCTCGCCCCGACTGCGAGAACAGATTTTATCAGCGCTCGATTCCGGCCGTAATCTGCTGGTAGACATGTCGGAAGTGAACTTTATTGATAGCTCCGCTATAGCCAGTCTGGTGGAGGGGTTGCAGTATGCCAGGAACAAAGGCAGGGAGCTGGCACTGGCAGGTATTCAGGAAACACCGATGAAGGTGCTGCAGTTAACCCGCCTGGACAACGTGTTCCCGATTCATGAATCTGTCCACGCCTGCCTGAAAAGCTAGACAAGCAGGTGACTATCAGATCTCTCAACACGGCAGTATCAGACCCCATCGTCCGGGTGCGGGATCTCGTGGTGCACTACGGAGCGCGTCGCATCCTGGATACGGTGAGTCTGGATATCCGGCGCGGCGAAGTGATGGTAGTGATGGGGGGCAGTGGTTCCGGTAAGAGCACATTCCTGCGCTGCCTGCTGGGACTGAAGCGACCGTCCGCGGGTAGTGTCAGCATCTTTGGTGAGTCGATTCACCAGGCCTCTAACAAAGCGCTCCTCGCACTGCGCCGGCAGATGGGAGTGGCCTTCCAGGGCGGCGCCCTGCTCAGCTCATTGAGCGTAGGTGAAAACGTAAGTCTGCCCCTGCGGCAGCATACGCGACTGGACGATACGACCATGCGGATTATGACCCGCATCAAGCTTGAGCTGGTCAACCTGGCGGGATTCGAAGAGTTGATGCCATCGGAACTTTCGGGGGGGATGATCAAGCGTGCCGCTTTCGCCCGGGCCGTCATCATGGATCCCAAGCTGCTGTTTTTCGATGAACCCTCGGCCGGCTTGGATCCGGTAACCTCTGCTGAACTGGACGAACTGATTCTCCGTCTGCGCGACGCCATGAATACGACCATTGTGGTGGTTACCCATGAGTTGGAGAGTGCCTTCAAGATCGCCGACCGGATATCGATACTCGGGGGTGGGAAGGTGTTGATGACGGGTACAGTTGATGAGGTGCAGAACAGTGACGATCGCGCTATTCAGGATCTGCTAAATCGGCGGCCACGCAGTGAACCCATGGACGCCGGGGCTTATCTGAACCGCCTTACCGGGACAAGCAAATGAGCATGCGATGGCACTGGTCAGAGGGGTATAGGAGCGGATGATCGGACTACTGGATCGCAGCGGGGATTTGGTCCTCTATTACCTTGATCAGGCAGGACGCATGTTCATCATGCTGCTTAAGGCCTTCCACCGTTTCAGCAAACCACCCTATGATCTTTATGCCGTGATTCAGCAACTGCACTTTATCGGTGTTCGTTCGTTGCTGGTCATAGGCATTTCCGGTGCCTTTACCGGCATGGTGCTGGCGCTTCAATTCTACAACACCCTGGATCGTTTCGGCTCAATGGAGCTATTGGGATCTACCACCGCGCTGGCCCTTATTCGAGAGCTGGGCCCGGTAATGGCAGCACTGATGGTGGTGGCCCGGGCGGGCTCCGCCATGTGCGCTGAAATTGGCATCATGCGTACCTCGGAGCAGATCGATGCCTTGGAGTGTATGGGCATTGATCCACACAAATTTCTGATTGCACCCAAAATTATTGCAGGAATTTTGTCACTGCCCTTGCTCACTGCGCTATTCGATCTGGTCGGAATTGCCGGCGGCTATCTGGTCGGGGTCGTGATATTCGGCTTAAGCGAAGGTGCCTATCTGGACAGTATGATGGCGGGAGTAGGATGGAACGATGTGGTTATGGGTTTCTACAAATCCCTTCTGTTCGGGTTGTTGATTACCTGGATCGCAACCGCCAAAGGTTACTTTCTGCATCTGGAACGCGGTCAGGTCTATGGTGCGGAAGGCGTCAGTCAGGTAACTACCAATGCGGTAGTTCTATCGGCCATTGCCATCCTGTTTGGAGACTATCTAATCGGCGCCCTGATGTTGTAGCAATTTCTCGGGGGTGTGACAACGGAGTTGGAACATATGAACCGTATAAAAACTGAAACGGTTGTTGGATTTTTCCTACTGATGGGCCTGGTGGCCATTGCCTTGCTGGCGGTTAAGCTCGGCGGCGTTGGGGATTTCGACGGCGATCACTATGTGCTTAAGGCCAGGTTTGCTTCCACATCAGGACTGAAGGTAGGTTCTGACGTAGAGGTGGCCGGTGTAGTGGTCGGCAAGGTAAAAAGAATCAAGCTGGATCCCGAAGAGTACGAATCGGTAGTGGAGATTTCACTGCCAAACAACGTCAGTGTGCAAGAGGACGCTATTGCCTCAGTACGCAGTACCGGGCTCATTGGTGGAAAATTCGTAAAGATTTCTCCGGGCGGAGCCGATGAATTGCTGGAGGTTGGTGATGAAATCACCGAAACGGAATCGGCGGTGAATCTCGAAGAACTCATTGGCAAGTACATGTTCGACAGCAAGGCCGCCGAATAAATACCTAACCGACTACTGTTGATCCCTAAAACAGGAGCCCAAGGTCAAATGAATATCAGACTTTTAGCCAATTGCATCATTTTTTTGCTCTCATTTTTCAGCTATTGCGGTGTCTTTGCCGGCGAATCCCCGACAGTGGTGGTGAAAGAGGGGGTGACCGAGGTAGTCGCAATGGTGAAGGACACGTCGCTGGACCAAATCGCACGCCGGGACAGGATGCGAACCTCGATTGCTAGCCGCTTTGATTTCAATACCATGTCCAGATCGATCCTGGCGCAAAATTGGAAAAAGGCCAGCGATCAGCAACGAAGCCGGTTCATCGTCTTGCTGCGGACGCTGCTGGAAGATACATACATGGCGGCAATCGAATCCTACACCTCTGAGCAAATAAATTTTGGTAACGAGAAGATCAAGGGAAAGAAAGCGATGGTCAATGTGTCCATCCGTCTGACCAGCGGTGCTGAGGCGCCACTGCTGTTCAAACTGCGTGACAAGAATGGTGAATGGATTGTGTATGACGTCGTGATCGAGGGGGTCAGCCTGGTCAGTACCTTCCGCAGTAATTTCGGCAGTATTGTCAAACGGGAAGGAGTGGACGGTTTACTAGACCGTCTTGAACAGAAGATGGAGCAGAGCTGAGTCCATCTCCGCTCGGAGTAGATCGTATATTAACGCCTCCGAATGGGGGCATTGTTTTTCCTAATCGTCCATTCCTGTCAACATGGCCCCTCTGCTGAACCACTATCTGCCGCTCGCTCGATAACCGCCCGTCTATATATTAAATTCGTGGTCAGCATATCACTTTGCAGCCCGTCGGTGGCTACCAGTCCAGACGGTAATGATAAGCGCTTATACTGAGTTCACGTAAAGCCCCAATCAGTTTTCCCGCGATACTCCACCAACTTGCCGGTCCAATCTTTTCCCGCCTGGAAACCTGATCACGCATTACATAAACGCCTTCAGTGGTCATCGTATTTTTCTCCTAAAGTTCTATGTAAGTTCTATAGTAGCAGAGATAGAACAAAAAGAGAACATTTCTTTCGAGTCAAGCATGTCAGTTATAATTTCGGGTACTTTCCATGTGAGTCCGGAACTATGCACAAAGAGAAGATCGAGGCCTGTGTGGAGGCTATTTGCAATAAAGGGTGTCGTTCAGTCCGTGCCGATATCAGGACGCTTGAAAGTGGATATCCTTTGGCTGAGACGGAGGCATTTTCCGATGAGGAAAAACTGTGGGTATTGGCCGAGTTAAAATCCATTATGGCGGCCTATGGTGAAAGTTGCCGTATTTATTGATATGGGCACCGCTCATTCGGATCTAAGCATAAATAACCGCACCTTCTGTTCCGGAAATTGTGCATACTTTGCCATGCAGAGTCTTCAGGTTGGTAAACAAGAGAGGCCAAAATGTCGCTTCAAAGAAAGACAAGCAACGTTGATTTACGCGAACTGGTTTATTCAGGACCTTCACAGATTCATGGCACGGGCCTGTTCGCGAAGCGCGGCGTTGCTAAAGGAGAGTATATCGGTACCTATCATGGCCCGGAGGCGAAACGTAACGGAACCTACGTACTCTGGGTTTTTGATCCGGGGGATGAAGCCAATGCCGTTGGCCGCAGTGGCAGGAATCTGCTGCGCTATCTTAATCATCAGAATCCCGGGAATGCGGAGTTCGATGGTTTTGATCTCTATGCACGGGTCAGTATCAAAGCGGATGAAGAGATAACTTTCAACTACGGGAGTGATTTAGATTAGACGACAGAGTGAAAACTCTCTTACCGGCACGCCGCCTCGGATTTTTGATGAGAGGATTTTTTCGAGGGCGATGGCCGTCGTTAAGCCAAACTGTTTCCTCAACAACTGGATGATTATATCGCTGAAGACAGTCATGTGTATGTCTAGGCTTCGAGACCACACCCCAGGTGACCGGACGTTCTGGCTAGCACTCTGCGATGTCGCTTAGCTATTGATCTATGGCTACCTCAATTGCGTGCTGTCTTCGCGTCGCCGGGAGCGTGAAGTGCAGTGTTGAGTTAATGTGGCTGACCGGCCGACTCGCAACGGATCTTACGAATAGTCAGAGAGTGCAAACATTTTGACGCCCGAGATAGACTACAAATCATGCTAAGTTTCATAATCACGGGAGTGATATTGGGCTTATCTGCTGGTTTTGCTCCCGGTCCACTGTTAGCTCTGGTGGTTTCTGAAACTCTTCAACATGATACTAAATCGGGTATTAAAGTCGCCCTTGCTCCACTGATCACCGACCTGCCAATAATCGTTTTAACTTTATTTTTCCTAGCAAAATTATCCAATTTTCATGTGATATTAGGAATAATCTCACTGACTGGTGGTTTCTTTATTCTATATATCGGCTACGAAAGTATTCGTTCGAAAGGGGTTAATCTAGATCTCCAAAGGGAAAATCCTGATTCGCTGAGAAAAGGGATCATGGTAAATGCTCTAAGCCCACATCCTTATCTATTTTGGTTTACTGTTGGCGGTCCGATAATGACAAAAGCAATGAATCTGAACATTATCGCGCCGTCTGCTTTTATTTTTAGTTTTTATGGCCTGCTCGTGGGTTCAAAAATTCTATTAGCCATAGCGGTTGGAAAATCAAAGTCATTCTTAAGTGGCAAAGTATACATATACACCATTCATTTCCTCGGATTAGTGTTATGGATATTAGCGTTATTTCTTATATATGATGGTCTTGAATTATTGGGATTAGTATAGGGCAGACAAATGCAGGTGATTCGCAAACTCGTAGCAGATTCGAATGACCATTCATGGCGTGCCCCGCGTGAAAACGCAAAATGGCTGCCTGAAATCATCTCTAGGGTCGACAAGATTTCAGATAAAGCCAGGGTTCGATTTATCATGCATTATCGGCTATAAGACCAGTCAATCACTGGAGACGGTTAAACTTGGAACCCACTTCTGCGGTCGGAACGCTGTCGAGTTTTTAAACAGCGTCAGTCGATTTCGGACTCCACTAGGCTACTGCCAGCCTCACTCTTGGTACCGATACCAGCCACCTTGATTCGGGTAATACCACAAGGTGAGGATAGGTTGGAAATCGTAGTTTACGTGGTCTGTCGGAAGCTGAGATTTCGGACCACCCATCAAAAACTACTACAATTACTGCACTCGATATCGGTTGAAAATGGCGAATCGTTCCAATGGTCAACCATGGGTAATCCCTAGCATCAAGTCAGATAAAGATTACATCCCACAGCGAAAACCACCCACAGCAACGAGACCGACGCTGTGAGAGTATTAAGCCGTCGCCACTCACGGATGCCCAATGGATTGACTCACGTTTTTCCAGGGACGGCCAACGGATGAACACCCTTTGCCAACCAAGCCCGGCGACACCGCCCTGGTAGCACGGACTGCTACTGGGGCTTTCTTTTTCGGCACTTGAATCATCGCTTGCTAGCGATGCTGTTTGGTTGGCACCGAATGTTGACCTTCCTTTGCCACACTATCCAACCGACTAAAATGTTGCTTTGCGGCCGGTTAGAAATATGAAACCTAGCGCGGGAGGTGTCATGAAGAAAATCAAAAGTAGAAGCTTCTGGACTAGAGAGATGTCCAATGGCGAAAAGGAGTATCGCACCCAAAGTAAGGTGCTGTTTACGCTACTGCCGTTTTTACTGGCCGCACTGCTCTACAATCAACTGACTGTGATTGAGGGTTTGGAACGGGGGGGCGATACGATAATGGTATTGGGCATAGGCCTCAGCGTTCTGATGGCTATAGCAATCCTGCTGGTGATAATCGTATCTCTCATCGAGTATCTGCGTACGTTCGAATAGTTTTCAGGGCTTCCTCCAAACGCTTTGGTCCGACAAGACTCTATGTGACCTGATGAACCCTTCAGTATTTTCAACTACGAGGGGGAATGACCGGTTTATCAATGTCAGCGGATAGCGGTGCCAATTCCGGAATAGGCTGTGCTGGAACCTGCTCACCCGGGGCCAGATCGATGCTCAAGGCAGAGTCGGATACCTGCCACTGCCCTTTCTGCACGTTGATTACCTGATCGCCTTGAAAGACCGCATAACTGTATTTGCCGTAGTGGGGCAGTTTACGGGCGAGATTGGTCATTGCGTCAGGTGTTTGCAGCAGCAGCAGACCAAGGGTTGCGTCGCCTTTCCCGGCGCCACGGGCAGTCAGGGCGAAGCTGTGCTGATCCAGTGCGTGGGCTTTGTCCTGGAGGGTCAGTTGGTCCGGTTGTAACGAAACCGGTTTGTCTTTCAGCAGCTGCAAAAACTGGTTCTGGAAGCGGTTCTCCCGTCCAAACAACCAGATGTCGGAATCCCCGGGGAGATCTTTCAGGCTATCGTCCCAGCGGATTTGAATAGTCGGCTGGCGACTGGTCCAGGAGTCGGCCAGTTGTTCGTAGGCCGTTTTAAGGTGATCGGGTGCCATGCGTGGAAGCACAATGGTCAGCTGCTCTGCGCCGAACATTTTGCCAAAAGAGCTTGGGACTTCGCTCGGGTCCGGCTGCCTGAACAGGTCGAACCTGGGGTCGATGCTCAAACGCAGAGGGCGGCGTGGCAGGAGAATTTCCTTGGTCAGTAGCTTGTTGTGCATCGACAGGCGGTATTCTGTGGGAGATGGTTCTCCAGACAGCTGAAGGAACACTGGGATCTGCAGGTTAAAGGGTGGGCCCTGCTGGGTCTGTTGCAGCCGCACCTGCAGCCGATATTCGCTTCCGGTATTCACCACGGTCGCTGTTTTCAGACTCAGGGCGGGTGCGCCGGTCGCTGTGGTCCACTGCTTGAAGGCTTGCCCAAGCTCTTTTCCACTGCTGTTTTCCAGGGCCTGTTTCAGGTCGTCGAAGCTGGCGGTTTGGAACAGGTTGTCGCGGTAGAAAAGGCGGATCCCCTCAAGAAAATCATGGTCACCCAGCTCCAGGCGCAGCATGTGCAGGAACATCAGCATCTTGCCATAACCTACCGCCTGACTTACATCGCCATGGTGTCCCCGGAACTGGGTCAGGGGGAAATCCTTGCCCTCAAGCACGAAATCGGCATAGCGTTGGAGGGTATCCCGCCGATAGGCTGACCCCGCCCCCCGCTGCTCCTGGATCAGATGATCGGCCAGATAGGAGGTGAGGCCCTCACTCCAGTTGCCGGATGGGTAGTCCACGTAGACCCCGTTTCCCCACCAGTTATGAAGAATTTCATGGGGAAAAGAAGAGTGCAGAATGAAAGGGAGGCGTATCACCCGGGACCCCAGCAGGGTGAATGAGGGCATGCCGTAGCCGCTCTCCCAGAAATTCTCAACCAGTGCGAATTTGGCGTAAGGGTAGGGCCCGATCAGGCGGCTGTAGAGCTCCAGATAATGGTCAGTGGCTTGCAGGTAGCGATCCGCCAGCGCCGAGTCCGGTGAGCGGAGGTAGACCTCTGCCACCGCCTCTGATGTGTGCCGTTGGTAGCTGGTATAGGGACCTGCAACCAGATAGATGTCGTCCTGGGGTTGGAGTTCCTGCCAGCCGGATTCATCCGCCAGCCGGTTGCCCTGGCTCACCGCCGTCCACCCCTTTGGCAGTCGGGGGCGAAGTGTGAAACTGACTAATCGATCGTCGATCAATGGAAACCAGAAACTGGAGGCGCTGAGGAACACACCTTCCGCTGAGATCAGTCCCGGCGATGAGGTTCGCCCTCCGGCATAGTTCTGGGAATGCGTCTCCAACTGGTGTTCAATCCGGCCGTTGTACTCCAGCCTCAAGGTATGGGAAGGGCTGCGGAAATTGACTCGATAAAGTCGGGTGGCAACCCGCCCGGGATAACGATGTATGGGTTGAATCTCCGCACCATCGGTCAGTGATGTCGGTGTCAGATCGGCGTGTAACCGAAACTCGAAGGTATTGACTTCGGTCGGAAGCCGCATGGTGTCCGTTACCTCGAGCGTTGAGTCCCGGGGGCTGATCTGGATTTCCAGATCGTGGTGAACGACAGGCAGGGATTGAGCCGCGGGCAGCAGAGACGGCAGTAGCAGCCAGCAGAGGCTGATAAGATATCGTTTTAAAAAAATAACCAAGGAAATCCTTTAGAAAAATCTTCACTGGTGGAACTAGTCATGTGCAAACTGATCAAAAATGAAGTGATTGGATGTTAAGCCCGTATCATCTACCCTGCACTGCGATGTTGAAACCCCCAGATTTTAATGGATAAGTTAATGACAAAAAAACTCACAAGCTGGTTCCTTTTACCCTTATCCGTCTCACTGCTGCTGGGCGCCTGCGGAGCGGTAGAGGTCCGCGAACAAACCGCCGCCAAGGTGGAAGAGGGGGAGACAGACCGACCTGACGTCGCTGTCCCCGCTGTTGGAGCCGAAGTGATTCAGCTGGGGGGGGCAGAGGAGTTGCCACGGATTATCCCGAAACTGGCGGCCAACCGGGTGGTGTATGTGGGTGAGACCCACGACCGTTACAGTCATCATCTGGGTCAGCTTGGGATCATCGAGGGGCTGCATCAGCGTAATCCCAGCCTGGCCATAGGCATGGAATTTTTCCAGCAGCCGTTTCAGCCGGCCCTGGACGACTATATCTCAGGCGTGGTGGACGAACAGGAGATGCTGCGCCGGACTCAATGGTACGAGCGTTGGATCTACGACTACCGGCTCTATCGCCCCATTCTCCAATATGCCCGACAGAATGGGATCCCTCTGATCGCCCTCAATGTTCCCAAAGAGATCATCCAGCGTGTTTCCAAAGTCGGCATAGAGGGGTTGAATGAGGAGGAGCGCAGTAAGATTCCGGCGGAGATTGATAGTTCCAATCAGGCCTATCGTGAACGGCTGCAGGGCGTTTTCAAGAGGCATGCCCACACCAAAGGGCGGGATTTCAACCGTTTTCTGCAGGTACAGCTGGCCTGGGATGAGGGGATGGCAGAGCGGGTAGCGAACTACCTGAAGGAGAACCCCCAGCGCCAGATGGTGGTTCTGGCGGGATCCGGCCACCTGGTAAATGGGACGGGTATTCCCCAGCGCGTCGACCGGCGGCTGGCGATCGACTCCGCTATCGTGTTACCGGGGGAAGACCTGCGGATCAAGCCGGGTATCGCCGATTACCTGATCTTTCCGCAGGCTGCCGGTTTGCCTAAGCCGGGTCTGATGGGCGTTTTTCTCGCCACCGATGATCAGGGTGTGCGGATCAGCGGTTTGAGCGCCGGGGGTGCCGCCGGCCAGGCGGGTGTCGAGAAAGACGATCTGATCCAGGCCCTGAATGGCGAAGAGATTAAAAACATGTCAGACCTCCGGATCGGCCTGCTGGACCGATCACCGGGTGACAGGATCAGGTTGACAGTGCAGCGCGAGCAGCTGGTGTGGGGGGAGAAGACCCTCGATTTTGAGTTCGAATTGGGTGATTGAGAGACTATTAACCCGGCAACCGTATGCGCTCTGTTTTGTCATTCTGGCGAAAGCCAGAATCCACCCAAGGTAGTTACTGGATCCCGGCCTTCGTTGGGATAACGGACGACTAGTAACAGGCCTCCATGGTTTCGATGAAGCGTTTGGCCTGGGGCGATAGATATTTTCCACGCCTCAGCACAATGCCATAGGTGCGCTTGGGAAAGTATTTGTCCAGTGGAAATTTGACCAGTTTTTCTTCCCCGGTCAGACAGACGTCGGTAACAATGGAGATGCCCAATCCCATCTCGACATATTTTTTTATCACCTCCCAGCCCCCGGCCTCCAGTCGGGTACGAAATTTCAGTTCATGCTGCCTGAATACCAGATCGACCATGCGCCAGGTGGTCAGGCTCGGTGGAGGTAGGATCAACCCGTAGGGGCTGATATCTTCCAGGCCAATGTCCTGCTTCTCCGCCAGGGGGTGGTTCAGGGGTACAATCAGGGCCGGAGAGTAGGTAACCAGCGGCTTGTACACGATGTCATCGGGGATATCGAGCATGGACCCGATGGCAAAATCGGCCTCGTTTGCACGCAACCTCGAGAGTCCGTCCCGACCACCGGTGACATTCTGCAACTTGATCCGGATCCGGGGGTAGTGTTCGGTGAAGCGCTTCAGTGGTTGCGGCAGCACATAGAGAATGGTCGATTCACCGGCAGCAATATTGAGTTCACCCGATTCCAGCAATCCCTGCTGGGCGGCGAATGTCTCGTGCAGTTTGTCCATCCCTTCAACCAGGGGTTGGGCGAGCTTGAACAGAATCTCTCCCTCTGGCGTGAGTCGAATTTTGGGTCCCCGTCGTTCGAATAGAACGATCTCCATTTCCCGCTCCAGGGCCTGGATCTGTAATGAGACCGTCGGTTGGCTCAGGAAAATTTTCTCCGCCGCTTCGCTGATGCTTCCGGTCTGGGCCGCGTGACAGAAGGCGCGCAGCTGTTTTAACCGGTTCTGTTTGTAGTAGACAGGGGTGGGTGATGCCATATTGACTCCACTATCATCTGGTTTTCCGGTCGTTTCGGGGCGGCAGGGGCAGCACCAGGCGTTGTGTGGTGCTCGATTCCGTTTTACCAAGGAAAAGTAGGAACGATCCAAGAAGTGGTTTTTTGCATCCCCATGGTTCAATATAGTATGCATTAATAAAAAGTATTGGAATGATTACATTGGTAAATACCGGTCATCCCTGGAGATTAGTAGATGATTGCGCGAAAGGCCTACACGGAGATCTACTCCTGAAGAATATTTCGCTACAATGTGCAGAATCTGGCCTTGGTGACCGGTCCCCAATCGACCCCGCAGGGTGGCAGAGAATTGCTGCGCCGATAGCCCCGTTGAAAACCCGGAGCCGGAAAAGAGCGCGTTATTACCGAATAATCCAGGCAACAGATATCCATAGACATTAGACATTCGCTACAAACCTGACTGAGGAGAAGACATCAATGGCAACCGTAACCTTTAAGGGAAATGAAGTGATCACCAATGGCGAGCTGCCGGCGGTTGGTTCCAAGGCACCGGATTTTTCGTTGGCCAACAAGGAGCTCGCTGACGTCGGGCTGGCCGAATTTGCCGGCAAGAAGCGACTGTTGAACATTGTTCCCAGCCTGGACACTCCGACTTGCGCCACCTCCACCAAGAAATTCAATGAATCCTTTGCCGGGCGGGATGATGCCGTTGCGCTGGTAATATCCGCCGACCTGCCGTTCGCCCAAGGCCGCTTCTGCAGCACCGAAGGGTTGGAGAATGTGGTTGCTCTTTCCCTGATGCGGGGTAAACAGTTCGCCAAAGACTACGGCGTATTCATTACCCAGGGTCCGCTGGCCGGTCTGACCGCCCGTGCTGTCGTGGTAATCGATGAAAACGATATTGTGACCTACACTCAACTGGTGCCTGAGATTGCCGAAGAACCGGATTATGACGCGGCCCTCAAAGCGCTGGGATAAAAAATAATAAAAACAATTAGATATAAATATTTATTAAAAAATAAATTAACAAAATAGGGCCGCCTCCCGGTATTTTCATAATCGGTTAACAACGGGAGGTGGCCTGGTTTCTCTGTTCGATTCATTTCGTCTCTTTGCAAGGGGTGTCCTTTGACTGTGGATAAACCAGGCGCTGCGCCGGAGGTACACAGGACTGTGTTCTTTGTCTCGGAGAGTACGGGAATAACCTCCGGTACCCTGGGTCACAGCTTGCTGTCGCAGTTTGAGCCGACGGTGGATTTCAAGACGGTTCACATGCCTTATGTCAACAGCGTGGAGAAGGCACGGGAACTGGCCAGCAGGTTCGAATCCGTGACCCAGCAGGAGGGAGTTCGACCGATCGTCTTTGCGACCATGCCGGAGCTGGAGATTCGCGAAATCCTGCGCGGCTCTTCCTGCCTCTACATTGAGCTTTTCGATATTTTCATCGAGCCTTTGGCCAAGGAACTGGGGGTAGGGCCAAGCGGCAAATACGGCCTATCCCACGGCATCATTAGCAATGAGTCCTATGAGCATCGTATGAGTATCATCAATTTCGCCATGGCCAATGATGACGGTGCCCGACTGGACAAGTTTCACCAGGCGGATGTCATCCTGATTGGCGTATCCCGTTCCGGTAAGACCCCTACCTGCCTCTACCTGGCCATGCATTTTCATATCCGGGCGGCCAACTATCCGCTGACCGAGGAGGATTTCGAGAAGGACCGTCTTCCCCAGGCCCTGCTCGACAATCGTGAAAAACTGGTTGGCCTGAGCATCGACTCCTTGCGCCTGCATCGCATTCGCCAGGAACGCCGCCCGAACAGTCGTTACGCTTCCCTGGCCCGATGCCAGACCGAGGTGCGTCAGGCAGAGCAGATGTTCAGTCGCCTCGGGTTGAGTGAGGTGCTTGACACCACGACCCACTCCATTGAAGAGATCTCTTCTCGGATCATGAGACGGTTTTGAAAACCCCTTCCCGTGAAGGTTATTAAGGGCACCTCGAAAAATTTGAGATGCCCGTGTGGTGCAGGGATGCGCCACTATTTTCGTGCGCGTAAGCGGATGAAAATTAGAGCGATCGGAAATCGCGCGTTTCGATCGCCGTATCGAAAAATCCCATGGAAGCGATTTTTCGAAGTTCCTTTAAACCACCCCATACAATGGGGGTATTCCGATGCTTGAGCCGGACGCATTAAACAAACATAATGGCTCGATTCTTCTACCAGGCAGTTTTAGCGCCAGAGTAAACGTGTGTAATTGATATGATTATTGGAGTTCCGAAAGAGACGGTTGCAGGTGAGGCCCGCGTGGCATCCACGCCGGAGATCGTTAAGAAGCTGGTGAAAAAGGGTTTCGAAGTCATTGTCGAGCAGGAGGCTGGATTGGCGGCCAGTTTCACCGATGCACAATACCAGGATGCAGGCGCAAAGAGCGTAGATGCGCAGACGGCATTCGGGGCGGACATCGTGATTAAGGTGCGCAAACCATCCCCGACAGAGATTTCCATGATACGCCAGGGAAGCGTGCTGATCTGTTTGATCGAGGTGTGTGAAGACGACGGCACTATAAAGGGGCTGCTGGAGAGAAATATCCGGCCTATTGCCCTGGAGCGGATACCCCGGATCTCCCGTGCCCAGTCCATGGATGCACTCTCTTCCCAAAGCAATATCGCAGGTTACCGGGCGGTAATCGAGGCGGCCGCCTGCTATGGTCGCTTCCTGCCTTTGATGATGACCTCCGCCGGATCGGCCAAACCGGCACGGGCGGTGGTTTTGGGTGCGGGCGTGGCGGGGTTGCAGGCAATTGCCACTGCCCGCCGCCTGGGTGCGGATGTATACGCCTACGACATCCGGCCCGAGACCAAGGAGCAGATCGAATCCCTGGGCGCCAAGGCGATCGAACTGGATGTGGGAGAAAGCGGCTCCGGCGAGGGTGGATATGCCAAGGAGCTGTCTGACGAGGCCAAGGCACGGCAGCAGCAGTTGCTGGCGGATGAACTGGCCAAGGCCCATGTGATCATCACCACCGCCATGATCCCCTGCCGACCGGCCCCGACCTTGATCACGGAAGATGTGGTGAAACGGATGCGAGAGGGCTCGGTGATCGTTGATCTTGCGGCAGCGACCGGCGGCAACTGTCCCCTCACGGAGGCGGACAAGGTTGTCACCAAGGAGGGTGTGATTCTGGTTGGGCACACCAATTACCCGGCCATGATGGCGTCGGACGCCAGCAGCTTTTTCGGGACCAATATCCTCAACCTGCTGGATATCATGGTGGAAAAGAGTGCAGAGGCATTGGTCCTGAAGGATTTCGACCAGGATGAAATTACCAAGGCCGCATTGGTTCGATCACCCTGATTGTCCGGGGCTGCCGTCCGCGAATGGCCTGGCACATTTTGTAGGTTTTTTGTTAAGTAGAAGGTTGGATAGCCGACATGCCTAAGCAGACGCCGTGAATACCTCCATGCACGTCTGACGGCGTCGTTCCCATTCAGGCTGTCGGTTGCCTAATGACTGTTTTAGTAAGCCCCTTGTCTAAAGGGATAAAATTAGGGAGGCATTTCCATGCCTGAAACACTGGTTGCTTTTTACATCTTCGTGCTCTCCTGTTTCATCGGTTACTACGTGATCTGGGGGGTGACGCCTTCACTGCATACCCCGCTGGTGGCGCTCACCAACGCCATCTCCGGTATCATCATCGTCGGCGCCCTGCTGGTGACAGGTCTGGAAGAGGCCGGCACAGTGGCGGAGATCATCGGATTCTTTGCCGTTCTGCTGGCTTCCATCAATGTATTCGGAGGCTTCCTGGTGACCAACCGGATGCTCTCCATGTTCAAGAAGAAACAGAAGTAAGGGGATCCCTGGAAGATGCAGATTTCAGCCAATTTACAGGCGGTCGCCTATCTGGTGTCCGCCATTCTTTTTATTCTGGCACTGAAGGGCTTGACCCATCCGGCCTCGGCCCGGCGCGGAAATTATTATGGCATGGCCGGCATGGTGATCGCGGTCGTCGCCACCCTGCTGGGCACGGAGATTCACTCCTATGGCTTCATCGTAGCCGGCGTGGCTGCGGGTGCCGTGATCGGTACTGTGGTCGCCATGCGGGTACAGATGACCGCCATGCCTCAACTGGTGGCGGCCCTGCACAGTTTTGTCGGTATGGCCGCAGTGCTGGTCGCCATCGGCACTTATCTCAATCATCGCGACGCCGGTGAGCTCAACCCGGTATTGATGGCGGAGCTGTCGATCGGCATCATCATTGGCGCCATCACCTTCAGCGGTTCGGTCATCGCCTTTGGCAAGTTGCAGGGTATCATCAGCGGCGCACCGGTGGTGTTCAAGGGGCAGCACCTGCTCAATGCGCTGATCGGCCTGGCGGCGATTGCCTTCGGGGTCCATTTCGGAATGACCGAGAGCATGGTCTCTCTGGCGATCATGACCCTGCTCGCCTTCATACTGGGATTCACCCTGATCATACCCATCGGCGGTGCGGATATGCCGGTGGTCATCTCCATGCTCAACAGCTATTCCGGATGGGCGGCGGCTGCGACCGGTTTTACCCTGCAGAACAATCTGCTTATCATCGTTGGTGCGCTGGTCGGTTTCTCCGGCGCCATTCTCTCCTACATCATGTGCCGGGCAATGAACCGCTCCATTATCAATGTGGTGTTCGGCGGTTTCGGCAGTGATGGTGGCGGTGAAGCAAGTGCCGCGGGGCAGGCGGCCCAGAAGGGTGTTAAGTCCGCCTCCGTCGAGGATGCCATCTACTGGATGGAGGATGCCAACAAGGTCATAGTGGTACCTGGCTACGGCATGGCAGTGGCCCAGGCCCAGCATGCGTTGAAGGAATTCATGGAACTGCTGGAACAGCGTGGCGTGGAGGTCAAGTTCGCCATTCATCCGGTGGCGGGCCGTATGCCGGGTCATATGAACGTGCTGTTGGCGGAGGCCGATATTCCCTACGACCGGGTACTCGAAATGGATGAAATCAATCCCGAATTTCCCACCGCAGACGTTGCCCTGATCATCGGCGCCAACGACGTTGTGAACCCGGCGGCGAAAACCGATACCTCCAGTCCGATTTATGGCATGCCGATTATCGACGCGGAAAAGGCAAGACAGGTCTACATCATCAAGCGTTCCATGCGTCCCGGCTATTCCGGCGTGGACAATCTGCTGTTCTATCGGGACAACACATCGCTGATCTTTGGTGACGCCAAGGAGGTCTGTGAGGGGCTTGCAGCCGCTCTGAAGGGCGGAGGGCATTGAGGCACCTCTGATTTATTAACCAGGCAACCGTTTATATTCTGTCATCCCGGCGAAAGCCGGGATCCAGTAGACTGGCGTTATTAAGATGTCGGATACAGCCAGCAATGGTTAAGGAACCCCTGATTTATTCGTCATTCCGGACGGAGCGCAGCGTAGATCCGGAGCAGTGGTACAGGGAAGCAGCGTTTACGAACCTAAGGACGGAATCCATCTTAAAGTAATCAATAAGTTACTGGATCCCGGCTTTCGCCGGGATGACGGAGTACGAATAATTCAGAGGTTCCTTGGATGAAACTATCCGGATTTTCTTATGCCAAAACCTACGTCATCCCCGGCGAGTGTCTTCTATGCGGAATAATGGGCTTGATCTGAAATATTTACGCCGACAGATAGTCGGCGTGGACACCCGGGTTGAAACCCCCTTCGGTGATCGACTGATGCTGTATGCCGATTACACGGCATCCGGCCGCTCCCTTTTATTCGTGGAGAATTATCTGCAGTCCCTGCAGCGGTTATACGCCAACAGTCATACCGAAGACGATGTCAGTGGTCGGGTCACTACGGAGCTTCTGCACCTGGCGGAAGAGCGCATAAAGCAGGCAGTGAATGCCGGTTCCGACGGGCGAATAATTGCCTGTGGCACCGGGGCTACCGGGGCCATCGACCGGATGCAGCAGTTGGTGGGCGTCAAACTGCCTGCTGCCAGCCGCACTGTGCTGAATTCACTGTTGCAAGGTTTCCTCGGTCCTGAACAGGCGTCTGCATTTGCCCGCTATTGCCAGGAAAATCAGCCGGTGGTGTTCGTGGGCCCCTACGAACACCATTCAAACGAGATCTCCTGGCGCGAGAGCCTGTGTACGGTAGTGGAGGTGCGCATGTCTCCGGATGGTGGTATTGACCTGTCCCATCTCGAAACCCTGCTGCAGCATTCGGACTATCAGGGGCGGCTGCGTATCGGTTCCTTTTCCGCTGCATCCAATGTCACGGGAATGCGCTCACCGGTAACAGAGATCGCACGTCTTTTGCATCGTCATAATGCCCTGGCGTTTTTCGATTATGCCGCTTCCGCTCCCTATGTAGCTATAGATATGAATCCTGACGATTCCCAACAAGCGGGTGATGCCTCGCTGGATGCGGTGTTCATTTCGCCCCACAAATTCCTCGGTGGTCCTGGTTCCAGTGGGCTGCTTATCTTCAACCAGCGCTGCTATCACGCTGATCTTCCCCCCAGCATCGCCGGCGGTGGGACGGTCGATTATGTAGGTCCCGAAGACCATGATTTTATCCATGATATCGAGGCCCGGGAAAAGGCGGGCACCCCCGGTATTCTGCAGACCTTGAAGGCGGCGCTTGCCTTTGAGGTGAAAGATGCCGTGGGGATTGAGTGCATCGAGCGAGCAGAAGCGGATATGATCGCTCTCGCCTTTAGTCGCTGGGGAAACAACCCAGGCATAGAGATCTTAGGAAACCAGGATCCATCTCGACGGGTTGGCATCATCTCTTTCAATATTAAAGACCCGAACGGGCAGTACCTCCATCCCCGTTTGGTGACTACGCTGTTGAACGATCTGTTTGGGATCCAAAGCCGTGCGGGCTGTTCCTGTGCTGGTCCCTATGGCCATCAGTTGCTTGGTATCGATCATGATAAGGCGAAAGAGTTTCGTGCCTGGATAACCCGCGGCTATCACGGTATCAAGCCAGGTTGGTGCCGCATTGGTTTCCACTATGTATTCGATCAGGCGGAGGTGGAGTATCTGCTGGAGTGCGTGGAATTTGTGGCGGAACTGGGCCATCTATTCGTTCATCAGTATCAGTTCGATGCAAGAAGTGGAGGATGGTCACACCGGCAGTGGCAGGAGGCCGAGGTCACCTTTTCCCTGCAGCAGGCATTAACCGCAGATGAAAACCTAGAGAGTCAGCTGACGCATGACGAACGCCGACGCCTGTATCAGCAGTATCTTCAACAGGCCCGGGAGCAGGCTCACAGGTTGTCTGTGCAGGCCGGCTAGAGGCGAGAGGTTTAAATGCAGCGAGTGTTGATCGTCATCGGGCTGATCGTCGTCATTGCCGGTCTGCTCTGGCCCTGGCTAAGCAAATTACCCTTCGGTCGTCTGCCGGGGGACATTCTCATCGAACGCCCCAGTATGAAGCTGTTTTTCCCCATCACCAGCATGGTGCTGGTAAGCCTGGTGATTTCGTTGCTGCTGTGGCTGTTTCGGCGTTAAAGAATTTCCGATACTTGCTACTGTGTCATCCCGGCGAATGCCGGGATCCAGTAAGTTACTGTTTACCTTAAGATGGATTACATCCTTAGGTTCGTAACGGGTGCTTCTCTGCACCACTGTTCTGGATCTACGCTATGCAAGGAACGATGAATCATTAAGAGTTTCCTTAAGGCGGACATTCGGGAAACATAAACGCTTAATAAAACTCGCCAGGGGTTTTTAGACAATGTTACGCATTTCCAAGTCTTCATTCCGGCTCCTCAGCCAATGTTTGCTCAGCGCAGTCCTGCTGTTTGGTTACTGCCATGCGAAAGCCGAAGCAAGCCATCCGCTGGAACCCGTGGATACCTCGAGCCCACGCGCCACATTGACTGGTTTTCTGGCCGAAATCGATGGCCTCTTTCAGGTATTTAGGGATGAGTATTGGGATTCCCCCAGTTATGAAGGCTATCTGGATATTGCGAATAGGGCAGGACGTGTCCTTAGGACCATGGATCTAAGTGAGGTGGCCCCCTCCGCGCGCATCGAGGTGGGTTACGAGGCCGCTACGATGCTGTATGAAACACTGGCCAGAATCGAATTGCCTCCGATAGAGGGAATTCCAGATGCCGCAGAATTCAAGAAAACCGAGGGACCTGTTAAATGGACCGTTCCGCACACCGCCATCACAATCACCAGGGTGACGGAAGGCCCACGCAAGGGGGAATTCCTGTTCAGTGCCGGGACTATTGAGCGCGCTCCCGCTTTCTACCAGAGAACAAAAAGCCTTCCCTATAAGCGTGCTGTCCCACTTGAAGACGTCGCCGGGTTGCGTCAGCTTAACCCAGGCTGGTGGCTGTCGATGTCTACCATCGAAGGCCTCCCGGGCTGGATGAAGCGGGTGGTATTTGATCACGCCGTGTGGAAGTGGATCGCATTCTTCATTCTGTTAGTTGCGGTTTGGATGCTGATCCGGCTGGTCTATCGAGTCACCCGGCGCGAACTGGAAGTAAACCCGGTCACGGAATATATCCACCGCCTGATTCTCCCGATATTTTTACTTCTGATCATCCCGGGCGTTGCCTACCTGATAACTGAGCAGATCAATATGATTGACGCCGTCTCGAAGAATCTGATGCTGGCGCTTCAGACGCTCAAGTACCTGATCGGTACCTGGGCCGTGTGGCTGGGCTGCCTGTTGATTGCCGAGGTTGTGATCAGTTCACCGAAAATACCGACCGACAGCCTGAATGCGCAACTGCTGCGGCTGAGTGCCCGCATCCTGGGTATAGGTCTTGGGTTGACCATCATATTCTACGGCGCTAATCAGATCGGGCTTCCCCTGGTGGGGGTACTCGCCGGTGTCGGTGTTGGCGGCCTTGCCATCGCGCTTGCCGCTCAGGACTCGCTGAAGAACCTGCTCGGAAGCCTGATGATCTTCATGGACCAGCCCTATAAACCGGGACAACGTATTGTCGTTGAAGGACACGACGGATTCGTAGAGCAGATCGGCCTGCGCTCAACCAAGATACGTATGTTGACCGGTGCACAAACCTCGATCCCCAACGAGCGGATGGCGCGGCTGGATATCGAAAACATCGGGCGGCGCAGTTTCATTCGGCGCCAGACCAGCATCCGACTCAGCTATGACACACCGGTAGAGAAAATAGAGAAGGCCGTCAGCACGATCAAAGATATTCTGCATAACCACGAAGGGATGAAAGAGGAGTTGCCACCACGCGTTTTCTTCGATGAATTCAACCCAGACTCCCTCAATATATTCATCTCCTACTGGTACCATCCCCCCAAGCGATGGAAGGCCCTGCAGTTTGATGAACAGGTCAACATGGAGATTATGCGGCGGTTTACCGAGGAGGGTATCAAGCTTGCATTACCGGCAACAAAAACCTATCTGGAAGGGGGGCAGGTCCTGAATCTCGAAACTTGAAGGATTCAGGGGACAGTATACGGAATTGGCTAGAACCCAAAGGATCAGTTGACTCCGTTTGAGCCCAATTCCGTATACTGTCCCCCGAATAGACCATTTGGAATTGCACTATTCGACTGTCAGTAGAGTGCAGAAATCGAGTTTATTTCAAGATTCAAGACCTGATCCCCTCTACTTCCCATTCTGGTGACTGGTGGTATGCTGTGCATCAGCTTGATAAATTGAGGAGTAAGAATATGCCTATTCGAAACAGAACAGCTTCATCGGCCCTCGCCTTGGGGCTCGGATTGACTGCGACTTTTCTGTCCAGCGGCGCTTCAGCCGCTGCCTTTGACGGAACGGTTAACCTGATCTGTTCGGCGATCGATGTGGTCGGCTGTGTGAACGGGCCCGGCTGCATGGAGGGACGGGCCTCAACCTTTGAATTGCCGCAGTTTCTATTCGTTGATTTTGAGAAAAAACTGGTGCGCGCGACAGATGAAAGCGGGCATAAAGAGGTATCGCCCATCAAGAATCTCGAAATAACCGAGAAGCAGGTGATTCTCCAGGGTGTGGAAAACCACCGCGGCTGGAGCGCGGCCATCGACAGCCAGACCGGCAAAATGATCGTTACATCCGTAGGCGCGGATGTGAGCTTCATGATTTTTGGTGCCTGCACGGCACTGTGAGGAGATAGAACCATGTCAAAGCAACGCAATATCGCTGTAAGCACCGCCGCCGGCATCCTGGTCGCCAGCGCGATGACCGTCAGCTCCCCTGTGCAATCCAGTGAAGCCGGCGCCTTTATCGGTGGCGTGGCCGCCAGCAGGATCATGAACAACATGCGGCGCCGGACCGAGGCCGAGGAAGCGCAGGCCTACAATTCGTCGCGTGCCGCGCAGCCCGTGCAACAGGCGGCGCCAGCCCCAAAACCAGCGGCGCAGTCGACAGAGCAGAAGCTCGATGAGCTGAACAAGCTCGCAGCCGGCGGTTACATCACACCGGAAGAATATAAGGCCAAGAAGAAGGCAATCATTGACGGTATATGAAACCTATTAGGGGGACAGTATACTGAATTGGGCCCAAACGGAGTCAACTGATCCTTTGGGTTCTGGCCTATTCAGTATACTGTCCCCCGAATCCCACGCAGGTCGTCTCCCATCTGGTACACACCCGATCCGAAACTGGTGAAAAAGGCCGAGTTTTACCCGGATCTGCACCAGATTATGAACTGAGCACAAGTGGGCAAAGAGGGGGCAGGTGAGTGCCAGCAATTCAAGTTTAAAGACCTCCCCCCCACTGAACCTTGACCCAACCCTAACCGAGAGTTAATGCAATGAAACGGATCTACCCACTCATGCTGCTGAGCCTTTCTCTATTCGGCATGCAGTCCACTGCACAAGCTGCACAGTGCGCCGGTGTTGAAATGCAGGACTCGGTCACGCTGGACGGCCAGCCACTGGTCCTGAACGGCCTGGGCCTGCGTCTGGCGACTTTCGTTAAGGTAAAAGTGTATGTGGCCGGATTATATGTACCCAAACAGTCTGAACAGGCGCAGACGCTTCTCAGCACAGATCAGCCATGGCAATTGGTGCTGTCCTTCATGAGATCGGTGGATGCGGACGACATGGTAAAGGCCTGGAATGAAGGCTTTGAGAACAACGCCAAGGCGCAACTGCCCGCGCTGAAGGATCGTATCGACATCCTGAATGGGGTTATGAAAGACCTGGAGGAAAAGGACACCCTGACATTCGCCTATTTGCCGGGGAAGGGCTCTCGAATCGAACTCAATGGTCAGACTGCGACGACGATCAAGGGTCAGGATTTCGCCTCAGCACTCCTTTCGATCTGGCTTGGCGATCCGCCAAACGATGAGATCAAGCGTGGCCTGCTCGGCGGCAAGTGTCAGTGAGGGATTTAACCAAGTGAAGTTGTTACGGTATGAATTGGGGGACAGTACACCTAATGTTTGTTAAAGGACTTATGGGGTAGGATATTGACTACCGAAGACACTGGAAAAGGAGATAGATGAATGCGTATATCTAAAGCCGCCCTGGCGGCACTGTTTGTTGCCGTTTCAGGTCAGGTGCAAGCGCTGAATCCGGATGGATTCAAGGTAACCAGCACCGCCCACCTTTTGGAACTCTGCAATATC
>Ga0316189_10000101_pt1 | contig 75221 bp, 66 predicted proteins | sample LowCovwburrow_MG_FD_204930 | JGI IMG/M metagenome (GOLD analysis project Ga0316189, IMG submission 204930) | Coastal sediment microbial communities from Maine, United States - Lowes Cove worm burrow | ecosystem: Environmental > Aquatic > Marine > Coastal > Sediment | place: USA: Maine...
ATACAGATTTAATAGAAGCTTTATGAAGGAAAATATATTTGAGAATCTGATCGGCAGAATGGTCAATCATCAACCTTGCGGCTACAATCTTATTCGTATTTATTAAATGCCTACTTCAATAAATTTATTTGTGACATTTTCGGTCGTATTGGGTTTAGAGGTTACACTGTTGCAGATATAACTACTAAAGGCAATGGTGCAATCACATTGAGTCCATCAAATATTAAAGATCAAAGATTTAGTATTGCTAATTCGACCTATATCTCATGGGAAAAATATAATGAGTCACCTGAAATAATGATTTTCAAGAATGACATTGTAATAGTAAAAACGGGTTCTACAATAGGTAAAATTGGTTTTATTCATGATGTGATTGAAAAAATGACAATTAACCCTCAGCTAGTTGTATTAAAGAATATAAGAGTTAATAACAAATATTTATATTATGTATTAATCTCCGTCTTTTTTCAAGACCAGTTAAAGACAGGTACAGCAGGTGGTAGTACTCCAGCAATATCCCAAGAGAAAATTAATAATTTCGTTTTACCAATACCTATTAAAGAACAAGAACAAACCGCCATCGCCAACTACCTCGACCACAAGACTACAGAGATAGACACCCTCATAGAACAGAAAAAGCAGCTCATAGTACTATACAAAGAAGAGCGTACCGCTACTATCAACCATGCGGTGACGGGGAAGCTGGATGTGTGCAAAATGTCTGAATTAGGATGCTCAGGATTAAAAGATGGACAGGATTTTAATAATCCTATCAATCAAGTAAATCCAAAAAATCCTAGTGCAGACAAAAGGAAAATGAAAGACTCAGGCATTGACTGGATTGGAGAGATCCCTGAGCATTGGGAGGTGAAGCGATTGAAGTATTTAGGAAGTATTGTTAACGGTAACTCTTTTAAAAGTGATGATTTTGTTGATAAAAGCGAATGTAGAGTTATGAAAATTTCTAACATTCAAACAATGAAAGTGGATTGGACGGATGATTCATATTTGCCAGATGAATTCTTCAATGAATATCCAAATCATAAAATTAATAAAGGGGATTTAGTTTTTGCTCTCACACGTCCAATTATTTCTACAGGTATAAAAGCAACCATTGTTGATGAAGAAGATAGGATACTGTTAAATCAAAGGAATGCAGTTTTTCGTCCCATTAAACCTGAAACGAACAGATGGCTTTATTACATAATTTTATCATCTATTTTCCTTGAGGAATTTGATAGTTTAATTGATAAAACAGGACAGCAACCTAATATATCATCTAATGATATTGCAAATATCTCAATTCCGTTACCGCCTGTTGATGAGTGTCTAAATATTTTAGGGTTTTTAGAAAGCAAATTCTCTAGTATAGATTCTCTCATTACGAATACAGAAAAAGAAATCAACCTCCTTCAAGAATACAAAACAGCACTGATCTCAGAGGTGGTATTGGGTAAGGTGGATGTGCGGGAGGAAACTGTCTGAATTGGGATTTTTAAGATTTAAAGATTGTAGGATTAAGAGCTTAGTATCGTGGAGAAAAAGGAATTGACACACAAAATAATTGGTTGCGCCATGAAGGTACATTCTACTCTAGGAAATGGGTTCCAAGAAGTGATTTATCAACGGGCATTGGCTATAGAAATGGAGAAGCAAGGATTGGGTTTTCAACGAGAAATGGAAATGACAATTTTGTATGATGGTGTTGACATTGGTACTAGACGAGTTGATTTTTTTGTAGAAAATGAGATTATGGTTGAACTAAAAGCCATTATTGAGCTACAGGATGTTCATTTGGCACAAGCCATGAATTACTGCCAGGCCTATAACCTCCCTATTGGCCTATTAATAAACTTTGGTTCTAAGAGCCTACAATTTAAAAGAGTATACAACGTCAATCATCCCGAGAATAAGCAATCATAAAATCCTTTAATCATGAAATCCTAATTCTGACAATAGACAATTATGAAAGGTATACATACGGAAGACACATTTGAAGAAAACATAGAAGCTGAGCTCATAGAAAGCGGTGGCTATACCAAAGGGCATTCTCAGGACTTTGATGCAGAACTGGGGCTATTCCCCTCTTACATTACTGACTTTCTCAAATCGTCTCAACCCAAAGCATGGGACAAAATTATATCCATTCATAAATCAGATGTAGAAACCAAGGTTATTCGCAGACTGATCAAAGAACTTGATTTGAGGGGTGCATTAGATGTACTTAGAAATGGCTTTACAGACTATGGGGTCAAATTCAAAATGGCCTTTCTAAAACCTGAATCCTCGCTTAACCCTGAGGCTTTTATATTGTATGAAAAGAATGAATTAAAAGTTGTCAGACAGCTCTATTATCAGGCAGCAGGACGGTCCGCCGGTGCGGGAAATTCACTGGATGTAGTGTTGGTGCTCAATGGGCTTCCCATTTCTACCATCGAGTTGAAAAATCAATTCAGTGGTCAGGATGTAACTAATGCAAAAAAGCAATATGTCTATGATCGAGAGCCTTCTGAGGCCATATTCAAATTCAAGAAACGGCATTGGTACACTTTGCAGTAGACACAGACCAGTGCTACATGACCACTAGATTACAAGGTAAAAACACGTATTACTTACCTTTTAATCTTGGACATAACAATGGAAAAGGAAATCCTCCTAACCCTACAGGTTATCGTACGGCTTACTTATGGGAGAACCTGCCTGACGGACAGGCAGGTGTCTGGACAAAAGACTCCATGCTTGATTTGGTGGGTAAGTTCATTCACATAGACCTGTCTGCCAGACAGGCAGGGCAGGAAAATGATGTAGTTATCTTTCCTCGATTCCATCAGATGGAAGTGGTTCGCAAAGCCACAGAACATGCACGAACGAACGGAGCAGGCAAAAACTACCTCATTCAACACTCGGCAGGTTCGGGCAAGTCCAACTCCATTGCATGGCTTTCTTATAGACTCTCTTCTTTACACAATGTACAGGACGAGCGGGTTTTTGATTCAGTGATTGTCATTACTGACCGTAAGGTTTTGGACTCTCAGCTTCAAAATACCATCTACCAATTCGAACATAAAGATGGTGTCGTAGTGAAAATAGACAAGTCTTCGCAGCAATTGGCAGAAGCCATCACGGCAGGCTCCAACATCATCATCACGACCTTACAAAAGTTTCCTTTTACGCTCGATAAGATTGGAGAGCTACCAAGTAGAAAATATGCAGTAATTATAGATGAGGCGCACTCTTCGCAAGGAGGAGAAGCCACCAAAAAAATGAAAGAGGTGCTATCAGCCAAGACACTGGAAGACCTGCCCGCCAAGGACGAGGGTTTCTATTTTGTATATGCTATCCGCTGTAATGATGGTTCTATCTACAAAGGGTTTACTGCTGACTTAGAAAGACGTTGGAACGAACACCTATCTGGAAATGGTGCACAACACACAAAAAAGTACAAGCCATTAAAAATTATTTATTGGGAAAAAGTAGAAAGCCAGGAAAAAGCATTAAAAAGAGAAAAATTTCTAAAATCAGGAAAAGGAAGACAGTGGTTGAATGATTATCAGTTAAGGCAGGCGGGAGCAGAAGCTGAGGAACTAGAATCGGGATTGAGTGAGGATGCGGAAGACGAGATCAGAAAAAGTATGCTCGCCAGAGGCAAGCAGGATAACCTTTCCTTTTTCGCATTTACGGCAACACCTAAACAGAAGACAGTAGAGGTGTTTGGCACACCTGATGCCGCTGGCATACCTAAGCCTTTCCATCTCTACTCCATGAAACAAGCCATTGAGGAAGGCTTCATTCATGACGTGTTGAAGCATTACACGACTTATGCGTCCTACTTTAAGCTATCGAAACAAATAGCCGATGATCCTAATGTCAATAAAAAACAAGCTTCAAGGGCGATAGCTCGATTCTTGTCATTACATCCCCACAATCTCGCTCAGAAAACGGAAGTGATGATTGAGCATTTCAAGCAGGTTGTTTCCAAGAAATTACACGGTAAAGCCAAGGCAATGGTAGTGACTTCATCACGTTTGCATGCCCTGCGCTACAAAGAAGAGTTTGACGAATACATTCAAGAAAAAGGTTATCCGATCAAAGTATTGGTGGCTTTCTCAGGTTCATTATTGACCGATATGTACCCGGATGGAGTAACAGAGAGTCAAGTCAACGGCATCAAGGAAACGGAATTGCCTAAGTATTTTGACAAACCAGAATACAGCATCCTGATAGTAGCTTCCAAGTACCAAACAGGATTTGACCAACCCAAATTACATGCCATGTATGTAGACAAAAAACTAAGCGGTGTATTGGCTGTACAGACTTTATCAAGACTCAATCGTACTGCAGCCAAGTTTGGTAAGGAAGATACGTTCGTACTGGACTTTGCCAATGATGCAGATGAGATACTAGAATCGTTTCAGCCCTACTATGAGCTAACGACAGTAGAAGAAACCACAGATCCAAACAAGTTATATGATCTAAAAAATACCATTGAAGAAGCACAAATCATTTGGCAATCAGAAGTAGATCACTTCTGTGACTTATTCTATAGATCACAAAAAGTACTTAACAAAAAAGACCAGCAAAAACTCAATGCTTTCATAGACCCAGCAGTAGAAAGGTTCAAGCAACTCCCCGAAGAAGAGGATGTATCAGGCAAAATCACTCAGGATAATCTAAAACATGCCTTGCAGGTATTTTGCAGGGCTTATTCCTTTCTCACCCAAATCATGCCTTTTCATGATGTAGACCTAGAAAAACTATTTACATACAGCAGATACCTACTCAAGAAGCTACCCAAAAAAGACCAAGCAGACCGATTCCAATTAGGTGATGAAGTAGAGTTAGAATATTACCGATTGCAAAAGCTGACAGAGCAAAATATTGTGATGGAGGATCAAGGTGAGTATGGCTTGATGAATAGCGGAGAAGCAGGCATGAGAGGTAAAAAAGAAGAACTTGCACTCCTGTCAGAAATAGTAGATACACTCAATAAGCGGTTTGGGACAGAGTTCAATGAGGCAGACAAACTATTCTTTGAGCAGATAGTAGAGGACTGTATCGCAGATGAAAAATTACAAGAAGCTGCGCAGACCAACACAGAGGAAAACTTCAAATACATCGGAGAAGAAGCGGTCATGAACTCACTGATAGAAAGAATGGCTCAAAACCAAACCATTTTCGCAAAGATCATGGACGATCAGTCTTTTGGAAATGAAGCCAAAGCCTTGATTATGAAACGAGTGTATCACCGCTTAACCAAAAAATCGGCATGACAAAAATTAAAAACTGGTTGAGCTATTGGAAAAATAGTCTGGCAGATGCAGAAAGAGCTGAGATTGATTTCCAACGTCAGAAGTATTTCACTGGTGAAAATCTTGATTTGTCAAAAGGTCAACTTCCAGAGGAGGATATTAGGGTATTATTTGAAATAGAAGAGAGAAAACTAAATGAACAAAAAGGGATAACAAAACCTGATAGTCCTGATTGGGTAACAATTGATGCCATTGAGTTATTAATCGCTCCTTTCGTTCTTCAACCCCTTCCAGAATATCAAAAGTTCTTACGCTCCACAAAACCAGTATTCCCTTTTTGGGTAAAGGCTATTGCCTCACCAAATGGTCATTTGGAAGTAACAGAAGAACATTTTCCAGTTATTCCACGATCCGTATTAGCTCCTTCAGCAGATGAAGACAATGACTTCATTTTTAGTCATGTAGATACGGTGGATAAAGCCACTACATTAGATAAAAGCGAGTTTGAGGACTGGGCAGCATACTGGGAGTTCACTTTGCAGGTGTTTGAACAGATCACTGATCAATCGTTGGCATCTTATGACCAAGAGTATTATAGTAAAGTAGATCGAATACTGTATTTCGTACCTGATGAAAAATTCATGCCGTCCACGCATATCATCAAACTACTAGAGAATCTGTTGATCAATGAATCAGAACCTTCACTCATCAAACAGGTTATTCATGCTCCAAATCGAAAGGATAAAAAGCCACTGACTGCTGGTCAATATATGGAGACTAACTCGCTCCATCTTGGTCAAATGGGCTGTGATTACCCTCTGTCTATTTCTCAAAGAAAAGCTTTGTACACCTTCTTGAATGCTAAAGAGGAAAAAGTATTCGCTGTAAATGGCCCTCCAGGCACAGGTAAAACAACCTTGTTACAGTCGGTTGTGGCCAACTATGTAGTTCAATCAGTAAAACAAGATGAGCCTCCTATTATTCTGGCTTGCTCTACAAACAATCAAGCGGTTACCAATATCATTGAAAGTTTTTCAAAATCAAGCAGCAACCTACCTGTTCTTGGTCAACGATGGATTTCCGCAGTGGAGGGTTTTGCTGCCTTTCTACCATCAAATGCAAAGCAGATTTTGCCAGGCATCAACTATTATAAAAGTGATGATTCAAGTAATTTAAGCTCCATTGATGATTATGAAAATGTCGAAAAATACGAAAGTGAGTTTTTGGATCAAATCAATGGCTATGCTGAAAAGAATTTTGTTGACCTAACAAGTTGCTGTGAATACTTGAAAAAGGAAACCCTATCCATAGAAACCACCTTTAACAAGGGTAAAACAGTATGGAACGGATTTATAAAGCAATTGGAACAGTTCAATAAAGTCTACCAAATAGAGCCTTCTACTGCAGAATATTATCTTGATACACACATACTAAATATCAAACAGTTAGAATCTGACATTGAATCACTAACCGAAATTGAGAGTCGGGTGATTACTTATTTCAACTCAGAACCAGTATTTAGAAAGTTCTTTTGTTGGCTGAATCTGAAATTCTCCCTTGATAAACGGAAAGAAGAAGTTCGAAGAATAATCAGAAATGCTCCCTGCAAATTCCAAGATGAATCTGTTTACAACCGATCATTAATTCTCAATGAGATCGACAACAAGATTCAATTGCTCAAAACAACTATTGAAGCATCAAAAAGTTGGTCTCAATGGAAGACGATTAACCATGTACAAGGAAATCCCCCTACCTCTGATGAGGCATTAGACATAAAGGAAGCCTCCAAAACAAAAGCAACTGACTTTGCACCAAACTACTTCTATGATGAATTAGATGTAACATTAAGACACAAAGCCTTTTGGTTTAGCATCCACTATTGGGAAGCAAAGTGGATCATCACAACACAGGAATTGTTAAGCGGTGATCGAAAGGAAAACAAAGGGATTGAGGGAATAAAAAACAAATGGAAAAGAAGAGCAATGCTTACCCCCTGCTTTGTAAGCACCTTTTTTATGGCTCCTAGATTTTTCACCTACTCCAAACACATTGGAAAATCGGATGCGAATGACAACCTGTGGGAATCGCCACCACTTGAAGAGTTTGTCGATTTATTATTGGTTGATGAATCAGGCCAAGTCACCCCTGAAGTTGGAGTGCCAACCTTTGCATTGTGTGAAAAAGCACTGGTTGTGGGTGATGTTAAACAAATAGAACCCGTTTGGAGCATTATTCCGAAAGTAGATATAGGCAATTTGGTTAAGCATAAAATCATTACAAGTTCGAAAGACACTCAATACTCAGAATACTTGCATAACGGACTTCTGGCCTCCAGTGGCAATATGATGTCAATTGCACAAAGTGCTACCAATTTTGTGTATGATGATCCAAGAGTTGAGGAAAGAGGAATGATGCTTCAAGAGCACCGGAGATGTTACAACGAAATAATTAGATATTGTAATGACATGGCCTACGCTGGTGTGCTCAAGCCCATGCGAGGAAAGTCAAATGGAAGTCTATTGCCTCCAATTTATCATTTTCATGTAGACTCAAACTCTGTTACCAAAAATAAAGACCGCACAAATGAAAAAGAGGCAGTGGTATTGCTCAATTGGCTTATTCAGTATAGAGAGAAAATTTTTAATCATTACAGTCATGTAGAGGAGTACAAAAAACAATTTGAAAACATGGTGGGTATTATCACACCATTCTCAGGTCAAAAGAGAACACTCATTAGGTTAGCAAAAGGTAAAGGATTGAATACCAAGCTAATGAAAATAGGAACTGTGCATGCGCTTCAAGGAGCAGAACGCCCCGTTATACTGTTTTCATCAGTATATGGCCCTGGGGATACGGGTACAATGTTTTTTGATCGAGAAAATAAACCTAATATGTTAAATGTTGCTGTGTCAAGAGCAAAGGACAGCTTTATCGTTTTTGGGAATAGAAAAATATTAGATCCTAAATCTTCCAGACCATCTGGAATACTTGCCAAGCACTTAAAATTTCATGAAAACTAAAACTGGACATGTCAATATACGCCAACACTAAAGGAATACTATCCCATATAAAAGAGAAGCCTTTCAAACTTGAAAAGGAAATCCAAGACCTGTTTGAAGTCAACCTCTCTACCATCATGGGATTGCAGTTGGTAAAATCCGAGTTCTCAATCAAAAATAAACGGATTGATACCTTGGCGTATGACAATCAAAACAATGCCTTTATCATTATTGAGTACAAGCGAGACAAGAACATAAGTGTAGTTGACCAGGGCTTTACCTACCTGAGTCTAATGCTCGAAAACAAAGCTGACTTTATCATAGAATACAATGAATCATTGCAGCAGCAACTCAAAAGGGATGATGTGGATTGGTCTCAAACTAGGGTAGTTTTTGTATCTACCAGCTTTACAGATAATCAAAAATTAGCGACCAACTTCAAGGACATAGCCATTGAGTTATGGGAAGTGAAAAGATTTGAAAATGATACGGTTTCGATTACTCCAATTAAGAAATCAAAATCCGCAGAAAGCATCAAACCCATTACCCAACAAAACAAAGAATTAAAGGCAGTACAAGATGAAATCAAAGTCTATACAGAAGATTTTCATTTAGATAACTATCCTACTGAAATCAGGGAATTGTACGAAAAGTTCAGAGATTCCATTCTTAATCTAGATGATAATTTGGAAGTGGTTTACCGAAAGCAATGTATATCGTTTAGAAAAGAGAAGATCATTTGTGATATAGTTACATTAAAGAAAGGGCTCAAAATTTTCATCAATCAAACCCAAGGAGAATTAGCTGATCCAAAGAACATAACCCGAGATGTATCCAATGTAGGACACTGGGGCAATGGAGATTATGAGATTATCGTCAAAGATGATAGCCAGTTAGAATACATTTTAAGTCTGATAAAAGAAACCCTCTAAAATACCCTCACTTTAACTTTCTTCAAAGCTCTTCATTTTTTCAGCAACGGTTCTTGTTGCTTTTAGGTTTACAAATTTGTATATTTGTATTGTTTTGTAAACCAAATAAAGATTTATGAAAGACATATTTGCCAAAAGACTAAAAAGTGCTCGCACTCTGGCTGGTTTATCTCAGGATGAATTAGTAAACCAGATTGAAGGATTGGTCACTAAAAACGCCATCTCCAAATATGAAAAGGGAGAAATGATGGCTGATGGCAAAGTTTTGATTACTCTGGCCAAGGCATTGAACGTGAAACCAGATTATTTTTTCAGGCCATTTACTGTGGAAATCGAAAAGATAGAGTTCAGGAAAAAGAAAAAGCTGTCTGTCAAAAAAGTAAATTCCATCAAACAAAAAGTTACTGATATAGTAGAGCGATACCTGGAGGTTGAGCAATTTCTGAGTATTGAATCCGATTTTACTAATCCTATTGCAAATCATAAGATCAGCACCAAAGCGGATGTTGAGAAGGCTGTTAATGAGCTGCTAAAAGTATGGAACATGGGCATTAATGCCTTTCCCAATGTGATAGAGTTATTGGAAGACAAAGAAATAAAGGTCATCGAAATTGATGCCCCGGATGAGTTTGATGGCTTTTCAGGTTGGGCAGATGGTAAGTATCCGATCATTGTCATCAATCAGCACTACACCATCGAGCGCAAGCGGCTAACCGCCTTGCATGAGTTAGGACATTTGCTGTTAAATTTTAACGAAGAAATTGAACATCGGGAAATGGAGAGAATGTGTTTCCAGTTTGCCGGAGCTATGTTAATGCCTGAAGAAACCTTTAAAATAGAAATAGGCAATCAGCGATCACACATTTCCATAGCAGAGCTTATTGTAATCAAAGAGAATTATGGCATTTCCATTCAGGCCATAATGCAGAGGGCTAAAGACCTTCAGGTCATTACTGATTTCGCATTCCTCAATTTTAGAAAGTGGATTAGTAAAAACAGATCAGAGGAAGGATTAGGAGCATACATAGGTAAGGAGCAATCCAGTCGATTCAAGCAACTCATATTGCGGGCAGCAGCAGAAGAGGTGATTTCAATGAGCAAAGCGGCAAACCTGTCCAATCAAAAGTTGGCAGCATTTAGAAAAGAAATGAACAGTAATTATATTTTAAATAATGTGTCATGATTGTTAAAAATATAATTACTGTGAAAGCGAAGCGGTTCTTGACGAAAAGTCCGATTTGTTATTTTTCTAAAAAACTAAATCAGACTTTCTCGGAAAAATTTGTGGCGTTGTGAGAGTAATAGTAAATGACGCGAACATATTGATTGATTTGGTAGAGTTAGAACTACTACCACACTTCTTTGACCTTGAATTTGAGTTTTTGGCTACTGAATTGGTAATAGATGAACTTTTTGAAGAACAGCATCGGGCTTTACTGCCATACATCGATAATGGTAGTTTGATGGTGGAAGAGGTCTCTGATGAAGACGTGCTCCAAATCACCCTCATTCAAGCATCAAAACCCAACCTTTCAGAGCAAGACTGTTCCGCATTTTATCAGGCTCAAAAAAAGGAGGCCACTTTAATAACAAGTGATAACACACTCAGGAGATTTGCAAAAGAGAATAACCTGGAAGTACATGGTCATCTATGGGTATTTGATCACATGATATTAGCCAAAACCATAACCGGAACAAGGGCTTGTGAGAAACTAAAAGAACTCTGTGAAGTGATCAATCCAAAGCTGGGTCTACCTCCAGAGGAGTGCACAAAAAGAATAAAGCAATGGAGTAAATGATTATAAAGTAATGGAAAGTAAACTCACCTTCAATATATTAACCTTCGAACACCCAGAGGCAGAAAAGGAATTTCAATTTGTAACTGTAAATCAAGACGGGTTCTTTCCACTTCGTAATTATAAACTACCTGCCAATGCAGCAGAAATACTATCAGTTGAGGATTTAGAGAAGGACGTTCCACTCTACACAAATTTCATAGACGATACCAAGGGTGATTTAAAGCTCACTGTTTCTTTCGGGGACTCACCAGAATTTGCACTTCACTATTACCGCACAAGGATTTTTGACTTCTTTAAGCAAAAGGATGTCATTGCACGATTCAACTTTATAAATGATATAGAAATATGGTTAGAGGCTAAAGATGTAAATATACCACAATGCACCTACTATCATAAAATTGGTTTAAGAGTTCAAATAGGCAGGGTTTCAGATAAGCCCGAGTTATTGGTCTATTATGTAGGGAAAACAAGGATGCTGAACAAAAATGTTGAAGAGCTATCAGACATTTCTTCCAGTAACTATACTAGAGTAGTTTATAAAAACCGTGTAATTAAATATAAATACCTTTCTGGATCAGAACAGTATAGATACCGATAAATACAATTATGTAGCTATTTACCTGAGTCCAATCAAAAAAGATGACGAGGATCTGGTTAAACAAAAAGTCTACTACAACATAAAAAAAACCTTACTATTCAACAACATTACCTCACAAGTCATTTATAAGGAAAGTCTGAACTCTACGTACTTTAAGAAACTCTATTACCAAAACATTGCAGCAGCTATTTTAGGTAAGTCTGGTGGCATTCCTTGGAAACTGGCATCAGAACCAACCAATGAATTGGTCATTGGTTTAGGAGCATTTAGATCAAAGAAATTTGAAACTCAATATATCGGTAGTGCATTCTGTTTCTCAAATAATGGAGAATTTCAGGAGTTTAATTGCATGGCAAAACGCAACTCTGATTTGCTCGCCCAGGAGATAAAACTATACTTGGAATCATACATAGAAACTCATGGCACACCCGAACGAATAGTGATTCACTACTATAAGAAAATGAGTAGAGAGGAATTGGAGCCTATTAATGAAATGGTCTATAGTTTGGGATTTGGCGATATACCAATTATTATCATTACGATCAATAAGACTATGTCTAAAGACTATATCGTTTTTGATCAAGATGCTCCAGATGATTTAATTCCGTTTAGTGGTACAATTATCAATTATGGCAAGGATCAATATTTACTATTCAACAATACTCGATATGAAGGGGTAGAATCTAAAATAGAAAGCTATCATCTTCCACTCAAATTATCAATTAGCTCAAATAAACCAGCAGCAATAAAAGATGTAGCCTTAAAAAAGGAACTCATCGACCAGATATATCAATTCAGTAGAATGTACTGGAAGTCAGTCAAGCAGCAAAATTTGCCAGTTACCATCAAGTACCCTGAAATGGTAGCAGAGATTTTCCCATACTTTGGAATAGAAGAATTAATGCCATTTGGAAGGACTAACCTTTGGTTTTTGTAATCACGGTAAAATTGACTGTATAGAATCTATGGACAGCTATATTCCGCCATTCGATTTACTGGCAGTTTACTACCAGCGGCTTTGACTTTAGTTATAAAAGCATCGCATTCAACCTCACTCAAAACGCCTTTTTTTAGAGCTTCACATAAAAAGTCCATTGTCGTCAGGTAATCAATAGAATGCATCTTACAATAACTGGCAATATCTCTTAAATTACTGCTAGCCAAAATATCATTAGTATTCCGAACTACAGCCAAGCAGGCAGACTCACCATCACCTTTGAACATCAATTTCTTAATGTGCAGATACTCTTTTCTAATAGCCTCATTATCTTCAGGAAATGGCATTATCTCAAGTAGTTTGAAATTGATAAGATTATCTACTTCAATCTTCTTTTTAGGAAACCGAGAAAGCTCCGAATAAACTTTATCGAGCACTTTAATTTTATACGGATAAATACTAGGAAGTTGAATGATTGCACCGCCTGTAATGAAGTGCGAAACTACATCAGCATCAATGAGTATGATTTTTTCACTCTTCCCCATTTTCGAGCTTTTCAATTTCGTCACCATTCATTCCTAAATCAAGGAGAAGCGAATAGTAATGACTTTCCGAAATAATTTCCTTATCAAACAGCTCTCTGGCAAGAGTCCCATAGTCCCCAATTACTTCATGATGATTGCCATTTTCATATATTCCTGTAGAGTACCCAAACTCAACAGCACTTCTCTTAACATGAAAGTTTAGCTCATCCCATTTGTTCGAAGAGATAATTGCTAGCTCTTTGAGTCTGTAAAGTAGTGCCGTCCTTGAACAGGAAAAATAATGTTCGATTTTCAAAACCGTTTTCAACCTTATTTTATCCTTGCTTAATTCATCATCAGGAATCAAGGATTTTATGCCGTTTTCAGGCAGTAAAAGATGCGCTGCAAAAACATCAGCATTGTACTCTTCCTTATCTTTTTTTGCAAACTCACCAGCCATGCATACCATTGATTGGAAATTTTCTTGGATAAACAAATGGTACAACTCATGACAAATCGTGAAATGCTGATGGCCCAAGGTCTTATTACTATTGATTAGAACAAACCGCTTAACTTCTCCCTCTTTATCAATTTTTAAAGCCATTCCAGAAATAGAAGTACTCAAAGGCTTGAAAACAGTCAGCACATCTAGCTTATATAATAAACTTTTGAGCCTAATGCTATCATTACTTCCTAGACCATTTCGGTTACGAAAGTCATTGGCCTTTTTTTCAAGAATGAGCTGATTCATTAACAGTGGCTTTTTTCATACCCAAATAATTAAGGACTATTTTTCTGAAATCAGCTATATGATGCAAGTCATCTGCATTTAAGGCATCTGCTCGAAAAGCCAGTGCAACTTTTACTTCATTGGTTGATTCATCAGACTCATATAAATCATATTCATCTATTCCAAAGAGCTTTGCTGCCATACTTAAAAGATGCGTTGGCATAGTTCTTTTCCCATTCTCATAATAACTAACCTCTTCACGATTAATACCCAAATAATTAGCCAACAGGTCTTGTGTAAGACCTAAACTCTCCCTGTATCTCTTCAGGTTAAGTCCTATTATTTGATTCTCATCCATAAGATTTGTTTTGCCGAATTGCATTGATTTCGTGTTACAAAATAACGAATTTATTTTCAAACTTCAAATAGTGTAACGTAAATAGATGCCTTTATAGTTTCAATTACAGTTGTTAAATCAGACTTTTCTCACCCATGTGCTTCCAGTAGGTTCATTGCGTTCATTCGTGCCTCTCTCTCTACATTCACCCACTTCCTGCACCACACATCAAGAGTAGCTCGTTATTCCATTCCGCTAAGCTGCATTCCATACCGTGCCACACTTGATTTTCCCAACGCACCCCCAACGCAGGTAAAGCGGTGTTCGTCAATCGTTTCGTTTTGTTCCGCAAAAACATATCTGCAAGGGTAAAATGCACTCCCTACGGTCGCCCTTGCATATAGCGTTCACTTACTAGGTGGTTTGTGCTCCAGTAGGTGCTCACCACCTGCCGTTCACTTGTTTTGCTTCACACACTTCTCTCAATCCTCACTTGCAGCTACTTCATCCCCCCAAACCCCAATAAGGTGTTCGCTGTACTCACAGAAGAATAAAATTGGGGGTCTGTCGCTGCATGTGTTTTTGCTCGCCTGCGGGTCGCTGCGGGCTGATCGGGCTGTCATGATTTTTGCATTTAATCCAGTGCCTACAGTCGCTTCATTTCTGTCATTCGTTCCTCATTCCCTCAACTCAGCCACTTTCAGCACCCCACACAAGAGTAGCTCATTCATTACACTCCACATTTCATCACTATAATTCGTATGCTATTGATGGCTAGACTGAATAACCACATTTGGTAGACAAGCTAAAATACCAAATGTTATACCTCCACTTCAATACAACTACCTGTTAAAACCGTTCTTCAATATTCCGTTTCATTCAATCGCTACACTTGCCTTTCCCGACCCTAAAGCAAAAAATCACGCCAGCCCTGCCGTAAACGGTAGCTGTCTGCTGCCCTCATTCTTCGGTCTTTTGCAGCCACCACCCTTGCTCCACTCGCAGGCGGCTCGCATTAAAAGCTACGCCTTAGTTTACCTGCGTTTCGCACAATTCTAACTTCTCGACTACAAAAGGAAAAAGAACATAGTTTGGAACAGTTGGTAGATGGGGAAAGGAATAAAACAACAACATAATACAAAGTTACAGGCATGCGGATGTGAGCGTTTGCAAGGGTTCGCTACGCCAGTTTCAAAAAAATCTCCACACCTACGGGTAGTATTTTTTCTTCACTGCCCTTGCCACAATCACACCGTCCTGTAGTGAGGCACTATGTTTAAGTTATTATTTAGAGTTCGTTTCGGTAGCAGGTGGCTATTGGCGGGCGTTCGTACTTCTGGTTGTCCATTTTTCATGGGCATTGTTCGGTGTGGTGTAGTTGATTACACTATTCGGCTCTTTTGGTTAGAGCTTAGTTTCTCACAGCTGCCCTTTTAGGGTGGCTTTTTTTGTCCTTTCCGAATGGGGCGTTTGGAAACAAATAAAAAGATGCAGCAAATATATTCAGGCTCGCTCATGCCAACGCACGATTAAAATGAAAGGCCAAGACAAGTTGCTTCGTACCTCAGCAAGCCTTGCATTTTACCTATGCCTGAATGTCAGAAAAGCTTTCTCTTTTCTTTTTTTCCTTTTTCTTTTCTCTTTTGAAAATATTAATTGGAAGGGATGGCAGAGCAGAAAGAAGCAGACGAATGCATCAACACCCAATAGTTAACTATTGCTCCATTCTTGATGTATTTTCATACGAAATGGCATGGCCGTGTTAAGTCCGTGTCAAATCCAAGTTGTAAATAAGTATTAACTCAAGATTAAAAATATCATGGGTCGAATTAATCAAGGAATCTTAGGGGGCTTTTCTGGCAAGGTCGGAAATGTAGTAGGTGGTAATTGGAAAGGTATTGACTATATGCGTGTCAAACCTGCCAGTGTCGCTAACCCCAAAACAGTAGGGCAAGTAAATCAAAGAACAAAGTTCACTGAAACGTTGCAGTTCTTACAACCAATGAAAGACTTTATCAAAGTTGGTTACAAAGGCTTTGCTGTTCAGAAAACAGAGTTCAACAGTGCCATGTCTTACATTCTAAAGAATGCCATCACAGGCACATCACCAAACTTTGTAGTTGACTATCCAGCAGCTTTGGTAAGCCGTGGAGCATTGACAGGAGCATCCAACGGAGCGATTGACGTTGCAACCCCTGGCACTGGAACATTCTCTTGGGATGACAACACAGGTTCAGGAAGTGCTTTAGCTACAGACAAGGCAATGCTATTGCTTTACAATGAAACGAAAGGTGAAGTAATCTTTACTACTGATGGAGCAGCAAGGAGTGCCGCTTCTCAGGGTCTTGCTTTACCTCCTGACTACTCTGGTGATACGGTGAGAGCTTATATTGCTTTCATTCAAGCAGATGGTTCAGAGGTATCAAACAGTTCTTATATCGGTTCAGCCGTTGTTGCCTAAAAGGTTGAATTTCTCCCTGAAAACCGCTTCATTTACGGAGCGGTTTTTTTGTGTCCACACCTTCCGTTTTTCCCTTCTTTATACCTTATTTAGCTATATCTCAGTAGTTTTTGTTGCTAATTTGTATCTATTAGTAGTTAACTAGCTGATAATCAACGGAAGTTACATTTTGTATTGAAAAGCAAATCATAGAGAGGTATTTGAAGTTTTATTATGATGAATTGGCTATAATTAGAAGCTGAGTGGCATTTCTTATCTTCAATTTTTTTCGATGCAATATCTGGATAACAAGAGCTACCATCAACAAGCCCGAGCTGATTTTCCACACATTATCATCAACAGGGTAGCCATTATTTGCAATATCAATTAGTGGTAAAATAATTGTTGCTGTGTAAATTTTGCTAACTGAACCTTTTCTAGGGTTTTCCCTATAAATGGCTCCAATTCTATCAAGAATAATCTCGCGCCTGTTTCGAAAGACCAGGCTGGAGTCAGTAAAAAGGGCAATTTCTCCAGCTATTTTGCGACCATCATACAAAAGTCTCAATTCGTCTCCTATTTTGTAGGTCAAACTTTTTTTGTGATTTACATGTAAATAAGGCTGGGAAAAATATGTAAGAACAAGTTTGGAAGCAAACAAAGTTGTGAGTATTACCCTAGTGCACATGTCAGTTCTATGTGGCTGTTCATTTTACCTAAAGTACTATAGTGGAAGTGATAATTTTGCTGCCTTAACAAAATTTGGCAATGTTCTGAACTGATGACAGAATTCAGCACCAAGTAACCTGGGAAAATCCAAATACTGAGTTGCGAAGAAACCAAAAGAGTTTTTGAATTTTTGTTGGCAATTGATAGACAGTATTTCTATTCGTTGCAGTATGGAAAACTATTTAGCAGAAATTTGTTGGGGGAGACAACGCAAATTAGTGTCTTACCACTATGAGCAGCAGCCAAGTGGAAAAGTTGATCGACTAACGCTACATGAAAAGTATTATAAAATTAATCTTGATCACCATATTCATAAGTCTATCCGAATTCAGCTATTCCCAAAACAAGCAAAGCAAAGATTCCCTAGTCGGTGCTGAAAACATGACCAAACACAGCGTTTCGTATGGCATAATCTGGAGGTTGAATAAAACAGGACTTACAGGATATGACGACTGGACATTCAGAGATCCTAATGTTGCAAACATTGGGGTGGCTTTTAGGTTTAAAAACGATCATTTAATATTTGAAACTGATATTATTATTCTTGAAACAGGTGTCAGGTTTAAGGAATCAAATCGATCAAGAGGAAGTTTAGGATATGACCGACAAGTAAATACCAATTTGATGCTTCCATTTCTTGTTGGATATCGCTTGGGATCTTCCCGTGAGATCAGCCCTTTTCTCAAGGCTGGAATTTTTATGAGTCGATTATTGAAGGCCAATTATAAGGTTCCAGGATTTTTATCACCAACAGTTATAAATAATATTAATGAATTTGAGAGATGGGATATTGGCATTTCCTTTGCCACTGGCATAGACGTAGATCCAGGGAGCCTTGAGTTGCGAGCAAATTGGGGTCTAAGAAATATTAACAAGAACCCAGATGATATTTGGGAATACGTGGACACAACTAGCCCGATCCATAGTGTTGTTTATCAAGTAGTTATAGTTCTGACTCTAGGCCACAGGTGACACAATTTTGTGCCTAACACTTTTCAGACCTGTTCCTTTAAACAGTTCACCTGTAAGTATTTAAGGTTGCAGCAATCTCATCCCTCTTTTTCGCTGACACATCAGCCTCCTCTGCGAATTCCTTCCATCTCATTACCGTACTATTCACTTGCTCAATAAATGAGGTAGCCTTTTTTATATTCAAGGCTTTGGCCAATAATTCAAGATCATTTTTTTTAATGTTTTTCCTCTTACCATTGATGCTCAGTGCATGTTGACTCACCCATAGACTATCTGGACGATAAGCGTGACAGATGTCGTAAGCCGGGCACAGTTCCCACCTCTGATCTTTCTTCAACCTGAAGGAAAAATTCTTAGTATGATCTTCACAGTTCTTTGCGATGACATTGAACACCATTCTCCGAAACAGTTCTTCAGCAGCAGGATAAGGTAGCCTTAGTTCTCTCATGGTCTGAAACAGCTGCTCATAGCTGTAGCTGGTCACTTCATTGAAATCAAAATGACTCATGGCACACCATGTCTGGATATGGTGTTTTGTATTTCCCCTTTCCCGGTCAAATCGCTGGGTCATAAAGTGGGCTCTCCCGTTTTCTTGATGAAGTCTGGATGGCATCATGTCAATGCCGCAAGCCTTGGCCATGTTATAATACGCGTACTCTATGCGACCGTATCCTGTAGTTTCACCGAACTGTTCATCGCTTACTCCATCGAGCTTGAGCAGCCAATGGTCATAATCTTTTGGCACTTTGGTTTGGCCTGATCGGACATCACCTGTCTTTTCATTGTAAGCAATCAACGCCTTAGGTCTTGCCCCGCCCGCAGAAGTTCCAATTTGCAGGATTTCCCGCATGGCTTTTTCTTTATCTTTTGGCAGAGCAGCATGAAATTCTTCTCTTGAAGAAAGCATTTCCCTGGCTATCCCTACCAGACTATCCATTTCTACTTTGAAAGAATTCTTGTCTTGAGTGAAAGTGGACGGTTCAAATTCTAGCGCTCCCATGCCTCGTTTCCCAATGAAGCATAGTTGCTCGACTGGGTTCATGCTATCCTTCGCCCGTCCATTTTGTGCTAACCAAGAATTGATGAGCTGGTTTCCATATTTATCAGGAAGTACGTCTGCTAAAAGTCCAGGAAGCCCTTTGAACGTATCGTACTCACTCTCTTTTGATTTTCTAAGGTCAGGAAACGTGAAAACTCGTTTCCCTGATGGTAGTGACATTTTCAATGGAGCTAATTCCCATCCCTTCTTTGCAAAACTGGGATCGTATTCAAAACTGCCGAACTGCTGTGATTCATCCCAGGCTACTGCGCCCGCCTCTTCACCCCATATTTTGACAATTGCAGTAGTTACCATTCACTGTCGGGTTTATCATCTTGCTTTTTTGATCGAGCTCTCTGGCGCTTTTCACGCTCAAGTTTGGCCAGCTCCAACGGACTATGCTGAGAAATGATTTGAAAGCTGTCCATGATATGTAGGAGCTCCAATACACGGAGCACCTGGAGCAGGGTGGGGACGGTCACGGTCTCCCCTTTTTCCAGCAGACTTAGCGTAGACCGACTGATGCCGGCTTGTCCTGCTAGTTCATCTTGCGTTTTGTTTTGATCCAGGCGATGTTGTTTGACAAAAGAACCTATGGTCTCACTTAGTCCCCTATCGCTCATTGAATACCAGTTTATGTGTGACATATCGTTCATTAACCTATGCATAAAGGTATAACGAATGATTTACGATACAAAGTTCAATCAATACAAATACTTATGTGTGCTGTATCATTCATTAAAGTCCTTAAAATAATTTAGTGAATGGAATATCAGACAAATAGTACGATATTATACTTATCAATGAATACAAATTCGAAGCATCCATTCGTTCAATTAGGTAATACACCCAATGTTGTCTTTAGGTACATCACTCAAGTATTTAATTACTTCTAATTCCAACTTTGAAGAGCAAAATCAAAGTACAAGACAATGGAATATTTAGCAAAAAAAAAGGGCAAATTGCTCTACAAAAACTCCGTTAGGCGCCTATCTATTGCTCTAGTTATTATGTTATCCTCGTGCTCCGTACTAAACAAGAATAACTGCACAACCAATCGGCCTTTTAATATGGCTTATAGCATGCAGAAGGAATTGGAACTTACACTGCCCCAGGAGTATTCGATACTTGAATTGAATAAGAATTATGTCAATTCCCTAGAAACAATCGGCTCAAGAAAAGAATCTAGGAAAGTCTACAATGCTCGCGCGACTTGGTACAATGGGTTATTGACTGTTCTTAACAAAGATCAGATTTCCACTCTAAATTATTGGGTTTATCAATCCTATCCAGACCTTGTTGTAAGTGAATATTCGACTAAGAGTAAGTACACTGAAACAGAAGAAACCTTCTATTGATTAGGCCCACGAATGAAAATCTAAATCTGGCTTATTCAAGTCATTAGTTTCACTTTCTTTGTTTTAATGTAAAAAACTGATTAATAGATAGTTATGAATTGTTCAAAATATCTTTCAGAAGTTTTTTTCAGGAAGTCGACCAACCAATTCGTTCTTTACGAATGAACTAGTTATTTTGCTCACTTGATTTCAATAGAACCCCTCATTTCATAATTTGAAAATAAGTGGTCATTTTAACTAAATATAAATTATTCAAAATGTTGTACTCACTAATAATATAATCTGAGCCATTTCGTCGAAATTTGATTCAATTAGTTATGTAACTGTTGTTTAACTGAATATTTTAGTCCCAAATTAACCAACTAGGTAATTAACCAGCCATGAAACCAACCATAGGAACAAAAGTTCTTGCAATAGTCCTGTTTTCGCTTTTTTTTCAAAAAATACAAGCGCAGGACACAACTGCTACTCAGCAGCAAGGAGTTGACATCTTTATTTCTCAATCGCCCAAAATCATCATCAATCTTGACGGCACTGTGGATAATGATTGTTCTGGAGATCCTAAGGGAGCGATAAGTATTACTCCTCAGGGTGGATTTCCGCCATATAATTACTTTTGGAGTCATGGAGCTAAATCTCAGGATGTTACTGGTCTGGCGGCTGGAGTCTACCGAGTTGCGGTTTATGATGGGCTGAGTTGTAGTGATACGTTAACAATTGAGATCAAGCAACCCGAAAAATTAACAGCAACGATTGTGAACATCGATGACATTCTGTGTTACGGTTACAATCAAGGAGTTGTTGACATTGATGTCACAGGAGGAGTAGAACCTTACAAATACAGTTGGAGTAATGGTGCCAGAACGCAAGATCTGAATGGAGTTATTTCTGGCGAATATTCTGTTTTGATTACAGATGCTAATAATTGTCAGGAGATATTGGTAGCCAAAGTGGAAGAGACTCCTTTGATCGTCAGGTCTTTAGATGATTTTGAAAATATTAAATGTAATGGTGATGAAACGGGAAGAATTGATATCTCAATAGAAGGAGGTAGTCCACCCTATCAATACAATTGGAGTAATGGAGCCACCACCCAAGACATCGAAAACCTCAAGGCTGGTGATTATGAAGTGACCGTAACGGATGCAGAAGGGTGTACGGAAGTCTATACGGCAAAGGTTGAACAACCCGACTTATTGACAGTCGAACTGGATGAGATTAGAGATGTCCGATGTTATGGAGATGAAGGCGGTGCAATAAATATCAAAGTAGAAGGTGGAATCAGACCCTATACCTATAAGTGGAGTAACGGAGTTACAACTCAGGATATTGCGGGTGTAAAAGCTGGCATCTATTCGGTTGAAATAGTTGATACAAACGGATGTACAGAAACTATTCAAGCCGAAATAACTCAACCAGAGAACCTTGCAGTAAGTCTAATTTCAAGTAATAACGTTTCCTTTTATGGAGGCAACGACGGATCTGTAGATATTGAAGCTTCCGGTGGAATCGCACCATATAAATACAAGTGGAATAATGGTGAGACCACGCAGGATATAACTGGACTGGTATCTGGAAATTACAATGCCAAAGTGACGGACGCTACAGGATGTAGCAAAATCATTCATGTTACCATTGATCAGCCACTTCCTCTTACCGCAAAAATTGACCGGGCTCTAAATATCAAATGTTTTGACGATGAGAATGGAGAGATTTCGATTTCAGTTGAAGGAGGGGTGACACCCTACAACTTCAAATGGAGCAATGAGGCAGAGACAGAAGATATTTCAGGTTTGAAAGCAGGCAGGTACTCCGTTGTTATAACAGATGACAACAATCATGTATTCAATATTGATACTGTTTTAACTCAACCAGATGAATTCACAGCCAGCATTAATGAAGTAACGAACATTTCATGTTTTGGAGAAAAAGCTGGAGGTATTGATTTGGAAGTAGCTGGTGGTATTGCTCCATATAAATACTACTGGGGTAATGGAATGATCACTCAGGACATCATAGATGTTCCAGCGGGCAACTACTCAGTTAAAATTGTGGATGCCAACCGATGTTCAATCGAACTATCAGCCGAGATTTCTCAGCCAGAAGAACTGAATGTCGCTCTTCTGGAAGTCGTTGATATCCTTTGCTACGATGATTCTTCAGGCGCAATCAATATTGAAGTAACAGGTGGTGTGGCTCCGTATCAGTTTGCCTGGGCCAATGACGAAAGCACACAAAATTTATCTGGTATCAAAGCAGGCCTGTATGGCGTCACAGTTGTTGATGCCAACGGCTGTATCAAAAATATTGATGCAAGAGTTACACAGCCAGAATTGCTGGTAATAAGAGAAGAAAGAGTTGAAAATATTGACTGTTTCGGAAATAACAATGGTTTGATAAATCTTAGTATTACAGGTGGAATTGCTCCTTATACTTATACATGGAACACCAATGATTCCACAAAAAATATCAGCAACCTTGTAGAGGGAGACTACAATGTGACAGTCACAGATGTCAATGGATGCGCAGCAACGTATGCAAAAACTTTGACCTCCCCTACGCAACTGGTTACAACACTTGAAAATACCGTTGACAATCTATGTTTTGGCGATAGCCAGGGAGAAGTCAACATTAATGTCACTGGAGGTGTTGCCCCCTACAGGTACCGATGGAATACGGGTGCAACTTCTCAGGATATTGTTGACGTAAAAAGTGGGGTTTACACTGTACAAATAACAGATCGAAATGGATGTATTGACTCGTTAACAGCGGAAGTGACAGAGGCTCCGTTAATCGAGGTTGCGATAACATCAACAGATATCTTGTGTAATGGAGATCGCACCGGAGCGATAGACATAACAGTAACAGGAGGTGTGGCTCCCTACGAATATGAATGGAGTAATGGAGCAACCACGCAGGATGTAAGCAGTATTCCAAAGGGGCAGTATTCTGTACAAGTTAAAGACGCCAATGGCTGTACTAACCTTCAGGAAATAGTCATTACTGAACCCTCCAGATTCATTGCTATTTTAGAATCTGAAACACAAATTAGCTGTTACGGTCAAAGTACTGGCGCAATCAATGTGAGAGTTAGTGGAGGAGTGCAACCTTACACGTATGAGTGGAATAATGGAGCGACCACGAAGGATAATATCGACATTCCTGCTGGAGATTATATCCTGAAGGTGACAGATGCGAATGGTTGTCAGGAAGAGGTTAATTCAACAATTACCCAGCCATCTGAGGTGCTATACACCGTCAATAAGGTCACCAATCTTAACTGTTTTGGAGATAATGGCGGAAGTGTAGACATCTCGATCACAGGTGGCATAGGTCCATATAACTACCTCTGGAGTAATGGAGTTACAACTCAGGATTTGACCAATGTTCCCGCAGGGAAATATACCGTTCAAATCACGGAAGGAAATGGATGTCAAAACACATTGGAAGCCGAAATAACACAACCTCCCCTTCTTGCACTTAAATTAGATACCGTGGTCAATGTTTTATGTAATGGTGATAATACCGGCCTCATAAATGTTTCCGTGGAGGGTGGAGTTGCACCTTATAAATATAGCTGGAGTAATGGAGCCCAGACTCAGGATATTTCGGATCTTACCGCAGGTAACTATAGCTTGACCGTAACAGATGCAAATGGATGTATGAAATTAGCATCCACAGTTGTTAAGCAGCCAAGGCCTTTTGTTGCCTCTTTATTAGGAGTTGAAAACATTCTTTGTAATGGAGATACAACAGGCACAATTACACTAAATGTTACTGGTGGTGTGAGGCCTTACAAATTTGAATGGAATAACAACGCGACCACGCAGAACCTGACCAGTCTCCCTGCTGGAGATTATTCCGTGAACATCACTGATGCCAATGGGTGTCAGCAAAGCTTGTCTACTGTGATTACACAGCCAGAACCACTCGTTGTGAGTTTAGTTTCTGTGACAGATGTTTCATGCGCTGGTGGAACGAATGGAACGGTCAACATCTCTGTTAGTGGTGGTACGACTCCATATCAATATGTATGGAGCAATGGAGCAGTCACTCAGGATTTGAATGATATTCCGCAAGGCACCTACTCCGTTCAGGTAACAGATGCCAACGGATGTGCAGATGCAAACATTGAAGTCACGGTAACAGAGCCGCCAAAATTGACCGCCAGTTTTAATACTGTAACACATATTCTGACCTATGGTCTTAGTAATGGCGCTATTGATATTGATGTAGCAGGAGGTGTCGCACCTTATCAATACAGTTGGAGTAATGGAGCGGTTACTCAAGATATTGACGAAATTTCTGCTGGAAATTATTCTATTTATATAGTTGATGCCCAGGGGTGTGAAGTTTTACTCAACACCCAGGTCAATCAGCCACCTCAATTGAATGTGACCATCGCTTCACTCCAAAACATTCTTTGTAATGGTGACGAAACAGGGGCGATAGAAATATCTGTTACTGGTGGAGTAACGCCATACAATTTTGAATGGAATCACGGGGACAGTGTACAGAGTATTTCCAATGTACCCGCTGGTGATTACGCGCTGACAGTAACAGATGCTAATGGTCACAGAAAGGTCGTTACATCAAAAATTGCTGAGCCAACACCTATCAATATAAACCTTGATAATATAAATCATGTGCTTTGTTTCGGAGCCCAGACAGGTGACATTGATGTGACAGTAACCGGAGGAGTTTCTCCCTATACCTATGAATGGAGCAATGCAGCAACAAGCCAGGATTTAAGAAATATTACTTCTGGGACTTACAGCTTAACTGTAAACGATCAAAATGGGTGCAGTGAAACACTACAAGTAAATGTGAATCAGCCAGAAGAGCTTGTTGCAAAAATTGTGAGTGTTGATAATGTAAAATGTAATGGAGACTATGAGGGTGCAATTCGTATTGAAGTGACGGGTGGAGTTCTCCCCTACCAATACAGTTGGAGCAATGGAGAAAGAACACAAAATCTCGAAGAAGTAATCGCAGGCCCTTACAGTGTACAGATATCAGATGCGAATGGGTGTACAAATTCATTACAAGCAACCATTTCAGAACCTCCGGTTCTGGTTGCCGAAATTTCGGAAGTATTTCATAATAATTGTTTCGCAGAGGAACAGGGAACTATTTCGATTAATGTATCTGGAGGTTATGGAAGCTATACGTACTTATGGAGTAATGGTGATTCTACCCAAAATATCGCTAACCTATCAGCTGGCGTTTATGATGTAATCGTTCGGGATTCACTTGGGTGTGAGCAAAAGTTAGCCACTGAGGTAAATCAACCAGATGAGCTAATGGCCTCAGTTTCAAAAATCACCAACATTAATTGTTTTGGAGGTACGGAAGGAAAAATCGAAGTGGACGTAATAGGTGGAACATCGCCATATCGATTCAAATGGAGTAATGGGGAAGAGAATCGAAATCTTTCTAATATTGGTGCTGGTGCTTACTCGCTTGCGATTTACGATGCAAACGACTGTAATTTCAACTTGTCTGCTGAAGTCACCGAGCCACCAGTTCTAGTGCTCGCATTGGATACTGTACAACATAATTTGTGTAAAAACGATGAAAAAGGGTATGTGGATATCACCATAAGCGGGGGTGTCACTCCTTATGAATATTCTTGGAGTAACGGCGAGAAGTCAGAAGACTTGGTCAATGTGATTGCAGATAAATATACAGTGGTTGTGAAGGATGCCAATGGTTGTTCTCAAACATTGAGCACAGAAGTGCTTGAGCCTCAACTACTCTCCATAATTGTTGATTCAGTATCGAATGTTACCTGTAGTGGTGATCGTACTGGTTACATTGGCGTAAGAGCTGCTGGTGGTGTCGAACCTTACACATTTTCATGGGATAATGGAGGGTCAGGATCATTCCTCAAAGATGTCTTAGCTGGGAAGTATGAAGCAACTGTTACTGATAGAAACGGCTGTACTACTTCAGTTGATGGAGCAATTGGACAGCCAGCCCCTCTCATTAGCACGATTGACGCAATTACTGATATTCAGTGTTTCGGTGATAGTACTGGTGCGATTTACATTACTGCACTTGAAGGCATAGAACCCTACACATTCGAATGGAGCAATGGAGCAACCACCCCTGATATTAGCGGATTGACGGCAGGAGATTACAAATTGACGATTACACAGGGTAATGGTTGTATCAGTTACTTGGAAGCATCTGTTGAAGAACCTGTTCTTTTTGAGTACGAGATAGTTAGCATTACAGACATTGACTGCTACGGATTCTCAAAAGGAGCCATCGATATCGATATCATTGGTGGAGTTGAGCCTTACAATTATGCATGGAGTAACGGAGCCACCACACAGGATATATCGGATGTCCGGGCAGATAACTACTCTGTTTTAGTTTCGGATGCCAATGGTTGTATTCTAACTGTAAACGCCACCATTGAGCAGCCGCAGAAATTACAATTGGCGATTGATTCGACGAGAAATGTAAAATGTTGTGGTGATACCAGTGGTGCCATCTTCATATCAGTTACTGGCGGTGTAGCACCATACAGATATGAGTGGAGCAATGGAGCTACCTCACAGGACATAACAGATCTTGCATTAGGAAAATATACTGTGACAGTTACAGATGCCGTGGGTTGTCAAATTACAACGCTGGATAAAGAAGAGTTGGATTTGTTTGAGCAAGTGGTTACTACTGGTAAATTCATTACAAGGGGAATCGAATTTGACATAGCTAAGTCCACCATTAAGCCAGAATCCTTCAGAGTTGTCAACAAGATTGCGACACTAATGAAAGAATACCCAGACCTTACATTCCGAATTGAGGGACATACGGATAGTGATGGCACGGCTGAATCGAATCAATTGTTGTCTGAAAACAGAGCTAAATCAATTAGAACTGCATTGATCAAATTTGGAATTGCTGAAAACAGACTTCAAACGCATGGATGGGGAGAAAGCAAGCCAGTTGAATCAAATTCAACACGAGCAGGTAAACAAAAGAACAGGCGTGTCGAGTTTATCTCATTAACGGGTAATCTGGCTGGTGAGCTTGAACTTTTCGACGATACTCGGGAAGATTAGGAAGCGACATTCTCTACTAAAAGTCATATTAAATGAAAGGCTCGGGTTAATCTCAGCTTTTCATTTTTACATGTTCGTTACTGAAAATTAAGAATGAATAATTGACAATTAAGTCTCAGCGTTGGCAGTTTGTGGCTTGGAGCTTAAGCTAACAAACAGACCCCACCCAATCGCAGGTTGTATCTACGATTTTATGTCTCTTTATTTTATCGTTTTAATTTTGCTATGACAGCAAACAAATAGAATAAGCGCAGAGAACTCTACGCTCAGGTTGGGTTATCATAGTAACATTTTCTTTCAATCTGATTTCCCAAAACATCCCTCTGCCCTCTTTCACGAAACGATATTGACAATACCTAAACCCCATTAATAATAGATATATTTTTTGATAATTAATTAAGGGATAAAAATAGATAATACCAGTGTGTGTGTTTATATTTAAGTGTCTGAAATTCAAACATATACACTCAGATCACATGGTATTATCTAACAATAAAATTACTGAAATTTTCTATCTTGTCGATGAATTCTGCCTTTCTTTCGAGAAAACAATTCAAAAACACCTTATTGGCAATAAGCCTAAGAGAACCCCTAAAATGAGATGTAGTGAGGTGATCACTATCATGATTTTGTTTCACTCAGGAGGCTTTAGGAATATGAAGCATTTCTACATTTTTTATGTCCAAAAACATATGGGTGACCTCTTCCCTAATACGGTATCTTATAACAGGTTTTTGGAGTTAATGCAAAACGCAACACTTCCTATGTCTATTTTCCTCAAGAGCTGTTGTATGGGGGAAGGAACAGGTATTTCTTTTATTGATTCAACTCCTATCAGGGTTTGTAAAAACCTGAACCCGATTAAAACCTTAAGAAGACACCCCTGTAGTCCCGAAACGTCGGACCGCCTCAAGGGGACATTTAAATAGTCAAAAGAATTTTTTTCTATGCTCCTAGTCTATTTCTTCAGTAAATATCTTAATTCTGCCGTATTCCTCCCTTTAAGGCCAAGCCGACGTTTCGGAGGTTAGCCTTGCTTCGCCGAAGCTACGCGAAGGCAAGGAGGGTGTTTTATTTGCATCAATAAACAAATTATTAATCGGGTTCAGGTTAAAAACACCAGTCCCCCTTACCTGTCTACTTGTCTTTGATTGAAAAACTTCAAGCTTGGTTTCGAGGCTTGCCCCTAAAAGAAAATCAAGAAAAGCCAAATCCAAAACAGATTTATGATGTAAGTCATAAGCTGTGCATACAAAGCAAAATAGTTTTGTTTTGTAACGGGAATTGAAACGAATAATCAAGTAGCAATATGAATATAGCCTCACTTTATCAGGATTTGGAATACAAGGAAAATAAACCCTCTGTCAATGTTCTTTTCGAGACTTCTTTTACTAAGGAAATCCGTATAGCGATGAAAAAAGGAGTCGAGATGAAAGAGCATAAGTCTCCTTTTCCCATTGTAGTGCATATCGTCGAAGGAACTATCGAGTTTGGAGTCAACGGAACAAATCACATTCTGGAAAAGGGGAGTCTTATTGCTCTTGAGGGAAATGTTCCTCACAATTTGATTACTACTGAAGATAGCATTGTACGTTTGACGCTTACAAAATCAGATGAAGCAAAGCGAGTAGAAAATGTCGTCAGCTAAAATGAAGAGGTCTGCCCTACTTCCAGTCCATTAGCGAGATCCCCGAGGGATGTCGTTTCCAGCACTTCTTGCCGTTCGTCTCTGATAGTAACGAACCGTTCACGTAAAGTGCAAGGCTTGTGAGCATTGTATTGTTTCAAATCCAAGCTCTCCTTAACTCGGTTACTGCTCCCATTCAAGAAGTTTCCTTTTTTCATCCCTAACCTGCAAGTCTTGATCAATTCCAATAGGTTATGGAATAGAAGACTGCCCAAGCGACAAAACCCATTATAATGACCCACAGCCAAGCTGGAACTGCTTTTGGGGTTTCTGATCCTGAAACAATGAAATTTTCTCTGTTTTCACTACCATAAGCATTGATACTTAAATCAATTTGATCGCTCACAATGTCATTCTTCTTTATTCCCTGTAGATCAATTTCAGGTCCATTTCTGACTATGAAATCTACCTTTTTGATTCCTTCTACCCCATCAGATGATTGCGCAAGAATTTTCAGGGTGTGAGGTCCCTCAGCTATCTTAGTTGTATCCAAAGTGAAATTTGCAGGTGGGGAAAACTCCCTCAAGGGGGTTTCCTCATCGTCTAGAAAAACGCTAACTTTTCTTCTCATCTAATATTTGGTATTTAATTTGACTGCTTTGATCATCGGGTTTGATTAAGTACCTGATGCTGTAGTAAAGTGTAACGAGAACAATGACTGCAGATACGAGTACGATAAAATAGTCCCACCGATCTGGCCTGGCGCTGGAATAGCTCGATTGAATAAACGTACCACATGAGGCCAGGAAAGCGGTCATTTCCTCTAAACTATAGGTTCTTTGATCAGACATGTAACCACCGAGCCATAGCAAGATGAGTCCAAGACCTGTCAAGAAAGTTATTTTTTTATAATTGATCTGTTTCACAATGGCCAATCTTCAGGTTTCCCTTTTTCTCGAATAGCTTTGACATCTGCTTCTTTTACCTCGGCTCCTTCATTCCCCCAATTTCCACGTTCGAATGTGAGGATCGCAGCAATTTCCTCATCACTCAATGTGTTATTGAAAGCAATCATGGCTCCATATTCATTGTCTCTATCCAACCCAAAGAGCACGGTAGCAATCATATCCGTCGGATCTTCATTATTCGCGTATTCACTACCCGCTAATGATGGAAAAGCACCTTTAATCCCCTGTCCCTTATCCTGATGACATACCTTACAATTTGCAGAATATAGTTTTTCGCCATCCACCTTTAAGACCTCCTTTTTCGTAGGATCTCCCTTTTCCACTTTCTGCCAATCATAAGAATTGAACGTTACATCTACATAATCAGGAACTGGAGCTTGCTTTAATGACACCAGGTATGCGACTAAATCATTTACCCGCTGAGTAACAATTATCTTTTCACCATTTGCAGGCGTGTATTCATCAGGGAGGTTTATTTGTCTCTGACCTCTTTTCACTTCTTTTACCTCCTGAAATAGCCAGGGGTACGCTGGCATCACCGACTCTTTCACAACCGCCCTGGGATTATATAAATGTAAAAAGTGCCATAAATCGCCTGGCTGTCTAAGTCCCACATTTGTTAGATCTGGTCCAGTTCGTTCTGACCCTAGCAGGGAGGCAGTGTTTCTCCAAAAATTCATTCGCGTATTGGCTGCAAAATCAGCAGGAATGGAAGGACGCTCGCCCCATTGTTGGTCAATGGCATTACTCCTGACTTGCTGCGTATGACATGCTTGACATCCCTCTGAAATATATATCATCTTACCCCGCAGTTCCGAGTCATTTAATTTAGGAGCACCAGCTAAAGGAGGGTTATTCTCCTGAACTGTATACGCTGGTATGATGGCTATAATCGTACTTAAAGTAAGAAAACTCAAACCGATCGTGGCCAACAATAATTTATGGTTGGTATGAAAATTAAAATTCATTGCTCTAGCGTTTGTGCGTTCATTCGTTGATACTTTGACGTTATTCCCTCCAGGGGAGATGGGGTCTTCTGAGGAAGAGTCATTTTTAAGAAATTGAATCCAAAAATGAGATGTGAAAGAAACATCAGGGTACCACCAATCGCCCGCCACAACCAGTAAGGAGCCATCAACACAACAGATTCTATGAAAGGCTCGTGTGCCAACCAGCTCATTCCTTTTAGCGTACCTCCTATCATCAATGACCACATATAGATAATGAGACCAATCAGTGCCATCCAAAAGTGAGCCCCAACTAACAACTCAGACGGTCGGCTTCCATTAAGTCTTGGCAGCAGGTAGTACATTCCTCCCCACATAAAGAAAGTGATGATACCATACATGGTCATGTGAGAGTGTGCCACGTTAAAATCATTGAGATGCCAGACCAGGTTGCTATATCTAAAAGCTTGCATTGTACCCTGACCAGAACCGACAAAGTAAAAGACAACTCCAACTAGCAGAAATGGCAAAACATAACTGGACTTTAGGTTCGTCCATGCTCCTCTGATCGTCAGTAGAAAGTTTGTAGTTCCGGCTATTACAGGAATCAGCATTCCCATACTAAACACAATTGCAATTGTCTGCAAAGACCAGGGTATCGGACTGAAAATGAAGTGATGCGTTCCTATGAGCGTGTAAAATAACATCTGTGTCCAGAATGCCAGTACGCCCAAAGAATACGAGTAAATAGGCTTATTAAGTGTTTGCGGTAAAAAGTAGTAGACAAGCCCAAGGGTAAATGTCATAAACCACATGCCCACACCCTGATGCATGTAATACCCCTGAATGATCGTTTCTCCAAGTCCATTTTGGTAAAACGGCAGATAACCGATCGTTACCAAAATAAGAGTCCAGGTACAGGCTCCCATAATGTACCAATTGCTCACATATATTTCCTTGGTTGCTCTATTAGCAATGGTTTTCACAAAGTTGTATAGGCTAAGAATGAGCCCAATTGCGAGCAACATCGTAATTGGCCAGATGTACTCTCGGTATTCTCCTCCTCCATTGTTTATCCCGTTCATCAATGTGACCGAACCCAAGAAAACAGAGCTATTAATTAGAACCAAAGAGATCCATGCGATTTTTTCGCTATAAAGCTTCGTATTACTAGTTCGTGTAACAACAAAATGTCCCAATCCAAGCATAGCAAGAGAAGCCCAGCCCCAGAATACCGCATTGGTATGAACGGGCCTCAACCGACCAAATGAAAGCCATGAAATATGATCCAGATCTGGCCAGACGAACTTAAGCCCTAAATACTGACCGATCAGTGTTCCAAAAATCAGCCAGACCACTGAGCTACCGAGAAATGCTATAATGATCTTCTTAAAAGAATCATCAATCATTAGTTTGCGAATGTTCAATTTCTTCTTATCAAACATTGGAGAATTATGAACGTCGCTCTCTGATCTTAGAATTATGCCTTTGGGGTCTTGGACACCCTGTGACCTATCTAGTTCTTTCCTGGGAGTGGCAATGGATTTTTGCCTGTTTAGCACATACGCAATTTCTGCTTCGTCTAAATTTTCCAATAACTGATCTACGTCTTTTTGATCTCGCTCAAACTCTTTCTGTTTTCTAAAATCCAGTAATTGCCAAAGTTTAGATATGATTAGAACAATGGTCATCACGAGAACAATGGCCATCAGAGCCATTGTTCCCACAATCCCTGGAGATAGTCCTTCAGAAGCCGCCGATAGGTTCAGTGCACCTACCATGAACATCATTGTGATCACTAACTTCTTAAGTCTTTTTAGTTTCATTTGATGAATTATTGATGAAGAAATAGAAGAAAAGGCTACGCTTCCTAAAAACTGATCCCCAGCAGAAACCCGATCCAGATTAGTGTAACTACATATCTAAATGGGTACCACCTATTCATGAATCTCCTCTTTTTTTCTTTCCTGAAAGATTCGGATAAACATAATGTGCGCCATACTTCGGGCTCTTTCTTTTGCTAAATGTGCATTTCTACCATCAAAGAGATCATCAACGGTACTAAACCAAAGTTGAAGCCAATGGCCAAAATGAGCCTGTTCGATGCTTTTTCCAAAATCGTTATCTACGGCAAGATGTGCCTTGAGGGGATTGCCCTTGTAAGCTTTGACGAAAAAAAGATTGGTTTGCCAGAAATCGGAAAGTTTATTGATATGTTCTGTCCAATCAGTGATTGTCTCATTGAAGAACGGGCCGATCTCAGGGTGTTGACGCACTTTGCCATAGAAAGTTCGTATCAACGTCTCAATATCCTGTCTGGACTCAATATCATTCTTTTCCATAAGGCAAGATTACTGGCGTCTATTATCCTGCTTTATGACCTGGATCATGTTTAAAAAACTATCGTAAAATCTTGCGTCCGTCCAGCTTAATTTCAGCCTCCTCAGTAAGCAGCTTTACTGTCCGGATAACTGTCTCAACTCTGATTCCAAGTAGATTGGAAAGTTGTTGCCTTGTGAGATCCACCTGAAACGCTTCTTTGGTATTCCCATATTCACTTTTGAGATAATCAAGGAAAGTCAGGATTCTATGTCGTGCATCGTGGCTCGAAATTTCCTTCATCATCATCGCCTTGTACATCATTCTCTTCGTGAGATTAGTTGTGAATTTCAAATGAATCTCTGGGTGTACTTTCAGCAATTGTAAAAATTTATCTTTCCGGAGTTTGTACAGTACAGTGTTTTCTATTGTCCGTGCTGAAGCAGGGTAGTTTGAATCGTGAAATAAGGGTGGCTCACCAAAACTTTGTCCTGACTCAAATATTCCTTGCACAAATTCCTTCCCCTCAAAATTGATGTTGATCATTTTAACCTTTCCAGATATGATCTGAAAATAGAATCGGGGCTGCTCCCCTTCCAAAAAAAGGAAGGCTTCTTTTGGAAGCTCCAATTCGGCTGGTTCATAAGACTCAAGAATTTCCAAAGGGATCATTTGGCTAAATTAATAACCCCAGACTGGCTAGTTCCTTAATATTGAATTAAAGCATTACACTGCAAAAAAAAACTGAACAGGTCTTGTATATGAAGTAACTGAAGAATTTCCTCTGCGAATTAGCCTGGCTTTGATTTTTGTCGAGCAGAACTTACTCACTTTTCAGCGACCTCTGAAATTTCAAAGTAATCTGAAGAGTTCTTTAACTTCTTGGATACCTCACTCAGATGCGAAGCACTGGTATTCATTCTTTCTGTGTGAGTAGTTAATGCACTTATATGCTGATTGAAGGTCGACATTTGATAATCAATGTCTTTGGAGATTTCTTTTTGTTTCTCTGATAGTTCCAGAATAGTTGAACATTGTTCAGAGTTTTGATCCGCAATATTTGCAAAGGATTCAAACTTAATTCTGAATTGATTGGCTAACACAATGATTTCTTCGATCACTGCCTTGATCTCATCTGCCACATTTAAGCTTCGATTAGCCAAACTTCGCACGGCTGTTGCCACTACTGCAAAGCCTTTTCCGTGCTCACCAGCATTTGCTGCTTCAACTGCAGCATTAAGCGCTAGCAAATTCGTCTGATTGGTGATATCATCCAGATTGGATAATTTCTGACTGATCGTTTGAAGCGAATTAGTTAGATCGATCAATTCCTTTTGGCCGATTTTCAGACCTTGGATCATTTCTCCAGTGCTGGAATTCAAACTGGAAGCATATGAAGAATTGGTAGCAGCATCTGATACTATTTGTGTAAACCCTTCTGTCAATATTTGACCACCTGCTGTTTGAAGCTCATTGTTGGTGTTGATTTCATCTGATGCTTGTTTGACAGATTCTCCTAAAGAAGAAATCGTAATTGCCCCTTGCTTCATATCCCCAATTATTGATTTAAAGAGATTAGACAGGCTTCTTGCATCATCCATCAAAAAACCCATTTCGTCTCTCAAAGGAATTTCGAGATCCTGCCCTAGTTTACCTTCTCTGAAAATTTTTAAAAATTGCCCGACATCCAACAAGTTCTTTGTAATTTCTCTAGTAACAAAAACCAATGGAGCTCCTACGATAACCACTCCAAAGACGGTAAACAAGACCAATTTGGTTATGACTTCATTACCAGAGACGATTTGTCCCGTCTGGAATCGGTAGAAGGTGATATAAAAGACAATTGAGAGCAAGGCCAAAACACCAAACACGAGATAAATGATGCTAATATTTAGGCGACTTTTAATCGAGAAATACTTGTCCTTTGATAAAGGGACGTTCCTCAGGTACCTCCCATAGAGTTTCATGTGATAATTGAAAAAAGGAATAGAAAAAGTCGAAATTACCACTGGGCCTAGTATCCAGGCTACATAGAAGACTTGATCTGTAAGCTCGTGGCCATAGGTGACCACTGGTGGCCCCAGAAATCCATATGTGAAGGTGAACAAGAAAAAATTTCTAGGAATATTGTGAATGAGCCTGTTGAGTTCTTCATCATTTGCTTGATTAGCCGCATTTTTTAGTTTTCCGAACAACTTGAAGTTGCTAACCAAACTGTAACCAAGAAATAGTAGCACATAAACAAAGAACAAAGGACTCAGAATAATTTTCAATAGCTCGCTAAAAGTCACTAATTCCGAAGTAGCTAATACAAGCATCCAACCAGTTGGCGGGCCCATAAAGGCAAGGAATGCAACAGTGAGTATTTTTTTCTCTTGTTGAGTGTCAAACGAGATGGGCATGGTGGCGTGATTAATAAGTCCAAATTATGAAGAATTCATTAAAAAAACATCAACCTGTTTGGTAGATATCTAGCCAACAGCGAGTAAATAATCTTCAGTTAATTGAAAGTAGAGTCCTTGCATCCCATTTTGTACTCTCAAATCGTAACTAATTGACAATCAACATGTATTACTTTCGCCGACTCCTCAGAGAAGGTCGATGCTGTATTGCATGATATAGTGACTGAGCAATGGGCAAAATTGAATCAGCATCGAACCTGCAGATGTGTCACTTAATGAACTTTGATTTTTCAACCCCCAGCATTTTTGGCATCATTTTGACTTAGTACTACTTAATTGAATTACATGTTCACTTAAAAAGAGTCAAAATGAAAAAGCTATATATCCTCCTCTTACTCTTCGGAATGATCTCTGTCAGTTGCGATGATGGTCCTCCGGGACCTCAGGGACGTGATGGCCTGGATGGTCTAGATGGTCAAGAGTCCTTTGTGTTTGAATATGAATTGAGCTTCACAGCTCCTGACTACGGCGTTTTGTTAAACTTACCTGAAGACTTCATCATGTTGGATTCAGATGTTATGCTGGTCTACTTCTTATGGGAAGTTCAGGATGACGTTGAAGTCTGGAGATCCCTGTCGCAGCAGTTGTACTTCTCGGATGGAATCTTGTCTTACAACTTTGATCATACCAAATTCGATGCGAACGTCTTTCTAGACGGCACTATAAACCTTGATGGATTAGGTGCTGAGTATACCGACAATTGGATTGCACGTGTAGTTGTCGTTCCTGCCCAATTCGGCGGTAGAGTGTCCATCGACTATTCCGATTATAACCAAGTGAAAGAAGCTTTTGGCTTGTCCTCGTCTATTTTGGCAACAGAAGGGTATGCTAAAAGGCCTGATTGAATGGAGGAAACAAGCATATGCTCACCTAGCAAAGAACGGATTGCAAACGAGCGTCCAATATCGTTTAGTTAAGGAGTACGTCTTCACGAACAGAGTGAAGGGAACTTCTATTACTGCCTAGTACGTCATTGTCAATGTCTGCCTTGTTCGCCTTACTGGCGCCAGCGAAGGAGGAAAACGGGGTTTGTTGGTGATGTCGTTTATTTGCACTCTTCTCAGGAAATAATCTATGAACAGTGAATATCTTAATTGCATGCGACAAATTCAGGGAATCACTAGAGGGAAAAGAAGTCTCAGAAGCACTAAAAGAGGGCATATTATCTGTTCAGAAAGAGGCTCAAATACGAATCACGCAAATAGCTGACGGCGGTGAAGGAAGCCTTCAAGTCCTGTCTGACATCTATCATTGTACCCCTCAAGAAATTCATCTCACAAATGCAGTTGGAAGTTCGATAAGATCATCTTTTGGCTTCAACCCTACTTCTAAAACTGCTATCCTGGAAATGGCGAGCTATGTTGGGCTGGCAGAATTGAATCACGATGAAAGAAATCCCGCTGTTGCAAGTTCGTATGGGTTGGGGCAAGCCATTGATGCTGCAGTTAAAATTGGAGCTAAGCACATCATCATTGGAGTTGGAGGCAGTGCGAGCAATGATGGAGGAGCAGGAATGTTGCGAGCGTTGGGTTTCCAGTTCCTCGATGAAAACCAAAACATCATACATCCTGCGGGAGGTAATCTACATTCCATTTGCCACATAAAGATCCCCGAGCAGCCCCTTCCAACGGGCATGCAATTGACAATTGCTACCGATGTCAGTAACCCAATTTGCGGTCCCAGCGGCGCAACCTACACATACGCACGTCAAAAGGGTGCGCCTGAAAGTGAGTTAGAGCAACTGGAGCATAACATGCTGCATTTTGCTACACTTATCCATGGAATCTCTGGGAACGATGTTCTTCAAAAGCAAGGGTACGGAGCAGCCGGTGGTGTTCCTCTGAGTGCGTGTGAGTTGTTAGGAGCACTAATCACCAGCGGGAGTGAATTGATCTTTCAAGGTCTTGGGCTTGCCAAATCCATACAAGAATCCGAGGTGGTCATTACTGGCGAAGGGAAAATTGATCATCAAACATTAAATGGAAAAGCGATCAGCCCCATCGTAACTTCTACTCTTGAAGAGGACAAAAAGTTGTTTCTCGTGTGTGGGCTTTATGAGGGATCTAGCAGTGAATTGGATATTCATTCCAGATACGAACTTTCTTCTCTGGCAAAGGAACTTGGCTTAGATTCATTTCAGGACGCATCCCAGCTTTGTTTTGAAGCTGGAAAAAGGATTGGCAAATCACTCAAGCATTAAAAAAGATTGGATAAATAATACAGCGCTAAGACAATCACCAACGTGGTGATTCCTTGCGCCAAGGTAATTAAGGTAAACCCGCGATACCCTTCCTTTAAGCTAAAGCCAGAAAATTGTGTGACAACCCAAAAGTAGGAGTCATTTGCGTGTGAAACCGTCATTGCTCCTCCCCCAAAAGCCATAACCAACAGTGAAAGATGAAAAGGATCACTTACTCCTAAGTGCGCCACTACAGGAGCTAAAATGGCGCTTGAAATAACAAGCGCTGAAGTACTTGATCCTTGAGCTGTTTTAAGCGTGGCGGCCAGTAAAAAGGCAATCACAAGAACCGTTGAGAACGTCAAGGTAGCTCCACCCAATTCACTTGAAAGCAAATCGGATAACGCAGTGGCTTTCAGCACAGAACCGAATGCCCCTCCCACTCCAGTTATTAAAATAATGGGACCAGCCTGAACTATACCCTTCTTGAAAAGTGCTTGTTGCTCTTCCCATTTTACCATAGGTGCAACCTGTGCCATGGCCAACAAACAGCCTATCAGCAATGCTACGAATGGATTTCCCAGAAAAAAGAGAACAGCACCAAACATTCCCGTTATGGAAAAAAAGCTCACGAGAGATGCTAGCGTAATTAATATAATCGGAATCAAGATTGGTGCACTTGCCCAAGCCACATTCAAGTCACTTTTCACCTCCTCTCCCATTTCTTCTTCCTCATCGTCCCAGATTTCCATATTGCTACCCAGTTTTTTAGCTAGAAGTATACTTACAAGTAGTACTGGAATGGAAACCAAAAAACCTGTCAAAACGATCATCCCCAATTGATCAGCAATTGCCAGGTTTCCTGCAACAGCAATTGGCCCTGGTGTCGGGGGTACCAATGTATGGGTGGTGTACAAACCTGCTGCCAAAGCCAGGGATAATGGAGCGGAAGAAACGTTTCCATTTCTAGCCAGCGTTTTGCTGAGTTTCGAAAGAATGATGAAGCCTGAATCACAAAACACAGGAACACTTATCACCGCTCCCAGAACTGTCATAGCTGTGATAGTATTCGAATGACCAATCATTTTTAAGACAAAGGTTGAGATGGCATTTAAAGCTCCCGATCGTTCTACGAAAACCCCTATGATTGCACCCAGAACGACGATCAGTCCTATGCCAGACAAAATGGATCCGAATCCTGATGCCGTCAGTTTTACTATTTTTTCTCCGCCCATCCCTGTCGTGAACCCTACAAAGAAGCAAGCCAATAGCAGCACCAATAGCGGGTGAAGTTTCAAGTAGTTCGTCGCTGCAATGATCAGGATAATCGCAGCTACCACGATCAGAAGCAGGTAGGTTAATGAATACATATTCGCTTGAAGCTAATCGGTGTTCTCAGGTGCTCAAGATAAAGTGTTGACTGGAAATGAAAGGAGATTACTAGAACAAAGTTGTCTGGCAGCAAATGGTCTATATTTTTTCTTACATTTATACTAAACCTATCCGATCATGAGAAAACGAACCTTTCTAAAAAAGTTTCTCGCCCTTGGGGTTGTAGCAACACCAGGAGCATCCACTTTTGGACAACTCCTTTCCAGCGTCGAGCAAATTCCAGCGAAGCAACTTGCTTCTGATCAAGAATTTTGGACAAGCATTCGAGCGGGTTACAAGCTGAAGCCTGACTATATCAATTTGGAAAACGGTTACTACTGTTTCTTACCTCAGGAAACGCTCAATCATTTTATCGAGCACGTGAAGGAAGTCAACTACCAGGGCTCGTGGTACATGCGAACGGTACAATGGCAAAACAAAGATGCAACAGCAGCACGCCTTGCGACCATCGGTGGATGCAGTCCTGAAGAGGTTGTTATAACGAGAAATGCAACCGAATCGCTGGACTTGGTGATTACTGGCAAAGATTGGAAGCCAGGAGATGAAGCAATTATGGCTGAGCAGGATTATGGAGCTATGCTGAATCAATTCAAACTGGCAGAGCAGCGATACGGTGTCATAAATAAAATTATTTCCGTCCCCAACCACCCCACTTCCGATGAAGAAATAGTGGACTTGTATGCATCTGCAATTACCTCGAAGACCAAGCTTTTAATGGTCTGCCATATCATCAACATCACAGGGCAAATTCTTCCTATTCGAAAAATATGTGACATGGCGCACAGCAAGGGTGTGGAAGTGCTGGTCGATGGTGCCCATGCCTTCGGCCACTTCGAATTCAACATTCCAGACCTGGATTGTGACTATTACGGTTCTAGCTTGCATAAATGGCTAAGTACGCCACTGGGAGCTGGTCTGCTGTATGTAAAAAAAGGGAACGTTGATGAGGTATGGCCGTTATTCGCAGAAGAGAAACGAGATCCTGAAGATATCCACTCATTGAATCACACTGGAACCCATCCGGTACATACTGATCTGGCGATCAATAACGCCATCGACTACCATGAGGCTATCGGAGGAGCCAGAAAAGAAGAGCGATTACGATACCTACAGACCTATTGGACAAGTAGAGTGCGTGATGTTCCAGGAGTGATCGTAAATACACCGAAAGATCCGTCCAGATATTGCGGAATAGGAAATGTGGGCATCGAAGGAATAAAGCCCCATGATTTTGCCAAAACCTTATTGGACCGATACAATATATACACGGTCGCTATTGACGGAGCAAATGTGTTCGGATGCAGAATCAGCCCAAACATCTATACCACTACTGCGGAATTAGACATACTGGTAAAGGCTTGCAAGGAATTGGCAAAAGCGTGATCAAGCTGCGAGGGATGAGCGACAAGGGACTAGCAATTAGAAATTAGGAATTAGGAATTAGGAATTAGGAATTAGCGATATGGGACAAGGTAGAAACCAAAGGATAGCAATCAACTATTTGGGAAAATAACTATTTAACACTCTTACCAATTAACTATTTAACCAGTTAACCAGTTAACCAATCCTACTATTTAACCAATCCTACTATTTAACCATTCTACCAATCAACCATTTAACCAGTCACAAATCAAAAGTCAACTGCTGGTGAAAGTCATAGGTCTATGCCAAGAACTGCTTCTGAAAAATGACTTTGTACGAAGATCCACAGACAATAACGAACTATCTGACGGACTCAGAATTGAGGATTAGATCGAATTAAGAATGGAGAATTAAAAATTAAGAATTGAAACTTACTTCCTGTTTCTTACTTCTAACTACCAACTACTGTCAACTAAATCGTACGAAGGCTAGTAATAGCTGTAGCTTGCGCGAAACATCTCTACTCTACCAATGCAAGAAGTCTCTACTCTAATCGTTGCTGGAATTATTCTTGCCGGTATCGGTCTTGTCTTCTTTGTCCTACCAGTTAATCTGTGGATTACTGCCGTCTTTTCTGGCGTCAAAGTCAATTTGCTGGATTTACTATTTATGAGGATTCGAAGGGTTCCGCCCAGACTTATTGTTCGATCCTTGATACTAGCAACAAAAGCAGGCATTAGAGATATCAACTCTCAAATGTTGGAGACGCATTACCTGGCGCATGGTAATCTAACAAAAGTGATTAAAGCACTGATTGTGGCAGATAAGGCCAATTTGGAAATGACCTTTCCACAAGCTACAGCCATTGACTTAGCAGGTAGAGATGTCTTGGAAGCCGTTCAAATTTCTGTGACTCCCTATATGATCGTCGTTCCATCCATTACTGGCGTATCCCTCGATGGCATTCAACTAATTGCTGAGGCAAGAGTTACTGTTCGCACAAACATCAAACAACTGGTTGGAGGCGCAGGTGAAGAAACAATCAAAGCCAGAGTAGGACAAGGCATTATTTCTCGAATTGGTGCAGCAACCAATTTCATGGAAGTCCTGGAAAAGCCAGAAGAAATCTCCAAGCGGGTACTCTCCCATGGCCTTGACGCAGGCACTTCGTTTGAGATCCTCTCGATAGATATCGCGGACATGAATATTGGTAAAAACATTGGTGCAAAATTGCAAATAGATCAGGCGATGGCCGACCTGGAAATTGCAAATGCAAAAGCGGAAGAACGAAGAGCGCAAGCGGTAGCATTGGAACAAGAAATGCTGGCCCGTGTTCAGGAGGCCAAAGCTCAAGTCATTCAAGCAGAATCAGAAATACCGAGTGCTTTGTCTTTCAGCTTTAGAAAGGGTTTTCTATCGCAAGAATACCTGGGCAAAAAAGCGACGAAATAGTAACGATAGGCTAAGGGATAAGAATTACGAATTGAAAATTAAGAATTAGGGTTGGTTAAACCATGAAGTTCAGACCAATCCCCTGAGGCTTGAGGTAACAGCTTTAAGCTAAACACCTAACCCTTCGTTGGTCTTGTAAACAGTAAAAAAATACAATTTCAGGTGGATCAGTGATCACACCAACTAATGCGAAATTGCTTAAAGCTAGAAGTTAAATAGCTTGCATCCTTCCTCAAACCTACGCACAAGAGACCGAGATGGAATGGTCATGTCCGTCAGACGAGTCTGAATCTACCGTGATCGCTGTATTCTGTTGCAAGGTCTGGAAATTAGCTGCCGTTATGGTTACACTGTGATCATGGCCAGAGCTCCCCTTGATCGAATAGGTCTTTGTTGTACCAGCCGTCACATCATCTTTTGACACCACCAGTGAATGTCCGTGGTTGGCTCCAATGCTTACATCGGTACCATTTTCCAGGCAATTTCCAGAACCACCTGCATTACCTCCACCGTCATTGTTTTCTTCTTCTTCTTCAGCTGGAGGAGCGCTATCATCACTTCAGCAGCTTTGGATGATGGTTACGATCGGTAAGCCTGCAGCTACAGCGAAAGCACTTCGTTTGATAAATTCTTTCCTTTTCACCTTCCTATCCTTTCATTTTAGTGCACTAAATATATCATTCATAATTTCCTGATTGCTAGTTTGAGAGCTGTATCCCTCCTATTTGTCACCACCCATTCATTTCGAACCCAGTTATGCACCCCGTTTTGCGATAAGCACCACGGAGTATTTTTTAACAAAGCTGCCTAGGCTTTCGAGGAAATCTAGATAACAGAGGGAATAATACTTTGGATGTCTTTAACGCGAAATCCTGCCGCCACAGCATGTCCACCACCCGTCCAAGTCTCGTGAATGATAAATTACAATCATCCGATCAATATAAAATTTCATAGTGAAAATGTATCCTGCTTTTAGCGTCCTTCATATTTTTCTCTTGTCTCCTAGTACCAGGCGGGGCGTTGAACCAAAATTGCGATTTTTTGGATCAAAGGCATAAATCGTTGACTCAATTATGCTGTTGTTTTGATGTATCAATATTTAAAACATATATCATGAACACAATTAAACTCATCTTAATTCTAACATTATTTACTACAAATTATGCGCATGCGCAACAACAAGAAAATCAAGTAACAACTAAAAACGACACCCCTATGAAAACGTATGTCATTGAACGCATTATTCCTGGAGCAGGAACCTTAACAGCAGAACAACTGAAAGGAATCTCTCAAACATCTTGTACTGTACTAAAAGAAATGGGACCAAAAATTGAATGGCAACATAGTTATGTTACAGGTGATAAGATCTACTGTGTTTACAAGGCAGAAAGCAAAGTATTAATCGAAGAACATGCAAAAAAAGGTGGTTTTCCAGCAAACTCTATAAGTGAAGTTGCAACAATAATTAGTCCGGCAACGGCTGAACAATAAAAACCAATTCAAAAAAAATATGCTATGAAAATTCATAAATTCAATAACACTATTGGGTGGAAGCCAACAATCACTGCAGTACTCTTTAAGTCCTTATTATCAATTTTAATGCTTGTCCTGGTTACTAATGCAATACATGCACAAACCATAGTAGATTCAACAAGAATTGCTCGTCCCATGCCTGAAATTGTTAAGAAACAAACAGAACAAGCTCAGGAAGAATGGCTCAAACTATGGAATGAAGGGCCAACAGAATTGGCGTGGGATAAACTACCAGTTCAAGAGGGCAACAAAGCGCCAGATTTTGAATTAGAGAGTTCATCCAAAGAATTAATTAAGTTGAGTGATTTGTGGAATGAAAAACCCGTTCTTCTTATTTTTTGGCGACATACTGGCTGTGGCTGTGGTTTCATGCGAGCAGATTCCATTCGTAAATCTTATGATAAGATAGCTGAAATGGGAGTTGAAGTAGTAATCATAACACAAGCAGAACCAGAAAGAGCAGCATTTTATGCGAAAGAGCATTCCGTCAAAGGGACTCTTTTGAGTGACCCTAATTATCAGGTTTATAGAGCGTATGGTTTATTAGATGGTAATGGTCCCCAAATTTTGGGAACCCCTGACATAGACTATACCATTGGCGAAAAACTGCAAAAGGACAGAATTGGCACTCAAAGGGCATTGGTGGATAACCCATGGCTTCTACCAGGCGAATTTATTATTGATAAATCTGGGGTTATTCAATTTGCATATCGATACGGTTATTGTAATGATATTCCTGAATATTGGCAACTTGAAATTGAGTTAGAAGCTGTGGTTTTCGCGAAATAGCAAAAACTCATCACCGTATATGAAATCATAATATCCTTAGGGATGTGACGCTTCATACACTTAACAGAGCTTTCAATCTAAAGGATTCTTGTTTTAATAGTATTTTGCATAAAAATTATCGTATGCCAATATATATGGATTTTCATGATTTACCGGATGGCGTTTCTGCGGAAGATGTTGCAGAAATGCATCAGGCAGATTTAAAAATTGAACACAAATACAACTGTCGCGGATTAACCTATTGGTGTGATGTGAGAAGACAAACAGCATTTTGTCTAATAGAAGCTCCTACTAAAGAAGCCATTAAAGAGCTGCATGAAAAATCACATGGCGCTGTTCCTCAACGTATTATTGAAGTAAACGACACGTTAGTTGAATCCTTCTTAGGTCGAATAGAAGACCCGGAAAAATCACAGAACACAAAACTCAATATTATAAATGATCCAGCCTTTAGAACATTAATGGTGGTTCATTTGAAAAAGAATGTTTTGAGAACTGAAAAAATTGAAACATTAAAAGCAGCTATTCGCGGTTATAGTAAATCAATAATCAATATTGTTAGCAATCACAACGGGCGCGTAGTTAAGCAAGAATCAAACTCCTTTTTAATGTCCTTTACTAGTGTGACAAATGCTGTGGAAAGTGCTGTCAAGATTCAAGAATTATACAATTGCGTAATTACCCCAGATTTAGAATTTAGAATTGGAATAAGTGCCGGAGTTCCTGTAACTGAAAAAGAAAGCATTTTTGAAGACACTATAAAAAAAGCAGACTACTTAACCTATGTGAATAGCGGAAAAATAGCACTATCACCAGAAGTTAAAGATCTATACGAAAGTGAAAACCAAAACAACCCTGTCAATATAGAAGGCGTTATTCCATTAAGTACTTCTGAAATGGAATTTGTAACTCAATTATTTGAATATGCAGAAAGTTCGTGGACACATTCAAATACAAGTGCTATTGATTATAGTAAGAATTTAAACCTTAGTAAATCAAAACTGTATCGAGCCATGATGTCACTAATCGGAAAATCTCCAAATGGTTTTATAAAGGAATATAGATTGAACAAAGCACTTCAATTATTAGACAAACAAACATCAAATATTTCTGAAATTGCCTATCAAACAGGATTCAGTAGCCCAACCTACTTTTCAAAGTGTTTTCATGAAGTTTATGGAATACTTCCATCTATATATAGTAAGCAAACGAGCAGCTAGTTGTAAATTGAATCGGCCAAATTTTGAAGCGTATAGCTTGAAACTTAGTGCTAGCCACTTGAAACTTGTGACTAAGAACTTGAAGCTTGTGGCTAAGAACTTGAAGCTTGTGGCTAAGAACTTGAAGCTTGTGGCTAAGAACTTGAAGCTTACGACTTAATCCAATTCTTTGTAACGCTTTCTTTCGAGCAAACCAGAGACATTTCCCATATATACCCTGTTAAGCTTTTTGACAGTCTTAAGCGGCTGACATGGGTAGTAGTCAAGCAGACCGTCGGGGAATGGTTTGATTAATGCTTCCGCTTCCTCAGCACTTCCATGCAGCCAGGTTTCATCATCCTTTTTATCCACGATAAAAAGCATTCTGGACTCTGGTGTATACGCAGGTTCGTTGTGGATCCAAGCCATTTCTTTATTTGCCGGGCTAGTAACCAACGTCAGAGTGTTGGTTTCAACTTCGTCTTTGGGGTCTGTAAATGTTTGCCACAATCCACCGACCATAAAGGGTTCTTTGGTTTTCATCTGGACGTAGTGAGGAAACGCTATATCGTTCTTCTTGTAGTTATCAAAAAAACCATCCAACATGACCAAGCACCGCCTCGTTTGTGCCGCATCTCGATAAATGCTTTTCTCTGTAAAAATCCTATCATTTCTGGCCGTGAGCGTATTCATAGGCTTGCCTTTGATCTGTGGGGCAAACTCAAACGGCATAAATGCCCAATGCAGAAAATTTACGTTTTCAGGATCCTCATTCAATATCACAGGTAGATCAGGTTCATCTAACCCCGTAACGTGATAGGCAGGTGGGTCATCCCACTCAGACGCTTCCCACATTGGTAGATCACCATATCGTTTGGCATATTGACTGGGATTTTTGGTAGAATGGGAAACATCGTAGCTCATGAGATAAAAGTAATGAAAAGTTGGGTATAAAAAATTGGTGGCGAAGATACTATACTTTATTGGGGATGAAGAACACGAATGTTCAGTGCCGTGAAGTTAAGAATTTTCGATACTGCGAGTATAACGAAGCAGTCTTAGAAAAGGAAGTAAAAACGTACAAAGGAAGAGATCGCTTGACTGCCTACCCGATGTAGGCGAAGACCTACTCTTTAACTTAACGACATAGAACCAACTCCAGGGCGCAAGATCGGCTAAGTTTTGGTAATCAAATTGAAATTTGCATTGTCTTGAACTTTCAACGACAATACTTACATATATATGCGTAGAAAACTGAATCTGATTTTATAAGTGGAATTTCAGGCTAGCGGTGATGACTCCAATCAGTGGCGATAGTCCCTACTGCTATGAAGGAAACAAATACAGCGGTGGAAGATTCTACTACAGCTAGGTTCCTACAAATAATCTTTTAATAGAACCCTTAATACGTTCATGTCCTTCTCCTGATCTCGTATCAACCGCTTTTCGCTGTTGCATTTAAAAGATGCGTACTGAATCTCCAGCAGGTTAATGTCCTTTGTCTTCAGGCCTTTTCTTTTGCGCTGGTCATATATTTTTCTTTGTTCCAACCGGCTTACTCCACTGATGGTTCTGCGATTTGGTCTGTCAGAAAGTTCAACTGGTTCGGTGTGCTGTCTTTCCACGAACTCAATAACTAGATTATGACCCTGGTAATACGCATCTACGGGCAAAGCGCTTCTGGTCTTTCCATCTTTGTGATAGTCGCCTAGCAAAAACCCAAATTTGTGCTGCCTTGAAGCTCGCTCTTGAAGCAGTTCATCACAGAGATTAACGACATAGTATTCATCACTGCTAATTCTGGAGGCTCTTCTTTTTTGCTTTTTGGTGACACCTGTATCTTTTGGAGTATCAGAAACATAGGTACTCCCCTCTCTCACAAAATACCAAAAGGTGTTTTTATCTTTTCGCTCAGGATGTACAAACGGTATCTTGTCTAAGGCATGTTGTTTATCCAATGAACGAAGCACCTCTCTGATCGGTTTTCCCTTCCTGTGATCCGAAGTAAATATCCCAGCCTTAATGAAATAAGGCATCAATTCCTTAGCAGCAACCATGTTTTTCGTTGTACTTTTCTCAAAGTAGTTTGAAATGACTTCATTGATGCGCGCTATTCTTTCTTCTTCTTCCATTAATTGGCTAAACTAGCAATTGCTTTTGCCCAAAGGCTCATTGAGAACTAAATACTTTACTCCACTTAATCGCAGGTTGTACCTACGATTTTAGCTCTTCCAATTATTCTCTTTTGCTACGAAAGCAAATAAATAGATAGCTTAGAACATGCTACGCCTAGTACTGCGTTGATTCCCATCTCCCAAACCTAATATATCTCTAGAGGGTTCATATCTTCACCGATTCAAATTAGCAAGCTCTATGTCCAAAGAAGCCATTGATAATGCAGCAGCCTTGATCAAATCTAAGCAGGACGGAGTGCTTTCTACGCTCTCTGTGAAGTTGGAGGGTTTTCCGTTCGGTTCTGTAGTTCCCTATTGTCTGAACAATGCAGGATGGCCTGTCATTCTCATCTCTACTATCGCGGAGCACACGAAGAACATCAAGGCAGACAATCGTTGCTCGATCACGATCGTTATGGATGGCGAGGACGTTCAGGCAAACGGAAGAATATGCCTGGTTGGTCACATGCAGGAGCTTCTCTCCGAAGAAAAGGAGGTAATGGAACGCTACTATACGCAGTTTCCTAACTCCAGATCATACGATGCTACGCACGACTTTTCGTTTTATCAATTAGCTCCTGTTTCAATCCGCTACATCGGTGGATTCGGTCAGATCCATTGGTTTAAGCCTGATGAATTCTGAATTGGAGACTAGTTAATTTCTAAAATAGTAATTAGCTAAGGTGTAACGGGCAACTTGAGGGTGTGTGGACAGGTGGACTTAGAGAGATTTTCTTACTAATTGATGAGATAAGTAATATCTATGTTTTCCACGTCCTCTGTTGAAACGCTAATTTGAGCTGGCAAAAGGTCTATTTGATCTGGGTCAACCCCGTGGAAGCCAAATCGATCCGTGCCTTTATCAAATTCAAAATTGTTATTAACATCATCAACAGCCACAACATAATAGGTACCTTCTTCGGCGTTGATAATAGTGTAGTTTCCATCAGCGCTGGAAACACTTCCGTTAGACAGAGAGACACCATCCGTAATATCTGGACCACTCAACAATAGAATTACGGCACCACCAACAGCCTGACCATCGTTCGAAACGTTACCAGAAATATCGATAAACACTTCATCGATGGCATCCTTTACGTTGCAGTGGGAGAAGCTAAGCAGTAACAGAAGAGACAATAGGGATAAAAATTTCATGAGTCAATGTTTACAGGTTCAATTTAGTCAATAATAAGTCAGGCATTCTTCATTAAACCCCCAAGAAAGCACGCGCAGGTTAGGGTAACAGTTCTAGGATACTAGTTCAAAGTATCATCCTAAATGCAGCGAAGAATCTATTGAGAAGGTTACGGGAGAGTCAATTGAGAATAATAGTGATGAAGTATGAGGAATGTAGAATTAAGAAATTGGCGTTGGAGTTTTGGGGTTTATTAAGAATTGCATTCAATTACGAATTAAACTGCCTCTACTCGCACGGGCACCCCATTTACCGCAGCGTTACCACTTAATGTGTCAACAAGGGAGTGGTCGATGATGTCATTGATACTCTGACCTGAATGTTCTGCTGCAATTTTCATTTTGATACCGCGTCTGTTATGACCCCACCCGTGAGGGAGACTGACTACACCCTGTAGCATATCTTCACTTTCCTCAAGTCCTACTTCAATAGACCCGACCTGCGATTCGATTCTCACGTTGGAAGCTCCATTCAATTTATTTTTCCTCACGTCAGCGGGATGCATCATCAAAGTACACCTGTCACCTCCCTTGACCAATCTATGGCTGTTATGCATCCATGAGTTGTTGCTTCGCAATTGCCTTCTTCCAATCAGAAGTAGGTCGAACTTTTGTTCCACTCCTGTTTCAACAAGTCCCCGTTTTAATCGTTCGATGTCCTCAAGAAATAGGTCAGGTGCCATGTTTATTTTCTTGTCCTTGGTGAAAAGTCGGTGGGGTAAGCTGGGACTCAGAGGACCAAGATCCAATCCATGTGTGCGCCTTTTTAGTTTAGCGAGCGTTAACCCTTTCCATCTGAAGCCCTTGTGCCATCTCCCGTAAGATCCCATTTTCAAAGCAAGATCCAAAAGTCGCTGCGGAGTACTCCATCTATCCATCAGTTTTTTAAGCGGGTTTTTCTGAGGTTTGATATGGTTAGCGAGTGCTTTAAAAATTTGCCAGTCAGCCATCGCTGATTTGTCAGGACTAAAGAGTGCTGGAGAGTACTTCGCCACGTTGCGTACGGCAAACAAATTAAAAATCAGATCATAATGATCAGTCTCAAGCCCTGTGGTGGGAGGTAGAATTATATCTGCATGGCGAGTGGTCTCATTTATATAAATATCAACGGACACCATGAAATCCAATTTCCGGAAGGCTTCTTCTAGTTTTTTCCCGTTTGGTACCGATAATACGGGATTACCTGCTGACGTAATCATGGCCTTGATTCCGTCCTCATTTTCCAAGATCTCTTCGGCCATTGTGACACTAGGAAGTTCCCCATCAAACTCTGGCAAGCCCCTGACCCCACTCTGCCAACGATTGTATTTATGCAGCGTCCCCTTTGAGCCAAGCAATTTTACGATATCAACCGCCGGGGTATTGAACAATGCTCCCCCTGATCGATCGAAGTTACCTGTAACAATGTTTAGTACATTGATGAGCCATTGACACAGCGTTCCGTATTGCTGTGTGGAAACACCCATCCTTCCATAGCACACGGCCGACGTTGCTTTGCTAAAATCCTGAGCTAACTGACGGATACGGTCCGCTTCGATACCTGTTTGAGAGGAGACATCTTCTGGAGAAAAATCCACGGTGAGGGTATCAATACTTTCCAGGCCTTGGATGTGACCTGCCAACCGCCCTGGATTTGCAGTGTTTTCTCTAACTATCACATGAAGCAAACCCAAAAGCAACAGCGTATCGGTGCCTGGTTTAATGAATAAGTGTTGATCTGCTTTAGCGGCAGTTTCGGTTTTTCGGGGATCAATGACGACCACTTTTCCACCTCTCTTCTGAAGATCTCTTAGTCTTCCAGGCATACCTGCTGCTGTCATCAGGCTTCCATTCGACACCACAGGATTGGCTCCAATGATCAAAAAGAAATCTGTTCGGTCAATGTCCGGTATTGGTATGAGTAAATTGTGGCCAAACATATATTGTGATGCCATGTGATGTGGCAGCTGGTCTACAGAAGTGGCTGAAAACTTATTTCTAATGCCTAATGCCTTAGTCAGATTACGCATAAAAAGCATGGTTCCGTAATTATGCACGGTTGGGTTGCCTTGATAAATTCCAACTGACTTGTTACCATATTTTTTCTTAATAGATAATAGTCTTTGGCTCACCTCACGTAGCGCCTCATCCCAACCTATTTTTTGCCATTCATCATTTACTCTTTTGACTGGCTGTCTCAGTCTGTCCGGATCATTGTAAATGTCTTGCAGGGCAACAGCCTTGGGACAAATGAATCCGTTGCTGAAGGTGTCTTGCTTATCACCCTTTATTGAAAGGACATTTCCGTCTTTGTGCTCAATTTCCAATCCGCACATGGCCTCACAAAGATTGCAGGTTCGATAGTGTACTTCTGGTTGCTCGGAATTCATTTGGTCTGCTGTCATGGGATTAGATTCTGCGTCAGATGTGTGGTCGGGATGAATGATCAAAACACAAAATACAAATAAAAAACAAGATCGAAATATGAAAGAGCAAACCGACCGCTTCTGATTTTGAAGTTGTCTTTTATGCTTTGAAATTTATTTGGTTTTTGAAATTTGTTATTTCTAAAGCGTCAGGGTGGGTTATGGCCTACTCATCACGGGTTAGATCCTTCCTGCGTCAGGATGACAAGGCTGCATAAAACTCAGATGCCACAATGGTCGGAGTTACCCCTCCAATGGAGGGGACTAGAAACGTTTTCTTTCTCTTCTTATGTCGAACTGAGATTGTTAAGTTTCAAAGCCCATATTTTTATTACCTTGACCGCCATGAGCAATGAGAAAATATTTAGCAGAAAGATCAACAAGGAGACAAAATTATCCATTGTATCGACCGATGCAGAGCTACCCGAAAACCAGCCTCTATTTGCTATCAATTGGTTCGATTTAAAAAGTAAGTGGATCTATAATTTTTACAATCTCCTCGCCGCTCCTCTTGTTATGAAGTCAGGTGCACGGTTGGTTTTTAAAGGGTTTAGATCTTCCAAGGTCTCTGGATCTGAAGAGCATGGAAGAGAAGCGCTGTTGGTCGTGTATTATCCATCACCAAATCATTTCCTCTCGTTGGTGGAACGCAAGTATTTTCAATTAATCAGCCTCTTTCGGGTCATGAGTGTCAAAAGGTTTCACTTTGGTTTTAGTGAGAAATTGGGTGGGGAGAAAAATTCTGTTAGCAGGAATAAGCGTTATGCTGTGCATCATTTTTCAAATGCCTATTTCAATCAACCGGAACTGGATCTGTTAAACAGTCAGTCAGGAGTGTCCGTATTTTTTGCAGCAAGAAAGAAAGCCGTCCTCAGAATCGAGACAAATAATAAAGAAACCAGAGAAGCTCCATTACTTATAAATGGGATCATTATTTACGAGGCAGACACTAGTGAAACACTCGAACACTTTCTAACTTCTGAAGCTTTGAAATCTTTTATGGCCAGGTCCGAGTCAAACTATGTTGCACGGTTTGGGAATTAGATTTGGTGGGTAGGTATTAGGTACATGGTATTAGGTATTAGGTATTAGGACTTAATACTTGGTACTTACTACTCGGAAACTTTGTACTTACTACTTACTACTCCTGCTCTCTTGCTTTGCATTCTTTAATCGCGGCGATAAGTGTTTCCTTTAATCGGACAAGCACTTCTTTGTCCTTATCGGTAACCATCAAAATTTCTTCATACGAATCGCCAAACTCTTCATCTGCGACCAAAACTCTTCGCTTCAGGTCATTGCAATAAACAGATAGATCCCACTCTCTCGTGCTTTCTACATATTCGATGTCTATATCATCCTCATTCAGATCGCTGATACGCAGCATCATTACTTCTTCCCCAGGAGAATCGTCTGTTGGATACCCAAATCTGACTTTTAGTGCGCATGCCTCTATCCTGCTACGACTCGCGGACTGCGTCAGGTTTTCAGCATCAAGATTTCCTATTTCCCTCACCAATCTATCAACAGTCTCCGATTCATCCATTACCTGAGCAGTGGACAATTGGACACTTAGTAAAAACAGGGCAACGGTGATCTTACAAATTTTCATGGACGGAATTTACAAAATGTACTGGGAATGGAGGGTTAGATATGAGGTACTTGGTACGAGGTACGAGGTATTGGGTACCTGGTACTTGTTGCTTACTACTAACTACTTGAGGCTTGAAGCTTAAACCTTGAAGCTCTCCATCTAGTCATTTTACTCATTACAATCCCGACGGAATCCCGCATATGAACTATGATAAATAAATGATCTATTTGAGTATAAGATACTAATCTACTACTAATCAATAAGCTATGATCTCTAGAGTCCAACCAAATTCAGCGAAGACATTTTTCATCCTTAGCGTCCTGCTTGTTACAGTTCTATTGATTGTGGGTGGTTAACATTTTAGGGAACGCCCTTCCAGTTAAGAGCGCCTGATTCCCATTTTCACCCAAAACATTAGAGGCGCTCAACCCTTAAAAGCCTTCTTGAAGTGTCGCCATGCGCTACTCATCTCGCTAGAAAAGCTCTCCCATTTGTGATCCGTTTCCTTCTCTGCCTGAATCAAGCGAGCCTTGACCACCGCCAATTTATGGGCTAGCTCTTTCTTCTTTTCATTCCAATCTTCTTCTGCGTCAGTTTTTGCTAAATGCATTCGTAGCCTGAACAGGTCAAAGCGTGTATGAAAGCTATCCAACTGATCGCTCACCTCTTCGATGATATCGTTGGCTTCTTCCTTGCTGGCACCATACACACTGGACAGTTTTTGCTTCAAATCATGCAAGCCCAGCGCAATATTTCTCTGCTGTTCATGGAGGTGCTCTATGGTTTCCGTTTTACCAAGTGCTATTTGCAATCGTAGCTCCTGCATGGAAGCTTTTATGCTAAGAAACTTCTCCTTGCTTACCTCCTTTGCATTGCCTAGTGTATCTTCTAGCGAATCAAGCCATAGACTAAGTTTTTTCTTTTGATCCTCAAATTCCTCTTTCGTCTCCGCTATTCCCAGATGGAGTTGATGGTTCAATTCTTCGGCGTTCCGTTTCCATTCCTTTAGTTTACGCTCGCCTTTTTCAAGTAGTGTCCATTCCTTTACCATGATTTCCTTCATTTAAATCCTACCATCAAGGTACGAACGAGTGGAAGTTTCGGGAAGGACTTTGATCAATCCTGACAATGACCCTGATCATCACTGTTGTATTTCGCAAGACATGAATCGATTCCGCCTAAGGAATTGAAAGTTTAATCGTTTGAAATGCCCTGACGAATGTTGTCGGTTATTTGGCTCTGTTGTTTATCACTTCTTGTGCAAGGTCTGCTAGCTTTAGATCTGTCTTTTTCTCTTCCTCCAAACTTTTGTGGATGATCGCAGCAATGTTCTCTTTATCTAGCATTTTAGCGTAGGTGCAAATAGCGCCATATCCAGCTATTTCGTAATGGATAATATGCTGCAGTGCTGTTATAATCCCCGCATCCATAACAGCCGCATCAGCACTCCTTTTCATCATGTCGTTGGCCTCTTTTACCATTGCATTTATTGCCTCACATGTCTCCCCTCTTTTTTGCAAATACAGCAATTCAAAAACCTGTCTCAACCTCATTATCTGACCCTCATTATCATACAGGTAATCATCAATCACCTTTTCTAGTTGGGAATCACTGGTAGACCTAATCATTGCTGGCAAAAGTTTATCTAATTCCTTCTCAGCATGATAGAGATCTCTTAATTGTTCTACCATCAAATCTTCTAAGTCAGTTAATTTTTTCATCTTATGTGATTTATAACGAAACTAGCAACACTTCCAATAGTGCAGATAGTATTGAAAGTACTTCAATCTATCATATGAATCGCTATTATCAAATGAACACGGTCAGGGTCTGTGATGAGATTCGTCAACCTGATCAGTTCCCTTATTATTTCCTTCTAGCTATCTGCTGTATTTTCTCCAAGCCATCTATTTCACTTTGAATCTCCTCTCAGAAATCTTGATTCACTTCGCTCAAGCTGTGGTGTGTGGATATCGCTTTTCATCGCATTCTTCTTAATTTGTCTTCTTGTAACTCCAAACGGCAAGACCATTCATTGCCAACGCATACGCCATCGTTTTTGCCAGTTGTGGATAGATGTCCTCCAGGGAGGAGCCCTTCAGCATGACCATCCGCATGACTTCAACAAAGTATTTGATCGGATTAAATTCCGTCAAGACCTGCGCCCATTGCGGCATACTTTCGATCGGCGTGAAAAGGCCACTCATCAGAATGAAGATGACCATGAAAAACCAGGCAATGAACATGGCTTGCTGTTGCGTTTCTGTATAATTCGAAATGAAAAGGCCAATGCCGAGAATCACCAAAATATAAATCGAGGTGTAGAAATACATCAGTCCCAGGCTACCGACGATGGGTACATCAAAGATGAGTTTTGAAATGACAAGTCCGACAGAAAGTAAAGCCATCCCAATCACCCAAAAGGGAAACAGTTTTCCAACAATGAACTGACCCTTCCTGATCGGCGTCACGTTGATTTGTTCGAGCGTTCCAATTTCCTTTTCACGAACAATGTTCATCCCCGACAGAAACAAGGTGATCATGGTCACAAGCACGACCAAAATACCTGGAACCATGAAAGTCTTGTAATTCAGTGTTTTATTGTACCAAAACAACGGAATGGTTTCAATGGTGATGGGCATGATTGAGACTGCGGTTTTCTGCATCAACGCAACCCGTATCTCCTTATTGAAGCTTTGCACGATTTGATTGATGTACACACTCTCCACTCCCGCCGCAGCTCCATCGATGGCATTGATGGTAATGCCTAGCTGAGCGTACTTGTCTCCTAACAGGTCGCGCTCGAAATGTCTTGGTATTTCCAAAATAACGTCTACCTCCCCGTCAAGCATCGCCGAACTTGCCAATGCCTGTGACTGAAAACCAGAGATGATATTGAAGTAGCTGGAGACATTGAATTTTTCAATCAGGGCTCTTGAATTGGACGAGTGATCGTGATCAATGTAGGAGAACTTGATATTTTTCACCTCAAATGTTGCCGCATTTGACAAGATGATCAATTGAATCAACGGCATAACGAAGATAATGGGAAGCATGGCTTTATTTCTAAAGATTTGCTTGAACTCCTTTTGGACGATATATCCGATTCTCTTCATTATTCCAATCGGGTCTTATATTTCCTAATACTGACCAGAATGAAAAACAAAGCCATACCAAGCAGTATTAACGTTTCTTTCCATAGACAACCCATCCCTACTCCCTTGAGCATGATGCCTTTCAGCAACACAATAAACCATTTTGCTGGAATGATATTGCTAATGACTTGGAGAGCCATAGGCATGCTTGAAATAGGGAAAATAAATCCGGAGAGTAGAATGGTGGGTAGCATGAGTCCCATCAAGGAAATCATCATAGCAGTTTGCTGTGTGGCAGAGACCGTTGAAATTAGAATACCCAGCGACAGTGACGTGATAATGAACAAGACGCTCACCACCCCCAACAATAACAGGCTACCCTGAATCGGCATCTTAAAAACGAAGATGCTTAAAACAACAATTACGATGGCATTGATCACCGATAGAAAAATGTAGGGTACCACTTTTCCTACAATGACCAGCACTGGCTTCAACGGCGAAACTAACAACACCTCCATCGTACCTAATTCCTTTTCCCTGGTGATTGATATGGACGTCATCATCGCGGAAACCAACATGAGGATGATGGTCATAACACCAGGAACAAACATGAAGACACTCTTTAACTCTGGATTGTACACCATTCGGAATTGCGGTATCACTTGAAATGGCATGTTGATGTCGGTATTCAACTCCTGCTGATAGTTGCGGAGAATGGAGCTGGTGTAGTTGCTAATGGTATTTGCCGTGTTTGGATCCGTTGCGTCCGTAATGATCTGAATCGTAGCTCGATGGTCCTTAACTAAATTTCTACTGAAGTCCTTCTCGAAATTTAAGACGGCCTTGATCTCTCCCTTCTGAAACGCAGCTTCAATATCTGCTTCACGCTCAATAAACTCTTTTATACTGAAGTACTTTGAGGTTGAAATTTTGTTGATGATTTCCTCTGTGGTCGCATCCTTGGCATGATCCAAAACGCCAATGTCCACATTGTTAATTTCATTGGTAATCGCAAAGCCAAACAACAGGATTTGGGCGATGGGCATCCCAAATAGAATGAACAAAGAACGTCTGTCCCTGAAGATATGATAGAACTCTTTCTTGATAAACCCTCTGAAGCGATTCATCCTCTTGCTAGTTTTAGAAAAACATCGTTCATGGTCTTTACCCCAAATTGCTCTTTGAGTTTTTTGGGTGTATCCAATGCCTCTATTTTACCATCCACCATGATAGAAACACGATCACAGTATTCCGCTTCGTCCATGTAATGAGTGGTGACAAAAACGGTCGTGCCATTGTTGGCGGTCTTGTAGATCATTTCCCAGAACTGACGCCGGGTAATTGGATCAACACCTCCAGTTGGCTCATCTAAGAACACCACCTTGGGACTGTGTAGCAATGCGACGGAAAAGGATATCTTTTGCTTCCACCCCAAGGGCAAAGATCCCACCAATTGACCTGCCACTTCCTGTAGCGCCAAGTCCGCAATCATCTGTGTCGTTTTCTCTCTGATCTGCGCTCGTGTAAGACCATAGATACCACCGAAAAAGGTTATGTTTTCCTTCACCGTCAGATCGTCATACAAGGCGAATTTTTGACTCATGTAGCCAATGTTCTTTTTGATGCTCTCTGCCTTGGTGAATACATCAAACCCTGCAACTTTGGCTTTGCCAGACGTTGGATTCGAAATGCCAATGAGCATTTTCATAGCCGTTGTCTTGCCAGCGCCATTGGCACCCAGAAATCCAAAAATTTCTCCCCGCTTCACATTGAATGTGATGGCATCTACTGCCTTGAAGGCACCAAACATTTTGGTTAAGTTTTCCACCTCTATGACTTGTTGACTTTGCATTACTTCGCTAATTCCATAAACGTGTCTTCTATGGTAGGTAAGGTTGGTTCAATCGAGATATTTGTTAGTCCATTGTGCTGAAGATAACGTTCCAATTCGTCGGTGTGAAAGTCAGCACGTTGGTCGGTATAGTGGACAAATTCGCCAAAGGGGAAGACGCTGTATTGGTGCTTGAAGTCCTTGAGGTTTTTGATTAGCTTATACATATTATCTGCGCGTACATTGTACAGGGCCTTAGGGTAATGCTTCACCATTTCCTGCGGGGTATCTACTTCTAGTATTTTCCCATCCTGGATCAACGCAATACGGTCGCACAGGGCTGCTTCATCCATATATGGCGTAGAAACCAAAATCGTAATGCCTTTCTTTTGTAGACGTTTTAGCATTTCCCAAAATTCCTTTCGAGAAACAGGATCGACACCTGTCGTAGGTTCATCCAGGAACAATACTTTGGGCTTGTGGATCAACGCGCAGCAAAGCGCCAGCTTTTGCTTCATCCCACCTGAAAGCTTTCCTGCTCTTCGATCTTTGAATGGCTCGATTTGCACATAAACCTCCTTGATTAACTCATAGTTCTCCCCGATTGTTGTCCCGAAGATGGTAGCGAAAAAGGTCAGGTTTTCTTCAATGGTTAAATCCTGATACAATGAGAATTTCCCAGGCATGTAGCCAACACTATTGCGAATGCTTTTGTAGTCTTCAATTACATCAAGGCCAGCCACCGCAGCGTTGCCTTCATCTGCAATCAAGAGTGTCGTTAGTATCCTGAACAAGGTCGTTTTCCCTGCACCATCGGGACCAATGAGTCCGAAAAGTTCGCCCTCCGCTACATCAAACGAAATACCCTCGACAGCTTTTTTGGCTCCATAAGATTTTGAAATATTCGTTAGAGTGATACTCACAATTTCATCTTTTTTGCTTTCTTATATATTCAGGAATCAGAATTGTCAAAGTGACTATCAGAACCCAAATGCTTGTTCTGAAAATCATTGCTTTTATACTTTCCAAAGCAGCAGTATCACTCAAAAATTTCAGGTACATAAAAACCGCAAAATGCATAGATAAAATGAAGATGGACAGACTCTTACCTTTGGCAGTGCCTTGCCAAATTAAGTATGCTGTAAAAATTGAGATGACACCCAAACTCACGTTGTAAAAAACCAGCCACTCCAGAACATTGTAATCTTTGACATCAATGCCGAGGAGTACTTTCGAACCAGCAAAAACAGACATCAAACCAATAACCAGTGCCAATAGAGAACCTGCTATTTTGTACGGTTTACGTATGCCTTTAGATAGTAAATTCATCTTATATATCCTTTTCCTGTAACCACATTTCGCCAGGCATTCCTATTTTAAGGCTGCCATCATTTTCTATCTCAATTTTCACGGCATAAACCAGGGCCACACGTTCTTCTTTCGTTTGGATGATTTTTGGAGTGAATTCTGCTTCCGAAGCAATCCAGGTGATGGTTCCTGCGTACGACTTCATACCCGAATTCGAATCGATTTTGACCCCTACCTCCTGCCCAATCTTGATAGTTGATAGTTGTGTTTCGCTGATAAAAACACGCAGCTGCATGGTACGTAAATCCGCAATTTTATAAAGTGGTCTTCCAAAGGATGCGATCTCACTGGGTTCTGCGTACTTCACCAGAACCGTCCCGCTGATCGGGTTGATGATTTTGCTTTTCTTTATCTGATCTTCGATCTGTCGGATCTGTACATCTATGTTCTTAAGCTCACTAACTACGGGTGCATTCTGAACTTCAACACTTCTAATTTGCTGCTTGATCACATCTATTTCACCGACGATATCGTCCAGCTGTTTCTGTGTTCCGGCACTGTCCTCGATTAATTTAACAGCCCGATCCTTATTCAGATTGGCTGCATCCAATCGTGCATTCAAAACAGCAATCTGCGACAGTACACCTCTTGATTTTGAAACGATGACGTCTTTGGAAACGACAAGTTGCTCCCGCTTCAAAGCAAAGGCGACCGTATCGACGTAGCCCACTAACGCTCCCTTCGCTACTTCCTGACCCTCAGTGATATTGAAGCGCATGAGCTTACCATTACTTTCAGCTGAAATGGTGACTTCTGTGGCTTCAAAGTTGCCATATCCATCGGCTCTATCACTGTCAGAATTACAGGAAACCAAGAAGAGCGCTGCGATGCTCAGGATTGATATACAGTTGAAATTTTTCATTTTTCTAATGTCCTTTGGTTGTGTTATAATTTGCCTTCATCAATGCAAGCTGGATTCGGTGCATACGTAGCGTGTTTTCATCTTCAAACAGATTGGTCAATTCGGTGACATAGGCCGAGGAAGTGATGACGCCATTCTTCAATTGTGATTCAGCTGCTTTTAGCACTTCTTTTCGCAATTCGATGGAGGCTAAATCAGAGGTAATAAAAGCGGTTAGCTTCTCGATTTCAGACTGCTGCTGACTCAGTTCGATTTGTGTATTTAATTCAAAAATCTGCACTTCATTGTCTACAAGCTCTTTGTTCACCAGTAGCGACGCTCGTTTTTTCTGATTCGCTTCCCAATCAAAAATGTTCCAATTGAGTTTTACTCCCACCGTATAAAAGGTCTGGAAAGAATTGTCCAGCATATTCAAACCAGGGTTGCCATATCCGCCTGAAGCAAACCCAAACACTTTTGGCGCTCGCTGTTTTGAGAGAAGCAAATCGGAGGATTCAATATGTTCTTTTTTTAATTCAAACAACGCCCATTCAGGACGGTTGCCTGTTGCCTGAGCATTGACGTCGATCACTGGGTATTCCAGGGTCGTACGAGGGTCGAGGCTCTTCCCAACAAGTGATGATAACGTCTGGAACAGACTAATCTCATTGTGCCTCACCTCAATCAACTGTCGTTCTATTTTTAATAGTTCAGCTTGCAACACTTTGTCCGAGGCAGGCAAGATGGTTCCATTCCGAATACCTGATTTCACTTCCTTTGATTGGGCTTCAAGCTGCTCATCCTTAGCTATGAACAACGCTCGTTTTTCCCGAGCAAACAAAATGGAGAAGTACAATTGGTTGACTTGCTTTTTCAACTGATACAAATGGACTTCCACCTGCTTCTGTTGCGTTCTCAAAGCTGCAGATCTAGCTTTTAACGACGCATCAATGGATCCGCCAGCGTAGATTAATTGATTGGCAGAGAATGTCGCACGATACTGATCATTGTTGAGCGGTTCAACGGATGAAAAAGGCACCTGCGTTACATCAGACAAATAAATCGCTTGTGCTTCCATGTCTAGCTTCGGCAATTTCCCAGTATTAATCACCTCTAGATCCAGATCATTCTGTCTTTCCAACAGGCCACTCTGCTGTTCAAAAGGATGATTAGCATTTATGAGCTGGTAACATGCATCAAGTGTTAATGTCTCCTGGCCCAATGTGACTAGAGGCAGCAGTAGCATGGCATGGATGAGTAAATGCTTCATGGCATTACTTTTATTGACTGGATAATAAAGTCCGCTACTTCTGTTTTCCGCTCCTCCATCAATTGCTTGAACACCTGATCATCAATGTTGGCAAATGCCTGGATCAGGGGTGTGGCGACAAAGGGGAAGATATTTAGAGCCATAATGTTGATGAACAGCTGTTCCGCTTTAATGCATTTTATCGTGCCTGTTTCAACTTCATTGGCCACCTGTTTTTTGAATTTATCAAGGTTGGGGAAACCAGTTATGTCCTTCATTTTAAAAATGAAATTCGGGTTCCTATTTATTTCATGAATAAGAAATTTGGGCAAATAGGGATGCTTGTTCATGAATGTGAGGTAGTTCAGTGTGAAATTTCTGATTTTGTCCTCGATGGAAGAATCATCATTCAATATCCCGTTCAACTGAGGCGCCAGCAGGGAAAAAGCATTCTTAAAGACAGCTTCAAAGAGCAGTTCCTTGCTCCTATAATAGTAATGAAGCAGTGCCTTGTTGATACCTGCTTCATTGGCAATCTCCTGCATCCTCGCTCCGTCCATACCTTTCTGCTGGAAGACGTTCTTCGCAGCCTCTAGGATTTGACCTTCGGTGGTATCTTTCTTCTTATCGGACATATTTAACTGTATGGTTTAACTAATTGGTTAACAAAGGTACGGAAGGATTCGTTCACAGTATGCGATTGTTTATTTTATCCAAAAGCTACATCCAAAATCATCATGACGGTGAAGCCAAAAAGAGCACTGATTGTCGCGATATCCGTATTCTCTCCTAGCTGGGATTCAGGGATCAACTCTTCAATCACAACAAAGATCATTGCCCCAGCTGCAAATGCTAGAGCATAAGGAAGAATTGGTTCGACAAGCAAGACAGCTGCCGCTCCCAACACACCAGCAATCGGTTCGACAGCACCAGAAAGTTGACCGTACCGAAAACTTTTCCTTCTGGAAAAACCTTCTCTTCTGAGCGGAACGGCTACAGAGACTCCCTCGGGAAAATTCTGAATGCCAATGCCGATGGTTAGCGTAATGGCTGCTGCAAGTGTTGCAGATTCATGACCAGAGGCCACTGCGCCAAATGCAACCCCTATTGCAAGTCCCTCGGGTATATTGTGAAGCGTGATGGCCAAGACCAATAAGGTACTTCTACGCCAGGAGGTCTTGATACCCTCTGCCTTTTGATCGGGAAATCCAATATGCAAATGAGGAAGGATCTTATCTGCACCTAGTAAAAATGTACCGCCTAACATGAATCCAACAGCAGCTGGAAACCAAGAAAGTTCATGGTAGTTTTCGGACATTTCAATGGCTGGTGCCAGCAAAGACCAATAGCTTGCTGCAATCATCACACCAGCAGCAAACCCCATCATTCCATCAAGGAATCGCCTATTAATATTTTTAAAGAAAAAAACAACAGATGCACCAGCAGCAGTGATGAACCATGTAAAGCACGTTGCAATAAAGGCTTGCCAAATAGGATTTATGGAATAAAACCAGTCTATCATAATACTCTGCAAATCTCCAGGGAGACTGGATCAAATCATATGATTTTCACTATTCTCACACCTGATTATTGTGAGCCAGATGCGTTCAATGTAGTCGCAGTTTGCTGCCTTAATCTTCACGGTATTTAAAACAAACCTTATTTCCTCAATGGGTACTTCCGTCCATTTAAGAACTTCCCGATAAACGTCGCTCTAACCAGATAGTGATACGTCGCAAAACATATCACCGAGGTGGAGATGAGAACCAGCGAGAATTTTCCAAACGCAGGTAATGGCACATCTACAATTAAACCTGGAATAAGAATGGTCAGCGGCAAGTGTATCAAATACACCCAATAGGACGCATCAGATGCGTAGCGCATTCGTGCCGAGTACTTGCTCATGTACCGAATAAACAAGCCGGTTATCCCAAAAATGAAGAGCCAGGTAACAACTGCGTAAAGTATACCTGTGGGGACATCGTCGATGTAGGACCTCCCTACAAACGTGATGGCATACAGTATGAAGGCACTGATGGTCAGGAACCAATCGTATTTCATAAAGGAATCAAGCATGTGCTTAGAACTGAACAGTAGCCAGCCTACCAGGTAGAAGCTTAGGAAAAATAGAAAAGCTCCCAATTCTGGTTCAAAGGACAATGGCGTGGGAACGCTGTAGTCCCACCGATACACCATGAGCAGAAAGGTAATCACTGTGAAAACCACTATGGCCAGCCAACGTCTGCTAAACAGCCACTCAAACGAATTTTGGATCCGTCTCGTAAGGAATGGAATACGCCTTAAAACCAGCGCCAGCAAAAAGGTGAAAAGGCTAAGCAGAATTAGGTAATACAGAAACCATAGGTGGTACGTTACCTCAGGAAGCATGGTGAGTATTGTTGGTATTCCTGAGAGGGCTATTCCAAAGGACTCCGATGTGAAGGCCAAAGCAGAAAAAATCAGTGGATGTAGCAAAATTAGAAAGACAGCAAAGGGTAAGACGATTCTTGAGATTCTATTTTTGATCATAGCCTGAGGGGATCTTTCGTAAAAGAGCATCGCTCCAAAGAAGCCTGCAACCAGAAAGAACACTGGCATTCTAAACACATGAATGATCGCACTGATGAAGTTTTGGAAAATGTGAGTATCATTTGGATCCAAGGGCCACAGGCTGCTGGAGCCAACGTTGTACGTCTCTGACGAGTGAAGCACCACTCCGAGAAGCATCATGACGGCTCGAAGTGAATCCAGGGAATGGATACGGTCGGTCTTTTCTATTGGATTGGACATTTGTGAAGTTGTTTGAGCCAAATGAACGGTAAACAAGGAAGTAAGGGAAATATAAATGATCTAATCTGTCTGAACTGCTATCATTTCATTGCTCAAATGCTAGCGATCCATTGACGTCAGTTCTATGTATGGCTTGGTCTCCCGAAGCACATTAAACGTGGAATCTGCTTGCAGTGCTTCCCCGTTTTCAAAACCAGATTTGATTAGTTTTTCAAGATATTTCGTAGCTGTCGGTATGTCGTCATTCATTATGTAGAGTTTACACTTCATCCAGTTTTCCCATCGCTCATTGTCTACCATCGATGACCAGATTTCAATAGCTACGTACGCTTGAGTATATTTTTTGCCCATCAAGGATTGGATCGAATATTCGTAAGTTGAAGCTCCAATAAAGTTGGTCATCCGATCGTACATTTCTGCGCGAACTGGATTCTTCTTTTCGTTTTGGTCAACCTTCCGTTTGTAAGATGAACCAGCATTTATGATCCAATTCAACGGACCGTTTATATTTTTATTTGGTCGAAGTGTGAAGGCCAGGTCTAGCGAATCTTGATACTGTTTGCGAAGTTTTTCCTCCATTTCAATGGTCTTAATCAACTTCTTTTCCTCCTTGGCCAATAGCGATTTATCTACAGATAAGTCGACCATTTCAATACCAAAGTCAGATTCAAAATACTTCCTAGCTCTAACCGCGTCTACTAGCGATACAGAGTCAGCTAACTGTCGTAGGTAATCGTCTATCATTGGCTGGCTTGCGATTTCCTTAGCCAAGTTTTGATTGAGCTTCTTTATCATCCAGATGAGCCCTATCTCATAATCATCAATAGGAGCCCATTGGTGCTTTCGGTTAAATACTAAACGTATGTTATCTACCCCACCTTCTGTGAGCCCTTGCTCTCCTCTGTAATGCTCAACATAGTTAAAGTCCCTATTGCCAACGAGTCCGACATAGGGTATTTTGTGAGCGCCTTTCAGTCGGTGTTCTGTATACATAGGCCCCACTGCTCCCATCCCGATAACTCCTCGGACAGCGGCAAACTGCGTAGCCACTGCCATCGAGGCCCGGGAACCACCTGAAAAACCAGACGAAATGACCACGTCTTCCTTCACTTTAAACTTTGAGAAAACATCCTTGATAATAGCGTCTGCGGCATCCAACGATGAAAATGCGGGAGTGAAATTCCTTGAATTATTGGAGCATGTTAAAATGAGATCATACTTATCCGCAAGATCACGGTAGAGGCCCAGCGGTAATTTGGCTCTGGCAAGAGGCTCGAAAAAGAAGATGACCCCGTGCTCTTTTTCGGCATCAAAGTTTGAAGGCAAATACAAAGCATAGGATTGACCAGGTACTGCAGTCTGCACCGTATCTACAATTGTCGAAATGGGCCACGATTGAGAGAACGATACCTTGAACGCACATAAAAGAAGAACAGAGAAGATGTTTTTCATTGGATCTATTACACTAACAGGTCAATTCAAAATTCCCTTATGTGCGCAGACCGCTAAATCTTCCCGCAATGGCATAATCTTTAGCTAGTGGTTAGTTGACCCATGCGAAATAAGCACTGGATAAGTTGCGACAAAACTCATGTTCTTTGAGGTGCTTTCATGAAATAGCTTTTCAAAGAAGGAGTATCGGCGAGTCAATAACACCAGGAGTTTTGCATCAGTACCTCGCACATACTCATCTATACCTTGCGGTACATTCTTATGCACAATTCGATCAAAAAAGAGACGTTCATCTCCCAATTTGTCCTGATACAGATCCTGAAAAGAAGAAAATATTTGCTTGCTATCGTCTGTATTATTTTCACTGACATGCAGTATGGTGATTTTTGAATCAAAACCCTTCACTAAGTCAACCAGCTCTTCCAAAATTTCCACGTCTTCCGTCTTATAGTCCGAAGCATATACGACTTCATTTAGTTGTTGGAACATGCATCCTTCAGGAACAATTAACAGTGGAGCAGAAGTTTTTCGTATCAAACCAGAAGTGTGTGTGCCAAGAAAGAAATGGCTCAGCTCGTCCGTCCCCCCTGTTCCCATTACAACTAAATCATAGTTGCCATTTTCAATCTCATTTCCCAATGCGTTCTCCACAGTCGGAGTAAATGGGCAGAGCTTGATCAGGCAGTCAATCGAAAAATCATCCTCGACCATCGTTTTATAGCGATCCATTTTTTCGGATTGGAGTTGCATTTGCTCCGCTGGTGTCGATGGACTGGAATTTCCCTTGATAACGCCCCCTGGATCTTCAGCGATATGTAACAAGGTGAGTTGAGCATCAAAATGCTGGGCCAGATTGGCCGCATACTCTACTGCATTGTTTGCAGCACTAGAAAAATCAACTGGACAAACTACTTTTTTCATTTTCATTCTTGTTTAAAACCCACAATAAACCCTTGACATTTGCTCTCCATTTTGGAAATAGTATGATCAACCATATTTCCTCGACTGTCTCTAGAATACTGAAAGCGACAGCAGCATAAAATAACCAGTACTCAACTCCAATGAAGAATAACCACAGCATAAAAACGCCTTGAAACACGGCTGATAGTTTAGCTAGGTAGGTATGAAAACTACTCGGCATCCCATAACGCCAATACGCCAATCCCAATTGTAGAATATAGAACCCAAAGGCGAATACCAGTAAAACTAGCTGCTCGAACACAAAGTCAGGCTCAAATTTCACCATACCGACAAGCCCTACTGTAAAAGTCACAGCATCACCAATGCTATCTAATTGAGCACCTCTTTGCGTAACTATGTTCATCCTCCTGGCAAGGAACCCGTCAAGGGCGTCGCTTAAAAAACTTGTTAGCAGGAATATGGCAAAAGGGAGTTTCAAATCCAGAAAAATCAGCACCAACAATAATGGAGCAGAAAGGATGCGATATAAAGACAACCAGTCAGGTATGCTTAACTTTCGTTTCGGAGACTTAATCCACCTAATCATTTATTGATTCATATTTTCATCGTTATCAGTTCCTTGATCTATTTGGGTTAGTTTACAGCAAGGAAGTCCCTTACCAATGCTTTGAACTGATTTTCGGTCATTTTATCAACGGTTCTCATATACATCTCTGTATTTCCAAACTCGTGCCGCAACTTAAGATCTTCCATTAACTCACTCTTTGTCTCTGCTGGACCTGTTAATAAAAGAGTTTTGACATCTACCAGAGATTTTGCAACACGGTCGAAATACTTCTTCAATTCGTGTTTCTTCTTTTCTAAATACTTACTCTCGGAAACAGCGTCCTGAGTCCCATAAGGAGTGGACGATCCAGATCCCCCCTTGACATGCCCAACCTCTATTTGTGAATCGATTCTAAGCAGCGACTGATTGCTACCCTTTACCGTAGAAATCAATGCTTCTTTTCGATCAATCCAGATTCCTGTGCCATCATTCATAACAAGATTTATTGTGTGAAGTCCTGAGGGTTCAAGTTGCCTTCAAAACACCACTATCCCAATGATATTCTGCAACGAATCGAATGATATAGGTCAACTGTCTATTTTCAAATTCACAGATAGTAGGAATCGTGTAAGGATGGGATATAAATATTGTTAAACCCAACAGCTTTAAGCTCACTTTTGAAGTGTTCCTGCGCTTCTTTCTCCCCATGAACAAGGAACATTTTTTGCACCAGAGATGGATTTTGACACAAAAGATATTGTATCATCTCCTTGTAGTCGCCATGGGCACTAAAGGCATCTATTGACTTTATTTCGGCATTTACTGTATGCTTTTCACCAAAAATCGTAACCTGTTTTGCTCTGTTTCCAAGACGTCCTGCTAATGAAAGCGGCTCAGCATACCCAACAAGCAAGATGGTATTCGCTGCATTTCCGATGTTGTGAATAATGTGATGTTTGACCCGTCCCGCTTCAGCCATTCCAGAAGCTGAGATGATTACGCAGGGTGTGGAAGTACTATTGATTTCCTGCGATTCCTCCTTATTGTTAATATAAATAAGATTATCAAAACCGAATGGGTCAGGGCGTTCCTTTGTGAATTTTTGAATTTTATGATTCAATTGTAAGACATGCTTTTTTGTAATCTTGGTTGCATTTACAGCCAAAGGACTATCTACGTATACTTTTATGCCAGGCAAAAGACCGTACAGATCCAGCTTGTTGAGCATGTATACTATTTCCTGCGTTCGACCCAGACTAAACGCTGGGATAACGAGTTTTCCCTTCTTTTCAGAGCACGTGTGAATGATGATTTCAAGGAGGTCTTGTGAGGCTTGGTCAAGGTGGTCATGAAGTCTATTACCGTACGTTGACTCACATAGTATGTAATCGGCCTGAGGAAAAGATTGCGGATCCCTGAACAATGGAGTATCGTATCTACCCAAATCTCCCGTAAATGTCAGTCTCTTAGTTTTTTCACTTTCAATGATGGTCAAATTTATGGTAGCACTACCAAGTATATGACCATTATGTGTAAAATTAAAACTTGAGGATGCATCGAGTTTTTTCTCCCGGTCAAATGGGACTGAAACAAAGAATTTTAAAGATTTTTCAGCATCCTCTACTGTATATAAAGGCTTAATCAATGGCTTTCTTTGATTTGTTCTTCTTTTGTTTACAAAGCGTGTGTCTGCTTGTTGAATGTAAGCGCTGTCTAGCAGCATGATCTTACAAAGGTCTAGTGTGGGCGCTGTGCAATATATTTTACCTCTAAATCCATTTTTCACCAGTCTTGGAATCAAGCCTGAGTGATCTATGTGCGCGTGAGAAAGTAGCACGTAATCCACTTTTGAAGGATCAAATCCAAAATGGCTGTTCAAACTATGGGTGTCCTTTCCCATACCTTGATACATACCACAGTCAAGCAAGATTTGCTTGCCATTTTCAAGTGCAAGCAAATGCTTGCTACCCGTTACAGTTTGTGCCGCTCCGTGAACACTTAATTTCATAGTCGGTCAAAAGAATAAATTTAGGAAGCAATCACTCTACTGCTGATGATAAAACCCTACGGCAATGATGACTTACATCAGACTACATTTTTTTTCTACTGCACCAATTCAATTGATTTTCGGTTTGACTATGATCACAGCAAAGTATGATAGGCATCATTACTCCTAAAACATCTTAATCCTAGATTTGACGGAAGATGGTAGAGGCATATTTTGTACGATGGGCGATTTCCAACGTGATCGTCCTTACCTTACTTTTCCTATGTTGGAAGTATCCCAAATCTGGTAGATACGGGTTTGGAATTATATTTCTATCGGCCAGCATCGTGAACTTTCTAACCTCAATGTTTGGGCCTCAGAACTATCTTGAATATCGACATTTTGCAATTTTTGAATTTTATCGAACCTTCATCGAAGGTTTCTTTGCAGACCACGTACAAGCGATAATTATGACCATTGCAGCTGGTCAACTTCTTATTTCGATCGGACTGTTTTACGGTAAATCGCTCTTGAAACCAGCAATCTTGGGGGGTATTCTATTTTCAGCAGCAATTATACCATTGGGAATCGGCGCAGGAATGCCGGTGCCCCTATTGATGATAATAGCCTTAGTCATCCTTCTGAGGCCTGCAGTGCAGGACACCAAGAACATCGTAACTTAACAAAGGAAGAGGATTGTCAGATTAAGATCTCATTTTTCTTAGAGCGAACATAAACTCCCATATCGTAGAAACTGACTCCAGCCTCATCGAGTTTATTTGAAAGCTCTTCATAGACCTTCAAGTGATCTGAAAGCTCAAGTGTGTCTTGTGCAACTAGTTTTTGGAAATGAACATATTCAACTGCGAGTTCATTCAATTTTGTGGCGGTATTCATTATGGTAACTTTTGATTTTAAAAAAAATACAAAAACTACATAGCTGTTTGACATTGCTAAATACGTAATATTTGATGGATTTATTATCAACTGATAATCTTTTTTCGACCAATCAACTGCCTTGGTACATGGACCCTGTCATTGAAACAAGCAAGCAAACTCCATAAACAGGTTGATTGTCTATTGCGGGAGCAAAATGCAGATAAGATCATGTTTTAAACCTTCGTTTAACATAAAAAATACCAAAAACCTCCCAGACGTCACTCTTAGATAGATTTTTTTGAGGGGTTCTCCTATTAGGGCCACTAAGCGGCTTTATTCCTTATCCATTTTCTAAAAGCTGCAGCCCGTGTCCTACTTATGATTATACTTTCAGGATGGCCATTTCCTTTCGATAGATTCACGAGAATTTTACCGTACTCAATTGAGACCATGGTTTCTATGATGGAATGGCTCAAAATTATCTGGCGATTGGCTCTAAAGAAATGATCTGGGCGGAGTTTAGTCAACAGCGTATCCAATGATTGTGAGCACGGAAAACGTCTTCCCTCCTTCGTTACAATCACCACCAGACCCGATTGACCGATAGCACAATTAATATTTTCCTGGCTAACGAACTGCCGCGATTTTCCAAGTGACACTTGAACAGGCCTCTGAGCATTCTTTGCTATGCTATCGTCTTGGCTCTGGCTAGAAGCCGTTCGCCAATTGTTATAGAAGTAGATTCCCGTATCAATCAACGTGAAAAAGAAAACGAGTGAGACCACACTACCATTAATCACCATCAGATCGCCAAACGCATAAAAGCCTCCATAGATAAAATAGGTAGTGGAAATTAACATGATGTTCAATGCAGTGATAATGAAAACCAAATGAATAATTAGCTGAATCATAAGTCGTCTACCAACGCCCTTGACCCAAGGAATGCGATGATCTAGTCTTCCACTAATGAGCCTTGTCCCGCTCAAGAGCACAAATGAGGCTATCATTGCATTGATATATTCTTCGAGACTGAAAGACACCAACGGCCGCTGGTACTTGTAATCCAAAATGAGGTTGATCAGAAGGTTGCTACTCACTCCTAGGATTAGGACACTAACCCAGCTCCACCGAATATATTTCTTTAGAAAGGAAGTGACAACCGTGTGAGCTTGAACAATTTTAGCGGAGAGGCTATTGGTTCTGGTGGATTCTATACTTAGCATATGCACTAAAAGACACTGAGATTTGATCAAGGTTTCAAATTGGAATAATACTCAGCATTTGAACGTGGGGTTCAAAAGAGAACCAGATATTCTAAGTACTTAGCTAATATTTTGTCTCACCTGATCCCTGAACTCTGCCGGGGACTTGCCTACGATATTTTTGAAATTCTTATAGAAGGAAACTTTGTTGCTAAACCCAGAATTCAGTGCCACCGCAAAGAGCTTGTCATTGTTTTTAGCATCGCTCAAGAATGTTTTCGCTTTTTGAACCCGAAGATTGTTGACCAAATCCGTAAAACTTCCTCCAAAATTTTCATTGATCGCTCGTGACACATGATTAACAGGTCTATCAAGTTTTTTAGCCAAATCGTAAATCTTTATTCCCTTTCTTAAGAACATGTTTTCCTGCGTCATCAGGGTTGATAGAAGATTATACAATTCCGCCGATTCCTTGCTATCAATGTTGGTAAACAAATATTTCGGCTTCTCTCCCACCTGAATTTCATGAAGAAAATCTCTCTGCAAGTAGCCGTAGTAACCTATTAAGTAGATTGAAGTTGCAATCACCGAATAAAACAAATAATCAGGCATGCTAACCTCCAGAAATCTGAAAGACAACGTCCCTAAAGCAAACATTGAAGCATAAATGACAAAAAAAATGGCAACCTTTTTTATCCAGTCAAGGTTAACGCCAGGCCTGTCTGCTCTCTTTTTGATCAAATTCCAGATAAGAAATACATAGATAAGGTGCTGAACTACTTGTGCCAACTCAAACCACAGACCCACTTCATTTGAATATGCTGGAGCAAGAATCTCCCCACTAAGCACCCCAAATTTCCATGACGCGGATTGCAGATAAAAGGGAGCCCAGTAGATGGTTTGTATCAGAAAAAATCCTCCGTGTACTAAATAGCTCCTGATCGAAAGTCTCAGGCCAATGATCGATGCCAGATAGAGAAAACAAAGCGGAGCAATCGCAGGAATTACCAAAAATCCAGTAACAACTAAATCAGGAGCCTTCGAAATAAGACCTGCAGAAGAAATGCCCGCTTTGAACAGATAGAACGTAAACAGGGCAATAAGCGCGGACAACCACAGATAGCTTGCTTGATTTTGACTTCTACCTCTCAATAGCAATACGATAAACAAAAAGAAGCCCTGAATTGAAGCTCCCAGTAGAAAAACAGGAACAAAGTATATTTCCAGATTCATCTAGGATAAAAATAGGAAATCAAATTCTAGGATTCACGCTAATCAAATAATTGGATACACAATTTCAATTTTTGAATGTGTTTTGAATGAACCTCTTTATTCCTTCGGATTCCGTTTTTGAAAGGCTTTCGTTGATCATTTTTTGTGCCTTCTTATCATTTCCCTCACTTGCATAGACCTTAGCCATACCCAGACTTGATCGCCAATGGTCTGGCCATTTGCTCAATTGATGTTCAAATATGATCCTGGCTTTAGCGGTTTTGCCAGCTTTCATTAGCTGATCCCCATAGAAGTACGTATCCGTGATTTTCACATCTGATAGACCCATCGCTTCCTTGATAACAATCAAAGCTTCCTCCTTTCTTCCTAATTCATCAAGTAGTGAGGATTTAGTGGCGAGATTTGCAAAAGACTTGCCTCTATTGATACTTTGATTTGACCATTCCAAAGCTTCTTCAATATTTATGTTGTTATCCAGACAATATTGTGCAGCTCTGTTTAATCCATACCATCCGGGCTCGTAGTGAAGCGTAAGGATGTTTTTTCTTAGGTTATCAACCACAATGCTGGGTGTATCAAAGGACACATTGAATGGAATCCTTTTGTATTCCCAGTCTAAGACAATAACTGATTTGTTTTTATCCGTTTCAATAAAAGAGTAGGTCAGGATTTTGGTAAGAGGAATATCCTCGGTCTTTACCTTGATCCGCAATACATCGTTTTCCTCTCGATAGAAATAGCTACCCCAGCCGTTGTTGTCGTTCGATAGAATTATTGTGGCTGATTCTTCTTCGATTAACATGAATAGGCCATACTTCCCTGCCTTTACAGCTTGACCTTCCAGTTTGGCATCATGTGAAAAAGAAATGCTTGTTGCAATGTTTGCCCCTGCACGCCAAGGTCTGTCATTTCCAAACCCGTAGCTAGACACCGGCTGATATCCATACTTGACTCTATCTCCCCAAATTTGACCAGTTCTGTCCTCTCCGTTTTGGGGTGATATCACATTTGGTCTACCGTAATCAATGGTTACTTTGGATATTCCTATCGTCTGTGTGATCTGACTGCGGGAGCTAAGCTGCGGGTATTCTATTGGATTTTTTTGACCAAATGTTTGACTGAATGATACATGTAGTAAGTCTAAACAAAGAATAGAGAATAGATGAGCTTTCATTTCTTAGTGTTTAATTATCGAAGCTTGGTTCTGATCTTTTATATTGAAAACTGAAAGAGAAAGGCCTAGTAAGCCCTTTACGAGATACATCATTTAACGTTCTTACTGAAGCTTCTCTAACATTTCAGAAGCGTTGGTGTTCGCTGGGTTTAATGCCAATGACTTTTTGTAATACTTGATAGCATTTTGATTATCTCCGTCGCTCATATAAGCCTCTGCCAGGCTATCCCAAACATTAAAAGAATCTGGATAGGTTTCCGCATTAAGCTCGAATAGTCCGACGGCAATGTCTAGCTTTTTTTGATTGAGCATTCGATAGGCAAACTGATTAAGCTCCCCTTCTGTGTTATCATTCTTATAGTTTGGATGATCTTTAAAGGCCTTATACACCTTTTTAGCTTCCTTCAATCCTCCGCTGGTTAGTGCCTTACCTATCGAAGTGCTGAAGTCGGAAAATTTGATTTCACGCACGACAGACTCGTTGGGTCTTCCGTCAGGATAAACAATCTTATCATTCAAATAAAGACGACCATTCGCTGCAACAATACCATTGGGATTTGAAAAGTCTGAATCTAGTGCCGATCCATTCTTAATTCCTTTCTTACCAGTACCAGCAAAATGCGTAATCTTCCCATCGGAGGAGACTTTGAAAATCTTATGATCAAAGAAACTGGTCACAAAGAAATTACCCTTAGACTCAATGATGTGTCCACCTGAGCTTGCAGGTAGCTTCGCGAAAAGTGTAGCATTCCCACTATCATCAATTTTTACTACGTTCGGATTTCGATAGTTGACTACATACAAATTCCCATCAGCACCTAGGTCAATTCCATTTGGACAAGTAAACAGTGGGCCCGATGCAATCATTTCCACGTTCCCAGCAGAGTCAACCTTCGAAATCGTATTGTTGTTACAGTTACAGACGAACAAGTCCTTTCCTTTGAAGACCAATCCAACAGGGCCCAGAAGTCCCTCATTCGCTATCTCCGAAACTTCGCCAGTGTATCTATTTATTTTGACAATGGTATTTCCGTAATACTGAGCCTGATACAAATTTCCTTGAGCATCCAAGGCATTGCCAGATGCACCATACATTCGATTGGTATAAATTTCGACCTCACCTTGACTCGAAATTTTCCAGACCTTTTCTCCAAAGTCAGCCACAAACAAATTTCCCATGATGTCGCGCTCAATCTCCCCAACACTACCTTTCAACCCGGATTATGCATTAGAATAATCAAAAGGGGGGCTTAGATTTTTGATTTGGTTGAAAATTCCCTCCATCCAAGGTCTTCTTTGAGCAGGTAAAGAGATTTTGAGTACCTGCTTGTTAGCATGAT
>Ga0316189_10000102_pt1 | contig 75042 bp, 67 predicted proteins | sample LowCovwburrow_MG_FD_204930 | JGI IMG/M metagenome (GOLD analysis project Ga0316189, IMG submission 204930) | Coastal sediment microbial communities from Maine, United States - Lowes Cove worm burrow | ecosystem: Environmental > Aquatic > Marine > Coastal > Sediment | place: USA: Maine...
CGAATTTGTCCGGCCGCCCGGGTAACGCTTTGTGCATAGCTGACATAGGACTTCATCCGCTCTTCCAGCGGGGCATAGTCCAGTGTGATATAGGGGCTGGGATCGAGTGAATCCGACATCCAGTCGAAGTAGAATGCGGGGTTCACGAACGGCCAGTCCGCTTTATCCAGCCAGAACAGCGCACGGTCGATTGCAGCCAGCAGGTATTCCCGTTGAAAACTGCCTTCAGGCCCCAGTTCTTCGTCAGGAAAAGCCAGTGCCTGCTCTCTGGACCGCTGCAAACGATCCACTTCACGCGCCAGGCCTTCAGCGCTCCAGTCCTGCAACTGGCCATCGAACTCGTGACGGCCCTGGACCACGGCGAAGCCCGGATGAGTCACCAGGTAATCCTCGATGTATTGGTCGACAAACGCGACCCAGGCATCGGGAGGCGCCGGTACATGCTCTGTCATCTTCGGTTCACCGGCCTTCGCAATGGCGGGTTCATCCGCAGCCGCCGGTTCAGGGCCGCTGGCAGGCTTACAGGCGGCAAAGGTACATAAAATCACCGCGAGACCGATTAGTCTCGCGGTACGATTGATGGCAGACATACTGGTTTACTTCACTCCGTGCATGAGCTTATTGATCAGCGGCGCCACGATCAGATATGCAATACCGAACGCCAGGCCAACCCAGAACAACATCATGTAGGTATCGGAATACTGGCTGATGGCCGCACCCGCTGCAGGACCATGTCCGCCGCCGGAAGCGATGGCTGCAATCAGGCCAGCAACATACTGGGCCATCGCGATGGACAGGAACCAGCCGCCCATGGCCATACCGGTTTCTTTCTCAGCTGCCAGCTTGGTCACCATTGAGAGGCCGATCGGTGACAGGCAAAGCTCACCGGTGGTATGCAGCAGGTAGCAGAACGCCAGGAAAATCCACGGAACCAGGCCGGCCGCATTCTGGAAATTGGCGATCGCAAAGACCAGCACGTAAAAGCCAAGTGCAACCTGGATCAGGCCCAGGGCAAACTTCCGCGGAATGGACGGGTTCATGTTGCGTTTGTCCAGCCAGGGCCAGATGGCGGCGAACAGCGGGGCAAACAGCAGGATGTACAGCGGATTGAGCGACTGGAAGATACCAAAACCACCCGCCTGCCAGGCTTCCGCGCTGCCAAACATCGGCGTCACGAACTCGCGTGCGAAGAAGTTCATCGAGCTGCCCGCCTGCTCGAACAGGGCCCAGAAACAGGCGTTGGCCACGAACAGGATGATCATGGCGATGTAACGCTGCAGTTGAACCTTGTCCCCGCTCTTGATGCCGGAGATTATGAAATAGGCGATCAGGCCAATCATGATGGCGCCGAGCAACCAACCGAGTATCTCGCTTTCAGAAAGCAGGAAGAATACGCCGATCGACATCACCAGTGCACCCAGTCCGACCAGGAAAAACCGGCCCCAGCCTTGCTTGTCTTCTGGCGGCAAGCCGACCTGCCCCAGCGACCGCTTAGCCACTTCCAGGAACAACGTGGAGAGGATCATGCCGATTGCAGCAGCGAAGAAGCCCCATTTCATGCCAAATTGCACGCCGATCCACGAAGCCGTGATGAACGGAGCGATAAAGGCACCCAGATTGATGCCCATGTAGAACACCGTAAAACCGGAATCACGACGCACATCACCCGGTGCGTAGAGCTTGCCGATCATGGTGGAAATATTCGGTTTGAACAATCCGTTGCCTGCGACGATCAGGGACAGGCCGACCAGGAACCACGTCAGGTCCTCGATCAATAATACGAACAGGCCCGCCGCCATAATGATGGCGCCGAGCAAAATGGACCGTTGGTAGCCCAGCACATGATCGGCGATGTACCCACCGATGATGCCGGTCGCGTAGACCAGGGCCGTGTAACCACCATAAACCAGGCTGGCCTGTGCGTTGGCCTGGTCACCCAGGTGGCCGAAGAAAGTTGTGGCGACATACACCGCGAGCAAGGCGCGCATGCCGTAGTAGGAAAACCGTTCCCACATCTCGATGTTGGAAAGTTGCCAAAGTGCTTTGGGGTGCCCCATGAATTCGCCGGGCGGAATAGCTGGCCTGTTGGCCGCTTCGGTTTGGGTGCTCACTCGATCCCTCCGAGTCTTGTTAGAAGTGCGGTCAGCATACCAGACCATCTCTCCTTTGACAGCAGACATAGCTCACGTGGCAGCGCCTTGAAGTGCATGACATAATTGATGGTTCAACCATCTTTCAAACCAGAGGCATTTGAATGGATCAGCAGTCTGCGCAGAAATTTGTCGATGAGGTCTGGACCGACTCCATCGTTCCCGAACTTGTCGAATACATAAAAATTCCGGCCAAATCCCCGCACTTCGATCCGGACTGGGAGAAAAACCGTTATATCGAAGAAGCCGTGCAGCAGATTTTCGCCTGGTGCAAAAAACAAAACGTCAAGGACATGGCTTGCGAGATTGTCCGGCTACCGGGAAGAACACCGCTGATCTTCATGGATATCCCGGGTGACAATGACGACACCATCCTGATGTATGGCCACCTGGACAAGCAGCCCGAAATGACAGGTTGGGCAGATGGCCTAGGTCCCTGGATTCCGGTCATCAAAGACGACAAATTGTACGGCCGTGGCGGAGCAGACGATGGTTATGCCGCCTACGCTTCGCTCACAGCCCTGATGGCATTACAGGAGCAGGGCCTGCCACGCGCCCGTTGCGTCGTCATCATCGAGGCCTGTGAAGAATCGGGCAGTTTCGATCTGCCCTATTACATTGACCACTTGAGAGATCGGATCGGCACACCTTCCCTGGTAGTCTGCCTGGATTCCGGTGCCGGCAATTATGACCAATTGTGGTTGACGGTCTCACTACGGGGGATGGCCGCAGGTACGCTCAGCGCCGACGTGCTTAAGGAAGGTGTACATTCCGGCTACGCCTCCGGTGTCGTGCCCTCCAGCTTCCGCGTGCTAAGGCAGTTGATCAGCCGCCTTGAAGACGAGAAAACTGGAAAAGTCCTGCCTGACTTTCTCCACGCGGAAATCCCGGAACAGCGCATGCGCCAGAATCAGCGTATGGCAGACGCGCTGGGTGATGAAGTGTTCAGCGCCTACCCTTTTTGTGATGGCGTGCAGCCGCAGGCCGACAGCAACCTGGAACGATTGCTGAACCGCACCTGGCGGCCGGCTCTTTCGGTAACCGGGTCAGAAGGGATGCCATCACTGGAAGCCGCGGGCAATGTGTTGCGGCCACATACCGCGCTTAAACTTTCCATGCGTCTGCCGCCCACAGTGGACGGTGAATCCGCGACAGAGATGATGAAAGCCACGCTCGAAGCCGACCCGCCCAACAATGCCCGGGTTTCTTTTGAAGCGGATCACGCCGCATCGGGCTGGAACGCGCCGGATATCGCACCGTGGCTGGACGCCTCACTGGAGAAAGCCTCCCAGGCTGCCTTCGGGCAAGGCGTGATGTACATGGGAGAAGGTGGAACCATTCCGTTCATGGCCATGCTGGGCGAGTTCTTCCCGCGCGCACAGTTCATGATCACCGGCGTTCTGGGGCCCAATTCCAACGCACACGGGCCGAACGAGTTCATTCACATCCCGTTTGCACGCAAGCTCACAACTTGTGTCTCCCAGGTGATTGCCGATCACTATCACCGTAAGGCGGGACAGGAATGACGGCATGCTGAGATGGCATTCGACGGCATGAACGGTGAACAGCTTACCTGGTTGGGCGAACGGCTCGGTCCCGAAATGTCCGGCCTTTTGCCTGTCTCCGCGCTGGTAACTCAGGAAGGCCCGCTGAATATCATTCTGCATGGTTAGCTAGTCTTCGGTCTGCCGCCTGTATTCGGCGCCCTGCAGACGTTCCATCGCGTCGCGGAATTCTTCTTCAAGTTCTTCATTATCGTCCCGCAGAACCTGTTCTAGTTGCTCCACGTTCTCCCTGATTCTCAACCCATAAGCCTGGTCGTCACCCCAGACTTCGTAAAGCTTTTTCAGGCCCTCTTCGTCGTGGCGCTTGAAGGTACGCATCACCCGGTAGGCCCGGGCGTCGTCATAGCCAAGCAACTTCAGTGCTTCTTCACCCATGATCAGGGCCGAACCAAACGTTTCCCGGGTGACCACGTCGGCGTTCACGTCCATCAGGCTGTAGGCGTGTGAACGGTCATAAGCCCGCGCCAGGATCTTCAAATGAGGAAAATACTGCCTGGCCGCTGCTACCATCTGCTCCGCCTTGTCCTTGTCGTCAATAGCGACGACCAGCAATTTTGCCTCGTCCGCCCCCGCGGCCTTCAGCAGCTGGACCCGGCTGGCGTCACCGTAGAAAACCTTGTAGCCGAAACGGCCGGTCAGTTCGATCTGGCTGGAATCGTGGTCCAGCAGGGTGGATTCGATACCATCGGCTGCCAGCAAACGAGAGACAATTTGCCCAAACCGGCCATAGCCCGCGACGATTACAGGGTTAGGAGCAGCATCAATGACTTCGTCTTCATCCCCGGACGCTGCGCAATCGATAAAGTGCGGCCTCACGATACGGTCGTAAAAAATGATAAGAAGAGGTGTCAATATCATGGTCAAAACCACGACCACGATCAGAACGTTGGTCAATTCACCGCCAATCACACCGGACTGCAGCGCAAAAGAAAACAGCAGGAAGGCAAACTCACCACCCTGGGCCAGCAGGAAAGCGAACATCAGGTTGTCCGCCAGGTTCAGCCGGAACACTTTTCCAAGGATCAGAAGTATCACTAATTTACTGACGATCAGGGCTGCCACCAGGCCCAGCACCAGCGCAGGCTGAGCGATCACGACATCGAAATCGATGCTGGCGCCTACGGCAATGAAAAACAGCCCGAGCAGTAAACCCTTGAACGGTTCGATATTGGATTCCAGTTCGTGCCGGAATTCGCTTTCCGCCAAAACCACGCCAGCGACAAACGTGCCCAGTGCAGGGCTCAGGCCGACGTATTCCATGGCGAGGGTGATGCCGACCACCAGTGTCAATGCCGTCGCTATGAACAGCTCAAGGCTCCTGACCGCTGCAATCCAGCGAAACGCCGGACGCATCAGGAACCGTCCCCCTAATACGATGCCTCCAACGATGCCAAGGACCACGATCCCTTTACGCCATCCGGTAACTTCCAGTTGGGCCCCATGGCTCGCCATATCAGTTATTTCAGGCCCTACTCCCGGCAGGGCCAGGAAGGGTAGCAGCGCCAGGATCGGGATGACGGCGATATCCTGGAACAGCAAAACTGCAAATCCCGCCCGGCCTGCCGGCGCGCCCATCCAGGATCGTTCTTTGAGGGTTTGCAGGACGATGGCGGTGGACGATAGAGCGAGCGTCAATCCAATGGCCAGGGCAGTCTGCCAGGGTTGGCCCAGCAGCATGGCCACACCGCCAATAACGCCAGCAGAGATCAGCACCTGCGAGCCGCCCAGCCCAAGGATGGACACACGCATGCGCCACAACAACGAAGGCTCTAGTTCGAGGCCTACCAGGAACAACATCAGCACCACGCCAAACTCGGCGAAATGCATGACATCCTGGCCCTCTTCGCCAACCAGCCCGATGACAAACGGCCCGATCGCAATGCCTGCAATGATGTAACCCAGTGCAAAACCCAGCCCCAGGCGTTTGGCCAGCGGTACGGCAACGACCGCCGCGAGGAGGTAGATAAAGGCCTGTGCAAAGAATCCGGTAAACATGGGTGCCTAGACTAACCGACTTTCAGGTCAATCTGCACAATGCATTGACTGATGACACACTACATCGCTGTCATGGCGCTCCATCTGGATCGTCGGGTGCTTGATCGAAAACCGTTCTTCGAGTTCATGCGCAACGTCATTGAGAAAATGATCGCTGTCCGGGAATACGTCCATGACCAGGTGCGCTGTCAAGGCGGTGTCCGTGGTGCTCATCGGCCAGATATGCAAGTCGTGCAATGCCCGGACGCCCGGCAACCCGGAGAGATATTGCCGGACGGCTTCCGGATCAACATTGCGGGGAACGGCATCCACGGCCAGGTTGAGCGAATCCCTGAGCAGGCCCCAGGTGGAGAGGAAAATGACCGCTGCTATGAACAGGCTGATCAGCGGGTCGATCCAGTTGAAGCCATAGAAATAAATGAGCGCTCCGGACAATACGACCCCAAAAGAAACCACGGCATCGGCGGCCATATGCAGAAATGCTCCGCGAATGTTCAGATCATGATCCTTGCCGGACAGGAAAAACAGCGCAGTCACCGTATTGATGACTACCCCGATTGCCGCGACGATCATGATGGTCATACCGGCCGGCTGGGCTGGCTCCATCAACCGGTTGATGGCTTCCCACCCGATGGCTCCAACAGCGCCCATCAACAACAGGCCACTGAACAGCGAAGCGATGATGGTCGCCCGGGAATAGCCGTAGGTCCGCCGGGGGGAGGGTTTCTTCTTTGCGAGTGCGGCTGCACCCCAGGCCAGCAGCAGCCCCAGGACATCACTCAGGTTGTGACCTGCATCGGTCAGCAGCGCCAGCGAGTCTGACAGCACGCCGAAAACCGCTTCCACGATGACGAAAACGACATTGAGAAAAACGCCCACCGCGAATGCCCGGTTGTAGTCCGGAGGAGCATGGTGATGGTGATGGTTGACCTGCCGGTTCAAGTTTTCAGCCACTTTTTCTTCAGATTGGTATTCATTGTATCAGCGAGAGCAATTCTTCTTTAAAATTGAGATATCCCTTCAGATAAATCAATGCAGGTAGAGAAAATGACTAACAGTAGACGGATCTGGTTCAACGGGGAATTGCGAAACTCTGAGGAGTGCACGGTGCATATATACAGCCATGCCTTACATTACGGTACTTCTGTGTTCGAGGGCATCCGCGCATACGAGACACCCGGCGGCACGGTTATTTTCAGGGGCATGGACCACCTCGAACGCCTGAAGTACTCGGCCGGAGTCTATCGCATCCCGTTGCGTTACAGCGTTGAGGAATTGCATCAGGCCTGCCGGGAAACCGTCCGCGATGCTGGCCTCGCCAGCGCTTATATCCGGCCGCTGGTGTCGCGCGGAAACTGCGGGCTTGGCGTCATACCCAAAGACATGGATGTGGTCGACGTGGCCATCATGGTCAGTCCATGGGGTGCGTACCTGGGTGAAGAAGGTCTGAAGAATGGCATCAAGGCTTGCGTCACTTCCTGGAGCCGGCTCGCCCCCAACACCATGCCCCCCGGCGTCAAAGCGGGCGGCAATTACCTGAGCAGCCAATTGATCGGGCTGGAAGCCCGCGAACGCGGCTTCGAAGAAGGCATCGGCCTGGGCACGGATGGACTGCTCAGCGAGGGCGCCGGCGAAAACATATTCCTGGTCTCAAAAGGGCGATTGCTGACGCCTCCGGCTTCGGCATCGATCCTGGGCGGAATCACTCGTGAGACCGTCATGACGCTTGCTTCCGAAATGGGCTTGCAGACCACCGAGATCAGCATCGCCCGCGAACAGCTGTATGGCGCGGACGAGATATTCATGACCGGCACGGCGGCCGAGGTAACCCCGGTCAGGCAGGTTGACCACATGACCATTGGCAACGGTGGCTGCGGCCCGATAACGAAAAAGCTCCAGGACGCATTTTTTGGTCTGTTCAACGGCCAGACCCGGGATGAATGGAACTGGCTCGAACCGATTTAGTCACCCGGGTGACAAAAAACGTCAGTCGGGCTGACGTAATGCGACATATTCTCAGTTTCCGCCACCTCGGCAGCGCGACCGAAAAACTTTAACTTATTGTTTTTGTTGTATTTCTCTAATCAGGTCAGTTTTGGCCTGATTATTGCATATATAGGGTTGAAGTTACTAACTGTCTGGTAGCAGTTAGCGGGAGTTTCCGGGGCCCTGCCCCTCTTTGCCCAATCAGGGCTCCGGTCCTCCCCCCTCTAAATACAGAGGTAACATCCAAACAATTTAACGGAGCTTTTGTCATGGACGACAAACTAAGAAAGCTGTTTACCGCATTTTTCCGGCAACAAAACAAAAAGAATCATCGCCACCAGCAACCTGAAAACAAATCAGCAGGCACGGACCTTCCTGGGTCTGTAGCCCGTCCGCACATCAGCTTGAAAGCCAGAATGCTTGGGGGACAGGCAAAAACGATCATGCGCCTAGGGGGTTCAATGCGCTGATCACTAATAGTGTCCGCTGTGCCCCTTGGCACAGAATCAGGGCATTGCTTGTAAAATTACAGCCCGGCGTCAGCCGGGTTTTTTTTGTGTGCTTAATCGGCCAAACTGACCTTCATGGATGAAACCCCGCTGACACAGGCTGATATTCTTTACCGGGGCTCCGGGTTAGTGGCGGTCAATAAGCCGGCCGGCATGCCGGTCCATTCAAGCCGGATTCTGGAAGACCGGCCCCGAACACTGCTGCAAATGACAAGAGTTCACCAGGGCGCGTTGATGCACGCCGTCCATCGACTCGACCGGCCAGTATCGGGGGTTAATTTGTTTGCATCTGATCGCGATGTACTGGCGCAGATGTCCAGGAAATTTGAGGAACGCCGTGTAAAAAAATGTTACCTGGCGGTAGTCAGGGGCTGGCTGGCGGAGGATGGCGTGATTGATCATCCGATCAGACCACCCCGCGATGTTCGTAAACCCGGTGCGGTCGCGAGGTCAGCAGTGACCCGCTTTGAGCGAATCGCCCGTATCGAGACCGCTTTCCCGGTCACCCCTTATGCCACGTCTCGCTACAGTCTCCTCGCCCTTTATCCCGAGACAGGCAGGCGCCACCAGCTTCGCATGCACATGAAGCACATCAGCCACCACCTGGTGGGCGACACGACTTACGGCCGTGGGGAACACAACCAGCTGTTTCGAGAGAGATTTAATTGCAGCCGGCTACTGTTGCATGCCTGGTCGCTGGAGTTTGCCCATCCTGTATCGGGCCAAAGGGTTCGGATTGAAGCACCGCTGGATGCGTGCTTCAGAACGGTGATCGAGAGATTTTCGTGGCAAGACGCTATAGCACACCGGTAATGATATAGCCGCCTGACTTCTGGTCGTGCTCCAGCGTCAACATACCTTCGGATTCCATTTGCTCGAGCAGCTTTCCGAAAGAACGGAAGCCGTGATAACTCTCATTGAAACCCGGTTTACGCCGTTTCAGGGCCTGTTTCACCATCGAGCCCCAGATCTTGTCTTCGTCCCCCCTTTCCGAAAACAGGCCGTCAATGGTTTCCAGTACCTGCTCGTAGGCTTTCTCAGCCCGGTCTTCCTGCCGGGCCTTCTTGTTCGTCCGTTCGCCATTGTCTTTTCGTTCTGAAGTTTTTTTCTTGACCGGTTTACGCTGCTTGGCGATCCGGATCAGATCATCGTAATAGATAAACTCATCACAGTTGGCGATCAACAGGTCAGAGGTCGAATTTTGCACGCCGACTCCTATGACGACCTTGTTGTTCTCGCGCAGCTTGGAAACCAGTGGCGAAAAATCTGAATCGCCGGAAATAATGACGAACGTGTCCACATGCGACTTGGTGTAACAGAGGTCCAGTGCATCCACGACCATACGGATATCTGCTGAATTCTTTCCCGACTGCCTTACATGCGGGATTTCAATCAATTCAAACGAAGCTTCATGCATTGCAGCTTTGAAGGCCTTGTAGCGATCCCAGTCGCAGTAAGCTTTCTTGACCACGATATTGCCTTTGACCAGCAACCGCTCGAGTACAGCCTCGATTTCGAATCGGGCAAAGTTCGCATCACGTACGCCCAGGGCGATGTTCTCGAAGTCACAAAATAGGGCTAGATTCTGGGTGCCATTGGCCATAGACGAAGTTCCTTGTGGGGAATCCTATTTTACGTGAATTCCAGGTCCGGCGCTGCATGTTCAATGCCCAATACCGTTATGATGCCCGGATGAATCAGACATTAAATGACCCGACCCCCTATTACCGCCTGGATCCTGACACGGTCCTGCAGGCGATAGACAGCACCGGCTTGTTGACTGACGGGCGTTTACTGGCACTGAACAGCTATGAAAACCGCGTCTACCAGGTGGGTATAGAGGAGGAGGACCCGGTCATTGCCAAGTTCTACCGGCCCGGACGATGGACCGACGAGCAGATTCTGGAAGAGCATGAATATTCCATTCAGCTGGCCGAAGTCGAGATCCCGCTGGTCGCACCCAGCCTGATCGCGGGCCAGTCACTGTTCAGGCACGAGGGATTTCGTTTCGCACTGTTTCGCCGGCAGGGAGGTCATGCACCGGAGCTGGAGGATCGTGAAACCCTGCTCTGGCTGGGCCGCTTCATTGGCCGGATCCATGCCGTGGGACAGTCAAAAAGCTTCGTCCACAGACCCGCCCTGACTCCGGAGCGTTTTGGTGACGAATCCCTGGCCACGATCCGCGAGGGACAGTGGCTGCCGCCCCACATGGAAACGGCGTTCGAAAGCCTGGCGGGCGACCTTCTGCTGCATATTCGTTCGGCCTGGGAGAGAGCCGGAGACGTTCGGGCCATTCGCCTGCATGGCGACTGTCACCCGGGAAACATACTGTGGCGTGACGGTCCCTGGTTTGTCGATATGGACGATTGCCAGTCGGGTCCGGCAATCCAGGATCTGTGGATGTTGCTGTCTGGTGAACGTTTCGAACGTGAGCAGCAATTGGCGGATATCGTCGAGGGTTACCGCCAGTTTTGCGACTTTGACCTGCGGGAGTTTCAACTGATTGAAGCGCTCAGGACGCTGCGTATGCTCCACCATGCTGCCTGGCTCGCGCGCCGCTGGGAAGATCCGGCATTTCCGATCGCATTCCCCTGGTTCGACAGCCCCCGCTACTGGGAGGACCTGGTGCTGAGCCTGCGTGAACAGTTGTCTGCGATGCAGGAACCGGCCATCAGCCTGCCCCTCTGATCATCACGTCAATAGTGCGGGGGCACTTCATGCGCGGCAGAAGCACCAGGCATCGCAGATGACTCTGCCAGGTCTTTGAGCTTGTCCGCCAGCGCCTGAAGTCTTAATTCCATGCGCACAAGATCCCGGTCCTGCCGGGTGATGGTTTCATTGAGCGTTTCGATCATGTCGTCCTGAAAAGCCAGGCGGCTTTCCAGTTCATCCAGCCTGGATTGGATTTGGGTCTCCATGATATTCAATCTTCCGCCGGAGGTTCCCAGAGCTCCACGCGATTGCCATCCGGATCTACGAACCAGCCAAAGCGGCCGAAATCATGCTCTTCACGTTCTTCAAGCACCTCTGCGCCACCGGCTGCGACATTTTCCAGCGCAACGTCCAGGTCATCCACGACCAGGTTGATCATGTAACCCTGGCCTGAGGTTCCGAAATACTCAGTTTTGGCCGCAAAAGCACTCCAGACTGTAAATGCGGTGGCTGGCATGTCCGCAGGAGCGAAACTGGTTCCCCTGGTGTCGCCCCATTCCTCGACCTGGAACCCGAGGTGTTCCTGGTACCAGCTACCCAGGGTTCCGGGGTCTTTCGACCGGAAAAAAACTCCACCCACGCCCAGTACGCGGCCTTTGCCTGTTTCACTCATCATTTCTTCCTCCTGTCCAGGAGCCATGTTAACCCATGCAATCTGCCTTGTGAGAAATGCAGATGACAGGTAGTCTTTCGCGATGCGTTTAAGCGACTCTTCTTTTCGCGCCAGAAACTGGCTCACGGCCCTCTTGTTGGCAGGGCTTGCCGGTTGCGCCACCTTGCCCGACGATCTCCAGCAAACCCCCAGCCAGGGTTATGCCATCCCCGAAGACACCCTGCTTGGTAAATTTGCTGCCGAAACGGCTCCTGCAGACAAATCGCTTTCGGGCGTGCAGTTATTGGCCAAGCCAGACGTCGCCTTCAAAACACGCTTCGCGATTGCCGGGTTCGCAGAAAAAACCCTGGATATGCAGTACTACCTGTGGAAGGGCGACCTGGCAGGGCAACTGTTGATCTGGCGGGCCCTGGAAGCTGCTGACCGGGGTGTCAAAGTCCGTTTTCTGATTGATGACATTTATCACAGCGGCCGCGATGATGCCTATGCCCTGCTCGATACGCACCCCAATTTCCAGGTACGTGTGTTCAACCCCATGGCCAACCGCGGCGCAGCCCGTAACCTGAATTTCCTGGCCAACAAGCGCGACCTGAACCACCGGATGCATAACAAGATTTTCATGGCGGATAACGCCGTCGCCGTGTTGGGCGGGCGGAATATTGGCAATGATTACTTTGGCGTCGACACTAAAGCCAATTTTTTTGACCTGGACGTATTGACCGTGGGCAAGGCTGCGAAGGAGGCAGGAGCTGCCTTTGACGAATACTGGAACAGCCGGTATGCCGTACCTATCCGTGTGCTGCACAAGAAAACCTACACCGAAGAAGACCTGGAAGCGCGACGTAAAGAACTTCGCGAGTCGTTGCTCCACCTGGATGCTCTGCCCTATATCGTCAAAATGGAGTCTTCAGAAACGCTGGAAGAAATGAAGCAGTGGCGCGATGACCTGATCTGGACCGAGGCGCACGTTGTCGTCGATCCCCTGGAACGATTCGAAGGACAGGGGGAGTCGGCACTGATCGAATACGCCGAAAGCTGGGTGAAAGACATTGACCAGGAATTCCTTGGGGAATCTGCTTACCTGATTCCTTCGAAACGGGGACTGGAGAACATGAAGTCGATGACGGAAAGGGGTGTCCGCGTCCGCCTGCTGACCAATTCCCTGATGTCTAACAATCACCTCACCGCCCACTCCGGCTACATGAAGTATCGTAAAGCCATGCTCGAAGCTGGCGTCGAATTGCATGAATTGCGCGCGGATGCGGCACTTCGCAAACATTTCAGTGCAAACAAAAAGAACTCTGAAGTCCCCGCCGGCATTCACACGAAGTCATTTGTCATCGATGGTCAACAGGCCCTGATCGGATCGTTCAATTTCGATCCACGTTCCCGGGACCTGAATTCTGAAATCGGCCTGGTCGTGTCCAGCAGGGTGTTTGCGCAACAGGTCGTGGAAGAGATGAACCAGGATTTCAACCCGGAAAACAGTTACCGGCTGTTCCTGAATGAAAAGGGCAAGCTACGCTGGGAAATCACCAATCCGGATGGCAGCACCACGATCTTCAAGCACGATCCGGGCGCCTCTATCTGGAAGCGAATGGGCGCCCGGATATTGTCCTGGCTGCCTATCGAAAAGGAACTCTAGCTGTTCAGAGTTGCTGACTTTTCGAATCGTACAAGGTGCGAAATATCCAGTCCGCGATCGGGTAGGTGATGTTGAAATTGAAATGCGTCATCAGCCTGGGGTCGTGATGATGCAGGTGCAGATTCCTCAGCGTCTGCAGTCCCGGAATTCGTCCAATACGGGAGCCAGGATCACAATGGTAGGCAAAATGCAGCCATTCGTAGTTCAGAAAATAACCCAGCGCCATGGCGACGGCCAACCACGCAACGTTGGCTGAGACCGTGTAGTACAGAATAAGCCACATCGGCACACCAAATCCGCCGAGAAAGAACACGATCATTTCCGGCGGGAACAACACCGCCTTGTAGTCTCTGCTGTCGGCAAACGTCATTTCTTTATGGGTGAAAAAGCGATGGTGCTGTTTGGTGTGTCTGAAAAACAGAATTTTAAGGCCCCTGACCGGATGATGCATGGGGTAGCGGTGGCCGAGGTACTCAACCAGGTTGGCATAAATGAAAACCGCCGGAAGTGTCAGCCACTCCAGCGGCTTCACCTGGTCCAGGCTGGCGATGCACAGAGCCAGCACCGCCAGGCTGACCAGCGAAGTGAAGGCCAGGTGCACTCCGCCACGGTAAGCTTTGCCAATTTCTTCACGGCGGAACTGCTCCCGGTATCGCTCTACTGCTTCGTCTGTGGCCATGATGATCGCGGTTGGGTCCCGGCTTTTAACCGAATGCTGAAATCAGCAGCAATTGCATATGATTCCATGAAGCGGCATCTGCTCTTTCGTCATACTTCAATGGCAGGCCATACTTCTCTCCATTGCTCGTAGCGAGGGTATTACTGAACCCGTGCAGCGCGGTCGGAAGTGGAATAAACAGGCAGTCAGCGCCCGTTTCTGCCATCTCCGCCCTGAACTCCGTGACAGCCTCATCCGGAATCAGCACATCATCTTCACCATGGTAAACGCCAATTCTCGCGGTGACTTCGCTGCCTTCGCCATCGGCCGCCACACCCAGTGGCAGGGCGCCATGGAAAGAAGCTACGGCTTTGAGGTCGGCACCATACCGCGCCATGTGCAGAACAATCCCACCGCCCATGCAGTAGCCAATGGCTGCGCAATTACCTGCTTCCACCGTACGGTGGGCTTTCATTGCGTCGAGAGCCGCGTTGAACCGGGTCCGAACGGTACCCAGGTCCGCCAGCAGCCCATTCATCAAGTTTCCGGCATCGTCAGGCGTATCTGCGACCTGCCCACCTCCGTACATGTCCAGCGCCATCCCGGTATAACCCAGTTCAGCCAGCATGTCGGCGCGGCGGCGCGCATAGGCGTTGTTACCCCACCATTCATGCACGACCAGAACACCCGGACGCTCACCTTCGACTTCGCTGTCCCAGGCGATGTATGCATTCATTTCAACGCCATTGGCGCTGTAGTTGAATTCCTCTGATTGAATATTGGCCATGGATTTTTACGCTCCGCTGAAAATTTTGGTAGCTTTACAGTTTACTGCAAACAGCGTTGTATTGTGATTGGTGTGCGCTGTCCCCAGATAGTCGTCCTGTAATCAAGGATTTGAACATGAACAACCCCAATACCAGTAACGAAATCAAGATGGACGCCGACAACCTTTACCGGGAGGAAATGTTCACCGATAACATGGTCGGAACACTCCGCCGCCTCAGCCCGGTGACGGCAACCGGTGACGCAGATCCGTCCCGCAGCGAGCAATACGTGGGCTCAACCCAGGTAATGACCTCTGCCGGACCTCTGCCGCTGTCTTTTGAAATTCCGGCGGAATCCCTGGCCGACGCCGCAGCAGCGTTTGGTGATGCAGCCAAGGCCGCGTTTGAACGCACCATGGAAGAACTCAAGGAAATGCAGCGCCAACAGGCATCTTCCATTGTCGTACCCGGCGCAGGTGGGATGGATCCCATGGGTGGCGGTATGGGCGGTGGTATGGGTGGTGGTAACATCCAGATGCCATGACACGATTTGCCTGGATCGTCGCTCTGTTGCTGGGGTGTTTGTCGCCATGGAGCACCGTGGCTGCGAAAGACCCTACCTGGAGGGAGGTCGATCCGGACAACCTGGTCTTCATTGAGCTGTTTGAAGGCGAAATCGCCATCGAACTCAACCCCCTGTTTGCACCCAAAACGGTCACCCAGTTCCGCAAACTCGTTCAGGATAAATTCTATGACGGCCTCAGTTTTTATCGAGTTATAGACGGGTTCGTCGCCCAGGGGGGAGACGGCAGCGACCTCGGGGAATTGAGTCTGGTACCCCTGATCGACGCGGAATTCGAGCTCGAAATGTCTGAAGATATTTCCTTTACCCGCGCGCAGAAAAAGGACCTTTTCGCGGATGAAACCGGTTTTGTCGGTGGTTTCGCCGCCGCCAGGGATCTGTCCGATGACAGCATCTGGCTGACCCACTGCCCGGGCGTCGTCGCCATGGCCAGAAATGACAACCCTGACTCCAGCAGAACTGATTTCTACTTCGTTATAGGACAGGCGCCACGTTACCTTGACCGTAACATGAATGTTTTTGCCCGGGTCGTCCAGGGCATGGACGTGGTGCAACAGATCAAGCGGGGGCCGGTCAATGAGAACGGCATCTTCCAGGATGACACCAGCAGCAGCCGAATTCGGCGCATGCGACTCGCCTCAGACATTCCGAAAAAGGAACGCATGGCAGCCTTCGTGATGGATACCAGCAGCAAGGGCTTTGAGCAGTACCTCAAAAGCCGCCGCGACCGCAAACAGAAATTCTTTCACCATAAGCCACCCGAGGTCCTGGATATCTGCCAGGTCCCGGTAGCCAGCCGCACAACAAAATAAACTGATTTAACGCCGGCGCGCGCCACCTCGCGACGCTCCGCTGCGGGCTCGGTGCGAACTGTACTGGCTGCTTCGGGCTGAAGAACGCTGCCGGGAATAACTTTGCCGGTCCAGGCTCGAGCGGTTGGAACTGTAACCCGAATTCGACTGCTTATAAGCACTCGAATTTCTCGTGCTGCTGCCGGTATTGCGGGTGCTGGCGCTGTTTTTCCTGTCATAGGTGCCCGCACCCGAAGCCTGCCGGGTGTTGGACGCAGTTGACGGTCTGGTTGTGTCGCGGGTACCTGTCGATGGAACATTACTCCAGCTCTTTCCATCGTTCTTCTGCCAGCCCTTATCCGTTTGCCGGTACACGGTGCCGTTGCGGTCGGTAAAGACATCATTCTTTGCTGTAGATGGCCTGGCTTTGCGATCGCTTGTGGTTGGCCGGCTCAGATCGCTCGCCTGGATCTTCCCGCCTTCGGGACGGGCCGCGGGACGGCTGGTTGCCGAACGGTCGGCAACCCTGGAACGGTCGCGAAGCTCCTGCGAACCGGGACGCGTGTCACGAGTCTTCGCCACATTGGCCCTCTGCGCCTTGTCGCGATACAGGTTGTTGTCACGGACAGCCAGGTTGCCGCGATTGACATTGATGTTATTGATGTTGACGTTACGGTTTCCATAATGCACGGGACGCGGCCGATAACCACCCGGTCCCCAGCGGCCATGATGCCGGTGATACCAGTGATGGCGCCGGTGCCAGTAGCCTCCAGGCCAGAAACCCACCCGGAATGGACCCCACCCCCAGCTCAATCCGAATCCCCAGCCGGTCCAGGGGTTGTAATTAATGTGGAAACCCCATGTGGCGACACGGGGGTAATAGTAATAGGGAGAGATCCAGGGCCGGTAATACCAGCCTGTGCCATACACAATGGTCGAGTTGTAAACGTAACTCCCTGTATATCCGGGCGTGTAGCCTACGTAAACGACTTCCGGGGTGGTTTCGTAGATGTAAACGTATTTGACGTTATACACCGGACTTTCCGGGGGAATCGCTTCCACGGCTTCCGGTCTGCTTTCGGCCACGTTCCAGGGGCCGGTGGCAGAACTGCCGATGTACCAGACTGCATCCTCCACGACGTAATAGTCAGTGCCTGATTTCAGTACCGTTGAAGCCGTATTCACAGCATAAAAAAGACTGGTCCCGTCGATGCTTTCAAACTTGGGATTACCGTCGTATGTCACTTCCAGGTCTGCCGATCCTTTCTGAATAGCAGCGGTCTGGGGAATCTGGGCATCCATCACCGCCTCGCGTGCCTCATCGGTACCCGCTACATAAACCCGGGAATCAGCCTGTTTCGACTCCATGGGAATATTGCTGAAAGCCCCCGGCAGCTCATCGGAAGGACGATAAGTCCAGGGTCCGTTCAGAGCACGTGCGAAATACCAGCGGCCTGACAGAACGACGTAATAATTCTGCTCGCTGACGTGCATGAACACATCACTCTGACTGTTGGCAAGAACCAGCAAGTCATCGACCAGCGGTTCAAAATTGGGTTCACCATCAGAAACGATCAACTCGGCCGGCTCTGTCGTGACGACGATTTCCGGTGCATTCTCGGCAGTGACCGGCTCAGAGTCTTCATCGGTCTCATCCGCATCCGTGTCTTCCTGGTTGACCAGGCTGCTGATTTCCGTGGGCGGAGACGGGTCAAAAGTCCATGGGCCGGTCGCCTGTCCGGATTGGTACCAGACATCTTTGGCCGCATTGAGGTAATAGGTTCGCTGACCATCAAAAATAAGTGGGTAAGGCGTATTGATCACCGCCTGGTATTTCGTGTTTTCAATCTCTTTGAGTATGGGTTCGCCATCCAGGGTCACCAGCAGTGCAGGACGATCGCGATACACGATGTCCGGCGGGTCCATCTTGAGATTGTTCGCCGCCGCTATTTCCTCTTCCGAGGCTTCCAGCGAGGTCAGCAAGCCATCCAGGGAAAAATCGATGTCCCAGGTTGGAAGGCCTTCGAGAATGTACTGCGCCAGTTCACCATGAACATGTTCCGAGCCCTCTGGGAAACGTGTATCTGTTACTTTCAGGTCCACCATGTGCACGTTGCGGATTTCCCGGTCAATCTCCACCCGCGACTCAAACCATGCAGCGCCGAAAACCGGCTCGCTACCCTTATTGTCCTTGAAGGACAGGGCTGCGCGAAATGAGAGGATGTCCCCTTCCAGCGTGTCCACCTGGGGCTGGTACATGGTCACCGTGCCGGATGGGACATCCAGGTCACGTGGCCATGTGAGTTCAGTTTCCTGGGCGTATCCACCCGGGCTAAATAACAAAGACGTGACCAACAACAAGACAGTAAGTATTTTTACAGGCATAGTACTTTCCAAAACCCGGATCTGATCGTTCAGTCTACTGTAAATCACCTGACCGCCATAGAAATCAATCCATGACAAGCTTCAGGATACTCGCTGCCGACATAGGCGGCACCAACGCCCGCTTCGCGGAAGTTCAAATCTCCGGACTCTCCGGTATTTCCATGTCGGAACCGGTGGTATTTCCGACCTGGTCGGACGATATCGATTCTTTTGACCGGTTGTTGGTTCACTATGCCGAAAGCCTTCCTGAGGGGCACAAAGCACTCGAGGGCTACGATGCACTGGCCATCGCGATCGCCGGTGCGGTTAACGGCAAGCGCGGTACTCTGCCCAATATTGCCTGGGACATCGACCTGACGATTTCACAACCGGTTCGCCGTGCTTACCTGCTGAATGATTTCTTTGCCCAGGCCCATGCCTACCTGGAAACCGACATCTTTGAGCGCTTGATTCGGACCAGGCCCGGGCCAGGCGCGGGACCGGGTTCCATAGCCATCGTTGGAGCCGGCACGGGGCTTGGCCACGCCGCACTGAAACCCCACAAGGGCGAGCGTGTGGTGGTTGGGTCGGAAGCCGGTCACACGACTTTTTCATTTCGAAGCGCACGTGAACGTGACATCGAAGCCAAGATATTGGCTCGCAAAGGGCAGTTATGGCTTAGCGGGGATGATATCGTGAGTGGTTCCGGTGCGGCGCTGATCCATGAAAGCCTGACCGGATCTTCCCTCAGCCCGGCCCAGGCGCTGGCTGCCGGCAACAAAGACTCGGAGACCTGCAAATACTATTCCCGGTTCTATGCCCGCGCCTGCCGCAACTACTGCCTGTCCATGTTCCCGGTCGAGGCCCTGGTGATCAGCGGTGGTATCGCTGCCAAGAACCCTCACCTGGTAACGTCAGATGCGTTTATCGATGAATTCAATGACGCAAGGTCTTACCGGCACCTGGTGGAACGCATACCCATTTATCTCAACCAGGATGAATTACTGGGTATTAAAGGCGCAGCTATCCATGCCTGGCTGCAACTGGAATCGTCATGAGCCGGTGGCTGCTCAGCTGATCAGATATCACCGAACTGCAACTCGGACAGGCGAGCATAAAGAGCGTTGTTGAGGGCCAGTTCCTGGTGTGTGCCTATGGCTTCAATTTTTCCATGGGCCATGACGACGATCCTGTCCACTTTCTTGACCGTCGCGAGGCGATGAGCGATCACCAGAGTGGTCCTGTTCACCATCAGGTTCTCCAGTGCAGCCTGGACCAGGCGTTCACTTTCCGCATCAAGCGAACTGGTTGCTTCATCCAACAGCAATATCGGAGGATCCTTGAGAATCGCCCTGGCGATTGCAATGCGCTGCCGCTGGCCACCGGAAAGCCGTGTGCCGCGTTCACCGAGGAAGGTTTCGTAGCCATCGGGTAATTGCCGGATGAAATCATCGGCGGCAGCCAGGACAGCAGCCTGGCGGACCTCTTCATCAGAGGCCTCGGGACGGCCGTAACGGATATTCTCCATCGCACTCTCGCCGAACAGAACCGTTTCCTGCGGAACCAGGCCTATCTGGCGCCTCAATTCACGCGGATCCAGTTGTTCGACATTCCGGCCTTCCACCCTGATGACGCCACTCGATGTATCGTAAAAGCGCAGTAACAACTGAAAACAGGTGCTCTTTCCGGCACCCGACGGCCCGACAATGGCTACTGTGCTGCCCGGTTCGATCTTGAGGCTGACATCGTCCATCGCACGGCTCTCCGGCCGCGAGGGATAGGAAAAGCTTACGTGATCGAATTCAATGCTTCCGTCAATTCGTTCCGGCAACTGCAATGGCTCGGCAGGCGCCTGGATGGCTGGCTCTGCCTGCATCAGTTCAGTCAGCCGCTCCATGGCGCCGGCCGCCCTCTGGACTTCACCCCAGAGGCTGCTCAGTGCCGTCGCCGAGGATCCCACGAAAAACGAGTACATCAGGAACTGTCCCAGTTGCCCGCCGGTCATTGCACCGGCCAGCACCGCACGTGAACCGGCCCACAGGAAAATCGTCAACATGAAGAACACCAGCACAAAGGCCAGCCCGATCAGCACAGCATTCATCCTTATGCGCCGGACTGCGGTTATGAAACTGCTTTTAACGGCTTCACCGAAACGGTCAGTCTGCAGATCTTCCAGCGTAAACGACTGAATCGTCTGCATCGCATTGAGCGTCTCACCGGCGAGACCGCTTGTATCCGCAATCCGGTCCTGGGACTGACGCGACAACTTGCGGATGAAGCGGCCCGTGATGATGACCGGCAATACAACGACCACGATGCCTATCAGCGTGTAAGACGCCATCTGGGGGCTGGTCAGTATGAGCATCACCAGGCCACCCACCAGGCTGAGCGTGGATCGTAAAGCGATGGAAAGCCCTGAGCCTGAGATGCTCTGCACCAGGGTCGTATCGGTCGTCAGGCGGGAGAGCACTTCGCCTGTACGCGTCACCTCGAAGAAAGCCGGATCCATCCTGACGACACGCGCGTAAACCGCATTTCGGATATCGGCCACCACGCGTTCACCCAGCCAGGTCACAAGGTAGTAACGCATGGCCGCGAACAGGCTGAATATGACCGTGGCCGCCAGGAACCAGCCGAAGTAGCGGTTCACAGTCTCCATGTTCTGCGCAATGAATCCGTTGTCAATCAGGTACCGCAGAGCCACCGGCATCGTCAGCATGGCTGCCGAAGCAATCAGCAGGGCCAGCAACGCCGCAAACAGGGTCCTGTAATAAGGTGTGATGAACGGCCAAAGCGTGCGCAATGGCTTGAGTGACTTTGACGGGGGCCTGTCACTGCCCTGTTGATCGCTCATGGAATCGCCCTGACCATTACCGTCGAGTATGGGGGCAGTGCGTTATGGATGAAAGGGCGCGACCGCCCTTTTGGTTCGGATTCAGCCGGAACTTCAGACCGCTTTGCAGATACTCTTGAGGTTATTAAGCAGCAACACCAGCAAATAGCCTCCTGTCAGATCCCAGTTTTTCATAACTCCACACTCCGTTTGTTGACCCGTAAACGTATTACTGCAGAACAACAGAAAAGTTGGTGGAATTAAATCATGGTCAAATCCAGTCCCGGGGATCTACCCGATAATATGACTTCAGCACTTCAAACAATTCTTCATGATGCTTTGCCATGTTGCCCGGTTTTTCAAAAAAGGTTTCCGTGGTGACCGCAAAAAACTCGGCCGGGTTGGTAGCGCCATAATGATCCATTAGTGAACGCCTTCCATAGCGGGCGTCTTTTTGCAGTTCCTCGAATTCCCCTGACAATGCAGCGGCCCAACTGCGGTAGCTGGAAGCGCCGGCCAACAGCGGCGCTCCGTCCGTGCTTCCGGTTTCGCTATCCAGTTGGTGAGCAAATTCATGCAACACGACATTGCTGCCATCCACGAAATTGCGTGCGCCGTGCAAAACATTATCCCAGGCCAGGATGACTTTGCCGTTCTGCCAGGATTCACCCAGCAGGCCTTTCCGCCCGTGACTTACAATTCCCGCTCCGTCCGTGTCGGACCTTGTGACCACAAAGGCACTGGGATAAAGGATGATGTACTTCAAACGCGGGTAGAGGGCGCTGTTCCTGTTAAGTTGTAACATGCAGGCCTGCGCCGCGACCGTGATTCGCATTTCGTCAGTCACTTCCAGTCCACCTGCGCCTGAGAAATGCTTTTGATGCAGAAACTGTTTGATCAGCCGCCTCAGATCAAGTCGCAACGGCATCGGGAGATTACGATACACGCCGATGTTACTTTCCAGAATATTCACCCATTCTTCCGGAAAGGGCTTTGCCAGCGCGCGCCTCAGGCGATAACGTGGTATCCACAACGCCAGGGCAATGAGCAGGACTACCAGTACCAAAAAAACATAGGGGTTCATGACGGCATAGCCTAACCCACAGCCGGCCCACAACAAAATTGAAAGCAATTGATCTGAATCGCGGAAAAAATATGTCGAAGGACTATGCTTAATGGTGCGGGCCTTCGTATTCCGCAGGCAACGCAACAAGCAGGCAAAAGTTGAACCTGGAAAGTTGAGGATACAGCAATGGCTATTGCAATCACCCTGAAATCCTACCTGGATGGCCACAATGTCGATTACGACACGGTGGAACACCCTCACACGGCCTCCGCCGTGGATTCCGCGAAATCTTCTCATGTCCCCGCACATCAAATGGCCAAAGCGGTGGTTCTGGAGGACAACAGCGGCTACATCGTCAGCGTTCTTCCCTCAAGCAACCGGCTCAACCTGGGCTGGGTAAACGAAGAATTGCAGCGAGATCTGAGACTGGCGACCGAACCCGAGTTGAAAAAACTGTTCAGTGACTGCGACACGGGCGCGGTACCTGCACTGAGCAATGCGTACGGACTGAAAGTAATCTGGGATGACCAACTCAGACATGCATCCGACATCTATATCGAAGCAGGAGACCATGAGCACCTGATTCACCTCAAGGGCAGGGACTTTCAGCAATTAATGGATAAATTACCGCACAGTGTGATCAGTGCGGGAAAAGAATATTCACGCTGGGTTTACGAATAGGAAAATCCGGTTGTTAACCGCGGCAACCTGCAGGAGTTGCCGCCTGTGATACCGGCTGCTTGCGGCGGCCATGGGTTGGCTCATGCCACCGATTGGACAAATGCTGCTTTTATAGCAGGGCCCTGATTTCACGCAATTTTTCTTTGACGCGTGCGGCATTTTGAGTGCCCATGCGCAGCATTATTTTCTGGCCTGCGGTCAAACTCTCCAGTTCCGGGTCAGTGAACAGAAAATACGCTTCGGGCTTGAGCAGCCCGACAGGGTCGGACACTTCCGGCGCCGCCAGCAGCTCATCGATGATAACGATCAGCCGGTCATTGAAGCTGCCTTCGGCGTAACCCATCTGACGATAGGCCTCGAGAAACAACGGATAATAATCCTGGTAGATTTTCACCCACTCGCCGGAATCGACCGCCTCGAACAATTCAACGTAGGGGGTATATCGTTCGTCATTGGCCGGGCTCATGATGAACTGGGGAATCTCATCACCTTCTTCGTTTCGAATGACCCGGTCGGGTTGTTCGTTGGGAGACGCCGCAAATGAAGTCGCTGGACCATTGACGACCTGGACTACTCCCGGTATCTGCCGGCTTCCCAGCGTATCCACTGTCGCCACGACCCGGGAAATCACATTGTCATTGACCACGTAGCGAATCACTGCGGGTTCACCCACCATTTGCTCCAGGTTTTCGAGAACAACAGGATCGCTGTCTGCCAGCATGGGTAGCGGAATCTCTTCGATTTCGGAAGGAACAGGCATTTCCCAATCTGGTCCGGAATCCTCTGTGATAACCGGTTCGCTGACCTCCAGCTCTGGCTCTGACTCAGGTTCTGCCTTGGTAGCCGGCGCCGGCTCGGGAACAGGGGCGCTCGTCGTTACGGCGGCAGGCTGATTCTGCGGCCCGAATCCATCGAAATAAAAATAACCCGCCACGGCGAGCACGATCAGAATTGCAGCAACCACCCAAATTTTCATTGATTCTTCACCCAATAGCCCAGGATTTTTCGCTGGCACCAGTCGGTGCCCTGCTTTGTGAGACCTTAACAAGCGCCAATGGGTTCAAATATACTAGAATCCTCACATCATGATTCAGTTGCCTTACGTTGAACCCGTATTTCGCCCGCCATCCGAGGCGCGCAGCCTGATCCTGCAGGTGACCAACGGCTGTTCCTGGAACCGCTGCACTTTCTGCGAAATGTACACCCAGCCACAGAAGAAATTCCGGCTGAAACCCCAGGCCGAGATTGAGAAAGAACTTGAAGCTGTAGCTCGTTCCGGTGCACCTGTGCGCCGGGTGTTCCTGGCGGACGGAGATGCGATGACGCTGTCCATCCGGCGGCTGAGGCTCATTCTGCGGGCAGTTAAGCGGTTCCTGCCGGACGTGCAGCGGGTATCATCCTATTGCCTGCCGCGAAACCTCAGGCACAAGACCGCAGAGGAACTGGCCGAACTGGAATCGCTGGGCCTGAAACTGTTTTATGTCGGATGCGAATCAGGTGATGACCTGGTGCTCGAGCGCGTCAACAAGGGCGAAACCTTCGAGTCCTCATTATCAGCACTCAGGAAGATCAAGGCGGCGGGTGCCAAAAGCTCGGTGATGATTCTCAACGGCATGGGTGGCAGGAAATACAGTGAGCAACACGCCATCAACTCGGCCCGGCTGATGAACGCGGCCCAGCCCGAGTACCTGTCAACCCTGGTCGTGAGCTTTCCAACCGGCACCAGCCGCTACGAAAAAGGCTTTCAGGGAGAGTTCGAAGCCCTGGACCAGCAAGGCCTGTTCCAGGAAATGTTCTGGCTGCTGGACACGCTGGAACTGGAAAACACGATCTTCAGAAGTGACCACGCATCGAACTACCTGGTACTCAAGGGAACACTGAACCGTGACAAACCGCGGTTGATCCAGACGGTGCGAAATGCGCTTGAAAACCCGGACGCAGCCAGGCTGCGTCCGGAATGGATGAGAGGTTTATAAACGTATCAGAGCTTGAGCTGGGTGGATTTCTTGTTGGCCATGAACTTACTGAGCTTGCTACCTGCCTTCTCAAAATTACTCACCATTTTTGAAAACTGGGATGTACTGGTCACTTCGCTGCGCTGGTAGACCATTTGCTGTTCATCCATGTCAAATACCGTCGAAACGACCAGGGATGGGTGTTCATCGAGCACTTTCCCGGCTTTCTTCTTGTCCATTCCCTTCATGTTGATGACCTGACCATCAGGGGTACGGCCTTCTACCCGGGTGCCGATCTTCTGCACATTGGATACATTGTAGAGCTCACCCCGGTAGGTCACGGTTTTCTGGGTGTTATAGACCTTGGTGCTGCTCAGGCAACCTGATATTGAGACCACGCAGAAGACCAACAGGAATACGGTGAAGTATTTTGCGGCGGTCACGCAGAATTCTGACTTGAAGTTACGGGTGTCTGACATGGTGGATGGCTCCGTGGTTTTCCAGCGTTTCAACTTACCCTGTTGCACCTGCGAATTCAATCCAAATCGGGCCTTCACGCAAACCACTGCAAGTCCCATACTTGGGCGACATGTCTGCCTATCGCATTCCACCTCGCGACCTGGCCCTGGTGCTGGTCATTTGTACCGTCTGGGCCGGAAATTTCATTGCCGGCGCCAACGGTATGCAGCATTTTTCTCCCTTTCTTTTCATGATTTTTCGATTCGCACTGGTTCTGCTGGTCGTGTTCCCCTTCATCCGCCGGCCACCGCCCGGACAACGGCTGCGCCTGCTCAGCGTGTGCCTGTTGATAGGGGGCCTGCACTTCACAATCATGTTCCTGGCCCTCTCCCGGTCGGCAGATGTCTCCAGTGTCGCCATCGCTCAGCAGACCTACATTCCGTTCTCGGTAGTCCTGGCCATCCTGTTGATGGGGGAGCGCCCGGGCTGGAAAACGCTCACAGCCACTTTTCTTGCCTTCACCGGGATTCTGATCATCGGCTTCGACCCGCTGGTTTTATCACAAATTGACGTGCTGGCGCTTACCCTGATTTCAGCAACATTCCACGCCCTGGGTTCGATATACCAGCGCGGCATCAGGGGAGTGGGCGTGCTGAACTTCCAGGCCTGGACAGCCATTGCCGGCTTGCCGATACTCCTGCTGGCAAGCCTGCTGACCGAAGATAACCAGATGGACATGATCCGCACGGCTCCCTGGGAAGCCTGGGCGAGCATCGCCTACTCGGCGCTGGCTGCATCGCTGGTGGGACACGGCCTGTTCTTCTTCCTGGTGCAGCGGCATCCCGTCACCGCGGTGTTGCCTTACCTGCAGTTGACACCGGTGCTTGCGGTCGCTTTTGGCATCTTCATCTGGGGCGACAGGCCGGGCCTGCGCCTGCTGGCGGGCGGCGCGCTGGTCATCCTGGGTATCCTGCTGATCACATTGCGGGCGCGCAGTAAAACCAGGCTGTAAAAACTTATTGCTCTTTTGGCCTCAACTGAAATTCGAAGTCCGTGCCATATTCCTCGTTGAATTCCGCGTAGATCTGATCCATGAGTTCCAGTGTCTGCCACTCGAATCCCTGCAGAATCCGCCGGGGTTTTTGACAGATGGGCCAGTTCAGTGTCGACTACAAGGCGCTTTTTGGTGAAATGCACTCAGAGACGCTTGCCAGATAATTTTTGACCCGCAGTTCATTAGTCAATAGCATTGTTGATTCATGAAGTTCAGTCTCAAACGACACCTGATGCACGCCGAGCTCTCTCCGGAAGAGCGCCGCGAAGTGCTGGAAGACCTGCTGGTCTTTGGCAAAGACAACCGGCAGCAGTTCCTGGTGCGGATGGCTGTGCTGATGATTCTGTCCACCATCATTGCCACTTCGGGACTGCTTGCCGATTCGGCTGCCGTCGTCATCGGCGCCATGCTGGTCGCACCGATGATGAACCCCGTGATGGGCGCGGCCGGTTCGGTGGTCATGGGCTGGTCGAGCCGGTTTTACCGGTCGATCGGGCTGGTGCTTCTGATGGGCCTTGTCGCCGTGCTGCTGTCCATGGCAATCACGGCGTTATCACCTGACATCGTATTCATGCCCGAGCAGGTCATGGCCCGCACGCGGCCCACTTTCTATGACCTGTTAATTGCACTGGCAGCAGGCAGCGCGGGAGCGTACACGATCACGCACAAAGAGTCCGGCGCCATACCCGGTGTCGCCGTCGCCGTGGCTTTATTGCCACCACTGGCATCGGCGGGCGTATTGATCGTGGCGATGGAGCTGGAACTGGCGCTGCGTGCCCTGGTGTTGTTCCTGACCAACCTCATTGCGATGGTGCTCTCCGGCGCACTGACTTTCATGGCTTGCGGTGTTTCACCCGCGTCGGCGCGTCGGCGCTCGGCGGCATTCATCAAGAGTCAGCTGTGGTTGTTCGCCCTGCTGATGGTGGCCGTAAGCATTCCATTGTATTTCTACAGTCAGAAAGTCATATTCAACGCGGAATACAAGGCAGCCAAGTCGGAAGTACTCCAAACCTGGCTCAGGGAAAATCAATTGACCCTGACGGGTATCGATATCCGGATTGAAGATCGCATCATCTTCATGGAACTGGAAGGTCCCAATCCTCCTGTGGGTATCCGCAACTTGTACGACCGCTCCATCGAGCATGCTGGCCTCAAGGACGTGGAAAACCCATTCACGCTCAAGTACAGCTGGACCCAGAAAGTGAGCGGCTCCTGGCCGATTCAATCCGGAGAAATTACCAGTGCCGCCCAAAGCGACCTGGAGCAGGAAGAGACCCTGCTGTCCTACGACTGGGTATGGGAGTTCACCCAGTACGACAGCGAGCGGGGATCGCGCCCTCCTGCGAATGAATCCTATGTTGTGAATTTCGAAGACCGCGGTAATATTCGCGTAACGGCTTCATGCGGAGCCAAGAAAGGCAAATTCAAACTGCGTGGCCGTTCAATCCAGGTCGAAATGAAGCGCCTGAACTGGTTTGGCTGCCGCAAGGACGAAAACCTCCATGTTTTTTTCGGCGACCTGCAACGAGGTTCGGAATTTTTTATCAGCGACAGTCAAATGCAGATCACTCTGACAACTGGTTCGGGCATCATGTATTTCAAGAAACGTTAATTCGGTGGCAGTGAGGCATCAATAAAACTGCCGGCCTCATTGATCTCTTCTTCGGTGGACCAGCCACCGCCCAACGCCTTGTACAGGCTGACAATGGCCACAACCTGCTCGCGTCGGGTTGACGATGCCAGCAATTCTGCACGGAATAGCGATCTTTCGGATTCAAGAACCTCCAGGTAACTGGTGACACCGCCATCGTAACGCGCCCTGGAAAGCATGGCTGCGCTCTGAGCTGAAGCTACCTGCGCTTCACGGGCTTCGGCCTCAACTCGGAAGGTCTGGATCTCGATCAGTGCGTCTTCCACTTCCTGAAACGAAGTCAGCACCGTCAACTGGTAGTTGTTCAATAACTGCTCGGTGCGGGCAATTTCGGCCTCGACCCTGGCCTTGTTACGCCCGGCGTCGAGTATCGGGCCAAGCAAATTCGCACTGATACCCCAGACCTTGTTGTCGCTGGACAGAAAACCGCTGAGATCATCGCTGGCGAGACCCAGTGAACCGGTCAGGGACAGGGACGGGAAGCGCAAGGCTTCGGCTACGCCGATACGTGCGGTCTGGGCAGCCAGTTCCTGTGATGCCTGGCGAACGTCAGGCCGCCTTTCCAACAATTCCGATGGTAAACCAGCCGGGATGTCCGGCAGATCGAGTGCCGATTCAACGCCTTTGTTGGTTCTCGCTATCGGCCCGGGATTCTTACCCAGCAAAACGCTGAGAGCGTTCTCAGCTATACCTCGTTGCCGTTGCAGCGCAGCAGATTCAGCTCTGGCGTCCCCAAGTTCAATCTCCGCCTGGTTAACGTCAATCAGCGGCACGATACCCCTGTCAAAACGCGCCTGGATGATGCCCAGGGAGTCCTCTCGCGTGGTTTCTGTCCGGCGTGATATTTCCACGCGTGCGTCCAGGTCCAGCAACAGCAGATACGTGCTGGCCACGTCGGCAATCAGCGTGATGGTCACCACGTTGCGCGCATCCACGGTTGCCAGCAACTCAGCCCGGGCCGCTTCTGTTGAACGGCGCAGTTTACCCCATAGGTCCACTTCATAACTCAGGTTGGCGGCCAGGATAAACTGCTCGTTGATGGAGCCTGGAACGTTAACACCGGGCAGGGTGTTGCCCCTGGAGGCTCCAGCCTGGCCGTCGAGATTTGGATATTGATCAGCTCGAACAAAGCCCAGCGTAGCCCTGGCCTCCTCGATCCTGGCCATGGCAATGGCCAGCTGATTGTTGTTGACCAGGGCTGTTTTGATCAGGCCAATCAGATCCGGATCATCGAACAGTTCCCACCAGTCCAGGTTGGCGAATGATGCACCGGGAATCGCTGATGTCTGATAGCCTTCCGGCACCGGCACCTCGGGACGCTCGTAATCCGGGCCCATGGCACAGGAAGCCACGACAACAGTGGCGGCTGCAATCAGCAGAAACTGAAAAAGCCGCTTCACTCCGCTTGCTCCACTGGTTCCACTGGCTTGTCGGGTGCCTTTCCAGTCTTGCCCTTGTCACGCCCGGTGAGTCTCTCCACCATGACGTAGAGTGCCGGAATGATCAAAACACCCATCACAGTCGCCGCCAGCATGCCGGAGAACACGGTCATACCCATGACTTTTCTGGCCTCGGCGCCCGCACCGCTGGCGATCAGCAGGGGCAACACACCCAGGATGAACGAAAAGGCCGTCATCAGGATCGGGCGGAAGCGGTCCCGCGCCGCCGACAGGGCAGCATCCAGCGCCGAGAAGCCTTCATCTGACTTCAACTTTGCGAACTCCACGATCAGGATGGCGTTCTTGGCTGCCATGCCGATCAGCATCACCAGTCCGATCTGGGCGAACACATTATTCTGGTAACCGGGCAGGAACAATCCGGCGAGCCACAAGCCGGCCATTGCGCCGAAAATCGCGATGGGCGTACCGAGCAGCACACCTGCCGGCAATGACCAGCTCTCATACTGTGCCGCGAGAATCAGGAATACGAATAACAGGGCCAGCACGAAAACCTTTCCGCCGGAACCGGCGGCTGCCCGCTCCTGGAAGCTCATCGCATTCCAGGAATAACTCATGTCCGTCGGCAATACGCTGGCAGCCACTTCCTCGAGTGCATCAAGCGCCTGGTCGGAGCTGTAGCCCGGAGCCGGTGCGCCGGTCAGTTCCGCCGCCCTGAACAGGTTGAACCGGTTGGTGTACTCCGGCCCCTGCGTGCTCCTGGTCGATACCAGCGCAGACAAGGGCACCGTTTCGCCCGATTTACCTCGGACGAAGAAATACCGGATGTCGCTCGGGTCAGACCGGTATTCAGGTTCCGCCTGGACATAGACCTTGTACAGACGGCCGAAGCGATTGAAATCATTAACATAGGCTCCGCCCAGGAAGGACCCGAGCGTGGTGTTCAGATCGGCCAGCGAGACACCTGCCTTAAGAACCATGTCATTATCCACATCAGCAAAAATCTGCGGTACATTGGCCCGGTAAGTTGAAATCACGTTACCGATTTCGGGCCGTTCCCGCGCGGCCTCGATAAATGCCTGGGTCTGCTCAGCCAGGTAGGTCGGCGTATTACCTCCGCGGTCCTGTAACATCATGCTGAAACCCGACCCGGTTCCCAGACCCGGGATGGCAGGCGGACCGAACGCGAATACGATGGCCTGGGGTATTCCCATGGCGAACTGGCCGTTAACCCGCTGGATGATCTTGTTAACGTGGAGTTCCGCGGCGCTTCTGTCACTCCAGTGATTGAGCGAAACGAACAGGAATGCGTTGTTCGGCGACAGCGACGAGGTCAGCAGGCTGTAACCGGCAACCGCGGTAACCGATTCGATCCCCGGGGAGCCAACCAGCATTTCCTCCACCTGCCTGGTCACGGCATCGGTCCGCTCCAGCGATGCGGCATCGGGCAGCTGTACATTGACCAGGAAATAGCCCTGGTCCTCTTCAGGCACGAAACCACCCGGCACCATGCCGAACAATCCGCCCATCAGCACGACCATGATCAGCAGGGTACCGACACTGATCAGCAGCTTGCGCGTGAACATCGTGGCAATGCCCATATATCCATTGGTGGCCCGATGGAAAACCTTGTTGAAGCCGTTGTAGAACGGCGTCAGGACATTGTCTTTGCGCTCCGATGGCGGCCGCAGCAACATCGCGCTCAGAGCCGGACTGAGTGTCAGCGCGTTCAGAGAAGAAATAGCTACGGAAATAGCAATGGTGATCGCGAATTGCTGGTATAGCCTGCCCGTAATTCCACCCATCGCGGCAACCGGGACAAAAACTGCAATCAGCGAGAGCGAGGTGGCCACGATCGGTCCGGACACTTCTTTCATGGCGGCGATTGTCGCAGCCTTGGGTTTGAGTCCTTCTTCCATCTTGGTGGTGACGGCTTCCACCACCACGATCGCATCATCCACCACGATACCGATGGCCAGCACCAGTCCCAGCAACGACAGCGTGTTGATTGAAAACCCAAGCAATGGAAAGACCGCGAAGGTACCGATCAGGGAAACCGGAACCGCCAGCGACGGAATCAGCGTGGCACGGGCGTTCTGCAGAAAGATAAACACCACCAGGATCACCAGCGCAACGGCCTGGAAGAGGGTGGTGATGATTTCACTGATGCCTTCTTTAATGGCGAGCGTCGTGTCCAGGGACACCAGGTATTCAACGTCCTCAGGAAAATCCTGGGCCAATTCCTGCATCACGGCCTCGACCTGTTCACGCACTTCCAGACCGTTCGCACCCGGCAACTGGTATATCGCCAGGATAGCCGCAGGACCGCCATTCAGACGGCTTGCTGCATTGTAGGTTTGTGTGCCCAGTTCAACGCGTGCAATATCTTTGACACGCACCTGGGACCCATCCGGGTTGGACCTGACGATGACGTCTTCGAATTCTTCGGCGGTTGACAGCCTGCCCTTGGTGCGCACCTGGTAGGTGAACTGGGTGCCGGGTACAGCCGGCGGGCCACCGATCTGGCCAGCTGGTGCGATCACGTTCTGTTCCTGGATCGCAGAGGTAATGTCCGGAACCGTCAGGCCCAGCTTGGCCAGTTGATCAGGCTTCACCCAAATTCGCATGGCATAGTCACTGCCACCCAGCACACTGGCCTGGCCAACACCCTTGATGCGGGAAACCGCGTCGAGAATATTGATGGTCAGGTAGTTACTCTGGAAGTTCTGGTCATAAGTGCCATTGGGTGAGTACAGCGTGACCAGTAACAGGGGGAAAGAGAGTTTTTTCTTGACCGTGATCCCGAGACGCTTCACCTCCTCGGGAATGCTTGCCTGTGCTTCAGAAACACGGTTCTGGACCAGCACGTTGGACATGTCCAGGTCAGAGCCTACTTCGAAAGAGACGGTCAGGTTCATGGTGCCGTCATTGGAATTGACGGATTTCATGTACAGCGAATTTTCTACCCCGTTGATCTTTTGTTCCAGCGGTGTAGCCACCGACTGTTCCACGATTTCAGCGTTCGCACCGGTATAAGTGGCGGTCACACCGACTTCAGGCGGTGTAATTTCCGGGTACTGAGCGACGGGCAGACTGCTCATCGAGACCACGCCGACGATGATGATGATGATCGCGATGACCATCGCGACAATCGGGCGCCCTACAAAAAATTCAGCCATGCCCCGCTATCCCTGGGCCGCTTCAGCAGCACCGGCCGGCACCGGAACAACCGTCATGCCGGGCCGAACTTTCTGAATGCCTTCAACAATGACCGTTTCACCCACGTCCAGCCCGGACTCCACGACAACATCATCACCGGTTTTCGGTCCCAGCTTGATTTCTTTGACGGACACCAGCCCTGCTGCATCCACCACGTAAACGCGATAAAGGCCCTGTAATTCGGAGATGGCTTTGCGTGGAATGACCACGACGTTCTTCAATGTTTCATAGGGAGCCCGCACCCGCGCAAATTGTCCGGGAAGAATATACCTGCGCGGATTGTCGAAGGACGCTTCCATGATGTAGGTACCGGTCTCCTGGTCGACCGATTGGGATGCAGCCACAACCTTGCCCTTGTAAGGATGCTCGGTACCGTCGGCCAGTATCAGCGTCATGTTCTTAGGCCGCTCAGCACGTCGCTTTGCCTCTGCCCTGGCTTTGGTTTCGTTCTCGACCATGTAATTCCTCGCCAGGATCAGGTACTCCCTTTCCGAGATGGAAAAACGGGCACGGATGGGGTCGATATCAGAAACCATGTTCAACACGACGGGGTTGGGGTCACGCCCCACGAACTCACCCGGTTTGGCCTTGGTAAGGCCGATCAGGCCGCTGATGGGGGCCTGGATCCGGGTGTAACTGAGCTCGATTTCCGCCAGTTCGACCGACGCCTCGCTGGCCCGCACGCTGGCTCGGGTAGCCGCTTCCGTTGCCACGGCGCCGTCCAGGTCCTGTTCGCTGACCGCCTTGATCTCGGCAAGCGGCTTGATTCGGGCCAGGTCGGCTTCGGCCTTCGCCAGGCGGGTCTGTGCTGCGGCCAACTGGCTCTGGGCCTCGACCAGCTTGGCCCGGAATGGTTGCGCATCGATTGTGTAGAGCAGGTCACCTTCATCGACAAAAGTACCTTCCATGAAGTCCATGCTTTCCAGGAACCCCTCGACACGCGTACGAATGGGAACATCTTTTGTACCCAGGGTTGACCCGACCATATCGATGGAAAGCGGCACATCCCGTTTTTCAGCGTTGGCCACAAGAACCCGCAGTGACGGGGCCGCTACAGCCTGTCCTTCGCCAGGAGAATCACAGGCATTCAGCAAAACCAGAGCAGCGACGGCGAAAATACAGCCAGCCAGCATGCTCCGGAACTTTCCATCAATCAAGCTCATCTTCCGTCACCTTTGTAGTTGTCGCTTTCCGGCATCTTGTAGGTTCCGGAGCCGACATAATTGCTTGGGCCATAGTTATAAATCTGGCGCTTGCTGCCGTCCATTCCCCATTCCCAGTCCTTTTCCCTCGTGTTCACCCGGTAGGTTTCCGAATGGCTGTAACCATGAGGGTAGTAGTAAGGCGACCGATAGGCACCGTATCCGTAAGTATAAGGATAACGCCAGTAGGCATTACGGTTGTAATAGCCTGGGTAATACCAGCCGGTGCCGTAAACCACGGTTCTGCTGTAAGGCGTGTAGTACCTGTTGTAATACCCGCTGGTGCTTTTGTAGGCCACCTTGCCGCTGCTGTCATCGAACGACTCGAGCTTCACAAAGGTCACGTTATAGGCCGGGTCGGTGGGCGGGATCGTGTAAATGGCTTGAGGCACTTCGGTGGCTACACGCCAGGGACCCGCGGGATTAGCGGACGAATACCAGGCGCCTTCGTGACACAGGTAATAAAAATTGTTGTGCTGAATCACCTGGAACGGTGAATTCTCGGCGCGCATCAAACCGGTTGCCTCGATAGGCACAAAACGGGGTTCGCCGACGTAAGGCACTTTGACGTTCCCGCCCGCATCCGTGCTTAGCCGCGCGTATTGGGGCTTGGCCGCCTCGGCAATGGCTTTTTCAGCCTGTGGTGTGCCTGGCACCGAAACCAGCACCCGGGCTTTACTGTGATCGGCCGGAATCATTGCAAAATCAGCGGGCAAATTCTTGACAGGGGCCCACTGACCTTTGAAATCCTGGTTGGCGAACCAGCGGCCGGACAACAGGATGTAATAGCGACCATCCAGGAGGAACAAGTCGTTCCTCGTGTTCGCAACAAATTGAATGGCTGTGCCGGGGATAGCCTCCATCTGGACTTCGCCATCAATCAGGACCAGTTCCGTCGGTTCAAAGCTGACCGTGATCGGCAGGGGTTTTGTACGCTGTTTGCGCGGCGGCATGGCAGCCGCCACGCTGGGCCAATCGGAACTGACCTGAAGGGTCATGAAGTCGCGGGGTAGCTCGACCGTTTGGCGCCAGTCTCCACTGGTAAACAGGTTGCTGGTCAGCCAGTAGCCTTCCTTCAGAATGTACCAGGCATCGTTTTCACGGCTGTGAAAAACATCCCAGTCGGTGTTGACGATAAACTCAATCTGGGTACCCGATACTGGAACTTTGGCTGGCGGACCATCGATCAGCATCAATTCCATAGGGTGTTTGGACACGACGATGCGCGGTGGATGGAAGTTCAACTGCGCGAACGCGGTGGAAATACTCAGCAGCAACAGCACTGCAGCGCTGCTGATTCGATAGAATCCTGTTATCACGATTGAACGACCTGGTATCGACACGGCCTTCCATCATAATGGAGAGGCCGTGCGATATGAACCAGACAGATAACTTTCCGGGGTGTTATTCCGGCTTTCTGAATTTCAGAGTCCAGCGGTCCGTGTTACCGGTCACAGTTTTGCGGCCCACTTCGTAGAGAAGCTCGTCGTCCGGTTTGAAGTGTAAATCGGAAAAGTCCACGAATTCAAAACCGGCAGCCTGTATTTCCATAATCGCCAGAACCGGGTCCATTCTCCTGCGATTCTCGTTGTTGTCCCCTTCCATGTGACGGCGCGTGTGATCCACTACGGCATAGATTCCACCGGGTTTGAGTGCATCGAAAACGAGCTGGTTCATCGCGGCACGCCCCTCAGCACCAAAGTTGTGGTAATTCCGGAAAGTCAGGACCATGTCGACATCGTCAACACCCAGTGAACTGGCTTCCAGGGCGTAAGTTCTTGAGCCTTCAGGGCGAAAGACGTTCGCATCTTCTGCCACCACTTTTACTTGCTCGAAGCCTTCTTTGCTCAGCACGTTTTCCTTGACACGACTGGTTCCTATAGCGACATACAGTTGCCCATTGTCTGCCAGGACCGGTGCCAGCAACTTGGTGTACCAACCGCCACCGGGCAGCAATTCCACCACAGTCATGTCGTCACGCAGGCCAAAAAACTCCAGCGTTCTGACCGGATTGCGGTTGCGGTCACGGTCCATCTCAGCTTCAGTACGGACATCCGCAGCCATGGCGGTTTTCAACTTCGCCTCCACCGCGGAAAAATCGTCAGCCTGCACAAAGCCGGAAATCATCAACAACAAAACCATCGAAACTCTAAGCATGAAACAACTCCTGGAAAAAATGGGAACACGGCATAACACCGGAACCGCGAATCGATTCCGGCAGATCAGATTGTAAACGAAGCAGGGGTCAGCCGTCAGGCTGCAACGCGCAAACCAGCAGTCGAATTCATTGTCCGTACTGCTACCTTGAGGCAGCGACGCATCTCCAGTTCTTTTGTTTTGGTTATACGGCTCTTATTGAGACGCAACATCTCATGCCAATACTCGATTTCTGCCTGCAACAGATAACGCTTGGAAGATTCCATATCTTTGCCCATTTTGGTACCGCATTTTGACGCGCGGTGATATTTTGGAATTCATCCTTGAACATTCCTCCGCGGAAATCCGTTTCCCACGGTTATTACACATACATGCAATAACTCACGACTGGTAGATCGTGTTATTACTGTGATAATCCAATTTAGATGAAATGTCAAGCATAAGGTCGTGATTTTATTGATATCAGACAAAAACCAGACCGATTTCGGAGAGTATTAAAGTGAAAAGCAGGCGGCTAAGAAATTTGCTCAAAGCTCCCGCAAAGCCGTCGCCACAGGTTGCCGGGCTGCGCGAATCGCCGGAAAAAGACCCCCGATGAAACCGATGATGAGCGCAAATACAATTCCCTGCGCCAGCAAAGCAGCCGATACGTCAAAAGCAAATGCCACCTGGCTGAAACTGGCCATATTGACAGTGGCAGCCCTGAATCCATCGAAAACCGCCCACGCTGCCAGTGCGCCAATGATTCCACCGGCCAGCGCCAGCATCATGGATTCGGTGAGCACAGAAATCACGACTGGCCCGGAATGAAAACCCAGCGCCCTGAGCGTCGCAATCTCGCGGGTTCTTGAAGAAACCGCCGTGTACATGGTGTTCAGGGCGCCAAAAACCGCGCCAAATCCCATGACGACCGCAATAAAGGTTCCAAGACCTGTGATCAGGTTATAGAGCATTTCGGACTGTGAGGAATAAAATTCCGACTCCCGCATGGGCTTGACATTGAGCCGCGGGTCGCTGGTCAGCGCGTCCTTGAACGCCTGATAAGATTCGGGTGTTTCCAGCTTTGCATAGACCGACTGGTAGGAGTTTCCGCGGCGGTATGCGGGTTGCAGTACCGCGGAATCCACCCATATTTCGGTTTCAGCCAGGCCGCCCCCTGCTTCGAAAACGCCAACCACGGGCCATTCTTCCTGACCCACCGGGATGGTAGACCCCAACTCGAGACCTTCAAATTCCATTCTCGCGCCGACACCCACGATGACCTCGTTCAGCCCCCATTCAAACATCCGGCCTTCCACAATCTGAAAAGTATCGCGAACCTCGAAAGCGGCTTTTCCGACGCCACGCAAGGGCACATTGGCATCGGTAAGTGTTGTTTTTTTCAGAAGATTGATGATGACGAACAGTTCCGGAGACGCAAGCGACCCGGTCTCGTTTCTGGCCAGGCCCGGACCTTCGGAAATGAACTTGGCTTCATCACCACTCAAACCGCTCATCATTTCCGAAGTTGAACCGCTGCGCAGCACAACCACATTGTCGACGGACGCCGAATTATTCATCGTTTGCATGATGCCCTGTGCAATCGAGAGCACCGCAACCATGACCGCCACTACACCGGCAATACCCAGCACAGAAGTGACTGAAGAGCCCAGGCGCTGGGGCAATGATTGAATGCCAAAAGCGGTGACCGAGGCAATCTGCGACAACCAGTTGAAAGAGCCCGCCATGGCTTATCTCCTCAACGCGTCGGCAATGCGCAGCCTTTGCGCCTGCATCGCGGGCAGAATACCCGCCACCAGGGCCACGGCTACAATCAGGACCGTTCCAATAACGAAGTCCCTCCCCGGGATGTAGAATACCGGCAATGATCCGTTGCTCGGATCGCCCATCGAAACCAGCAGCCAGGCGAGGAGTAATCCCAATGCCCCACCCAGCCCGGTGAGCACCAGGGACTCGCCCAGCACCAGTCCCATTACACCCCGATCGGTAAAACCGATGGCCTTCAGAACAGCCAGTTCGTTGGTACGTTCCCGTACGGCGTACGCCATGGTATTTCCAGCGACCAGCAGGATCGTGAAAAATACGGCGGCTATGATGGACATCATGATAAAGCCGATGTCTCCAATCTGGTTGGCAAAACCCTGCAGAAAAGCACCCTCCGGTTCTGCCTTGGTCTCGAATGAAGAATTGGCGAAGCGGGCATCGATCGCCGCCACCACTTCGGCCGCCCGTTCCGGGTCCGAAATGCGAACGGTATACCAGCCGACCTGACCCTGGCCGTACTGACGCGCTTCGTCAAAATAATCGAAACGGAACAGGAACTGGGTCGTATCCGTGCCTTTTTCTGCACCGTCATAAATACCTACCAGGTCGAATTCCCAGGTCCGCTCCCCGCCTTTTCTTGGCCAGATGGTTGCATTGATGGGAATCCGGTCGCCGACTTTCCAGCCGAACCGGTCTGCGGTTTTCCGGCCGGCAATAGCGCCTGTCCGCGTGCTCAGCCAGGCTTCTCTTTCCTCGTCAGTGAGCAGCAACTCCGGAAACATGTCCAGGTATTCCTGGGGTTTGACCGGCATCTGGGCAAAGAAATTACTCGGCTTCTGATAAACGCCGCCAAACCAGGTCTGATGGACCGCCTCATCCACACCTTCGATCTGCTCCATTTGCGATTCGTAGGCGGCAGGCAGCAATTGAATCAGTGAAACCTTGTGACGAACGATAAGCCGGTCCAGCCCGGCGACATCAATACCCTGGTTAAAAGCCTGCTTGATGGCGCCCAGATAACCGAACAGCATGAATGCGACGACAATCGAAAGCAGCGTCAGAATTGTACGCATCTTTTTACGCTTCAGATTACTCCAGACCAGGTAGAGGTATTTCATGTGTCCGCCCCTACTCGTCCGGTTCCGCAGACAGCTTTCCCTTGTTCAGATACAGGGTCCGGGAAGCGCGTGCGGCCGCATGAATATCATGGGTCACCATGACAATGGTCTTGCCCTGCTCTCGGTTCAGCGCCTGCAACAGATCCAGGATTTCATCCCCCGACTTCCGGTCAAGATCACCCGTTGGTTCGTCACAAAGCAGCAAAGTCGGGTCAGTCACGATGGCCCGGGCGATTCCAACCCGCTGCTGCTCGCCGCCCGACAGGGTGCGAGGAAAATGATTGTTGCGGTGTGACAGGCCAACAATATCCAACGCGATCGCAGCCCGCTTTTTACGTTCAGCGCGCGACAGGTGGGTCAGCAGCAACGGCAGTTCCACGTTTTTCTGTGCCGACAGGACCGGCATCAGGTTATAGAACTGGAAAACCAGGCCCACATGCCGTGCCCGCCAGGCAGCCAGGCGCCGGTCTGAAAGCTTACCAATGTTTTCGCCACCGACTTCAACCGAACCCTGGCTGGGACGATCCAGCCCGCCGATCAGGTTGAGCAGGGTAGATTTTCCAGATCCGGAAGGTCCCATCAGGGCCAGAAATTCACCATCGGGAATGTTGAGATCAAGTCCGCCCAGGACGTGAATTTCTTCAGAACCCCGCTTGAACACCTTGTCCACATTTTTGATTTGAACAAGATCGCCGGTGTTTTCTGTCATTGATTTTTCTCCCGAACCGAAACACCATCGGCCAATTCCGGCGGCGCGTTCAATACTGCTCGATCGCCTGCGGCCAGGCCACTGATCACCAGAATATCACTGCCCCGCGCCTCTGCCGTAGAAACGGCCCTGCGCTCTGCGATGCCCTGCTCCACCACGAACACATAATCCCTGTTTTCAATACGCCTGATCGCCGCCTGCGGTAGCAGCACGCCGCGTCCCAACTGCTGACCGGAATCAGGGCTTTCAACCTCCTGGAACGCGACTTTGACGCCCATATCAGGGAGAATTCGCGGGTCCAGCTCATCAAAACCGACGCGAACCTCCACGGTCGCACGCTGACGGTCTGCCGTTGGAATGATGGCGATGACATGACAGGGGATTTCCCAGTCAGGATAAGCATCGAGCGTAGCCATCACACCCTGGCCACTGGTGACCCGGTTGATGTACGCCTCGTTGACATCGATTTCAATTTCCAGCGAGGTCATATCCACGATGGTGCCGATGCCGGTCCGTGTAAATCCACCGCCCGCAGAAACAGGAGAAATCATCTCACCCGGTTGTGCGTTCTTGGCCACGATCACCCCGGCAAAAGGCGCCCTGATGATCATGTCTTCCAGTTGAAGGCGATAAATATCAAGCTGGCGTGCAGCAACTTCCACGTCCGCTTTCTTACGCTCCAGCTGCGCCGCAAGTGACCCCGAGATGGCCCGGCTACGGTCAAGTTCCTGCTCACTGGCCAGACCCTTTTCCACCAGGCTGCTGGTTCGCTGGAAATTCAGCAGCGCCTCGTCCAGCAGGGTCTCAGTTTCATTCAGGCCTCTCTGGGACGAGACCCATTGAGCATTCGCCAACTCGTAACTGGCTCGTATGTTCGAATCGTCCAGCCGGGCGAGCACCTGGCCCTGCTCCACCCTCATGCCTTCTTCAATCAGGACATCCGTTACCCTGCCAGTGAATTTTGAGGAGACGGTGGCCTGCCGCCTTGCAGTGACGTAGCCGGACGCATTGAGTACAGTGGTAGCAGACTGACCCCCGGCTTTCCGGGCAAGGGCCGTGGTCACTTCAATCGATGCGGCGGGCCTGAAGCCTGCGAAATAGGCAACCGCAGCTGCCGCCAGAAGAACCGCGGCAACCACAATATAGATCAGCTTGTTCGAACTCCGGGCCGGCTTCTCGGGTGAGCGTTCAATACGCAGCTGATCAAGAGTCGACTTTTCCATCAGGTTTTCGGTCAGACCCGGGGCTTAAGCAACATTTCAAGCTTCCCTTCAGGCAAAAGCAACCCGCGTTCGAAGTCAAAACAATTCAACATTTCATGCATTTCGATCTGGGAGTGTGGATAGTACGGTAGTTGCGCCGAGCGGCGCTGCCTGATGCTCAGCGTTTCCTTATCTTTCACGCCATACTGGATATTGTCCAACCGGATTGCCAGGTGATGAACGCCGAAGCCGTGGGCACGGGTTCCGGAATGCAACCAGGGGCGCAATGCGGCGTTGAAAGCCTTCAAAGCCGGGTCATCCAGGTAACACAGGAAATCCCAAAACAGGCAGACATCAATCTTCGTATCCGGTGGAAAACGGAACTGTTCCTCGAACGCATGGCACAGCTCTTTTTGTGAGAGCTTTGCCTGTTGTTCCCGAACGAAGGCTTCATGGAACAGGTCAACGAAATGCAGCCTGCATTTGAACTGAGAAAAGAACTCGACGGTTTCATGCAGCGCAGGACCAATTTCCAGGACGGTCAGGCGGTGATTCAAATCCACCATCCTGAACAAACCCGGAAAAAGTTTACTGGGTTGAGAAGACGACACAGGGCCAACCCGCGACAGGGTTGACCCGCCGTCAATGCTTCTGGCAACAGAACTCATTCTAAGGGCCTCACTTCACCCCACCCGTACTTGCGGTATCAATCCGGTACCTGCAAATCTAACCGCTTTTCAGGTTCAGGCTGGGTTCTTTCCTGGCTGCAGAGGAAGGTGCAGCTGTGGAAGCTGCAGGTTTCTCGGGCTGGGCCGTTTTAGGCGCCGCCTGTTTCACGGTCGCCGGCTTCTCGGCCGAAGCCTTTTCCGCCGGGTTCATGTCGATGCTGCCTCTGAACAAGGCTCCGTCTTCGAGTTGAACGCGGGGCGCGATGATATTGCCCTGAACCCGGCCGCTGGCCGTAATCAGGACCTTCTCACTGCCGCCGATATCACCGGCGACTGCACCGGAAATCTTGACGACCTTTGCCATGATGCTGGCGTTTACCTGACCTGAATCTCCAACTTCCACATTGTGGGTACACTGAATACTGCGGCCTTCAATGCGGCCTTCAATTCTGAGATTCGAATCGGCTTTGACGTCACCGGTGATTTGAATGCCATGTCCGATCATGGCTACATTGGAAGACGTAGCCACCGGTTTACTGCTCATCGCAGGGGCCGGCTGGCTGACCCGGGGTTCCTGGGTCACCGGGGTGCTTTGCTTAGGGCTTTTGTGCTTGTCAAACATTGCCATAACTGAATTCTTTCTCGTTCAAGTGGGGTCAGTCATCCTATCAATTTGTTTCCTGACTGTCACTTTGTGAATTCAATCTCGAAATCAGCCAGTGCCTCCCGGTAGTGATCGAAACTGTGACAGCCCCCTTCAAACAACACCAGGTGTGACAGAGATGAGTGCTTCATTGCGCTGCGTATCGCGTCTATAAGCTCGTCACCTTTGTCTATGTATACATAGAAAGGAAGCGGCTTGTCGTAATCGACCCCTGCTTCCAGCCGGCTTAATTCTGCACTGTGTTCTGCGGTCCAGGTGTATTTCTCCCCCGTCACAAAGTTGGTCTGCCCGCCCAGCAGAAGGTTCCCATGAATGCTGAGGTCGTATGCCGGATTGAACGCGATGGCTGCGCTGCGTACTTCAGGCCTGGTTTGTGACAGCATCAATTGCAGAATCCGGGCAAACCAACCACCCATTGAAGATCCGCAGAAAACGACTTCTTGCGAACTCTCGCCTATTGCGGCGAGAACTTCCTCGCAATGCTTTCTTACTTGCCGGTAACAGGTGGAAACCGGTATGAAGCGATAGCCCAGCCTGCCCGCGAAACCAGCTACTGTCGCAATTTTTGCGTTACCGGAAAAATCATCCAGGATGGCTGAATTGAAACCGTTAAAATAGAAAAACAGCTTATCGGATTGCATCAAGGGGGGCGTTGGGATTGACACCTTCCATGTACTGCTTGCGGCGGTCCAGGTTGGTCAATTGGTAGACCAGCCCCAGCCAGTTGGCAACGATGGCCTTGGCGGTATCGCCCCAGGTGTTGTCCAGGCTCGGTTCAATTTCCTTTTCGAGAAAATCAGGCAGCAGTTGGTCCTGCCGCAGGGCTTTTTCAGATTCCTGTACAAAACGGTCTGCAATACTGCCGGCACCCGAAGGAAAGTAGTGATCCGGAAAAGGTGGCGGTCGATGCAGTTCACCGTTCAGGTATCGAACGACTTCACGCCGGTATTCCTTGAGCAGGCTGTTTGTGTCGTATTCGGGGTGCCCCTGGAAGTAGATCAGTCTGAACCGGTCTGGGCTGACCGCCATGTGCACTCCGCCTTCTTCGCTTTCCACCAGGATGCCCAGGCCAGCCTGTTCCAGTTGTTGCCTTGAAATGTCGTTGAAACGCGAATGAGGCACGTCAAACCGAGTATTGATCTCTCTTAACAGCGGATGTCGTGGCGACGCAACCCGGTGGCTGAAGACGCCCCAACGTTTTTCCGGCAGCGGCTTTCGTTCAATGTCATGAAGTTTCTTCAGAACAGCATGTGTCGCCAGGCAGGAACACAGCGTGGATGCAACGTTACTCTGAGCCCAGTTTATGACTTCCATCAATGGGTCCCAGAATGGCTCCTGGTCCAGATTCGGGTTTTCGACATTGGCGCCGGTAATGATCAACGCATCCAGCCCGCTCTTCTGCAGGTCTTCAAAGCGACTGTAATATCGGTCAATGTATTCCAGTGTGTCCGCTCCGCGCGACAGGCCGGGCAGGGAAAACGGGTAGACGAAGAACTGGGCGATGCGGTTACAGCCCCCCACCAGGCGGATGAACTGCCGCTCGGTCGCTTCCAGTGCAGCGTCCGGCATCATGTTCAGAAACCCGACATGCAATTCCCGGATATCCTGGTGCAGCGCCCGGTCCAGGGACAGGACTTCATGACCGCGTTCACGCAGGCGCGAAAAAGTGGGCAGGTCTGAATGCTGTACCAGCGGCATAGTGGATTTTAACCCGGAACGGCAAACGGGCCCGGAATCGCCCGGGCCCTGTTACCGCGGACCGGTTAAGCGCTTGCGATCGAATGGCCTTTGGAGCCAAGGTCTTCGCAGGCTTCCTGCAAACGGGCCACGACACCCAGCTCTCCGGCACGCAGATATTTCCGCGGATCGTAGAACTTTTTGTAAGGCGTGCCATCTTCCGGATCGACCTGGTACAGGAAGGCCTTGGCATTGTCGTTCACGAACCGGCCAACCGGCTCGGAGAAAGCGAACTGGGTATCCGTGTCGATATTCATTTTGAATACACCGTAACCCACAGCCTCCGTGATCTTTGCTTTTTCAGAACCGGAACCGCCATGAAAGACCAGGTGCAACGGATTGGGGCCGGTATGGTGGGTTTCCTGAACAAGATTCTGTGAATTTTTCAGAATTTCCGGACGCAATTTCACGTTGCCGGGTTTGTAAACACCGTGCACGTTGCCGAAAGACGCGGCAACGGAGAAATGACCAATCGGATTCAGCAGGTCATAAGCACGCAGAACATCCTCGGGTTGGGTATAGAGCTTGGAGTTGTCGGCTGCTTCATCGAATTCGCTGCCGATGCCGTCTTCTTCACCACCGGTCACTCCCAGTTCGATTTCCAGCGACATGTCGATCTTCGCCATCCGTTCCAGGATGCGGGCGCATTCGCTCAGGTTGAAATCGATGGGATCGGCCGACAGGTCAAGCATGTGTGAACTGAACAGCGGCTTGCCATGCTTTTCATAATACGCCTCGCCTTCATCGAGCAATGCCTCGATCCATGGGATCAGCTCACGGTTGGCATGATCGGTATGCATGGCAACGCAAATGCCATAATGCTCAGCCAGCAAATGAGCATGCTGTGCGGCAGCTACAGAACCCAGCACTTTGGCCTTGAATCCGTCTTCCATGCCCGCGCCGGCATAAAAAGCACCGCCGCTGTTTGACAACTGGATGATGATATCCGAATTGGCCTGTGCGGCCGCCTCCATGACGGCGTTGAGACTGTTCGTACCTACGACGTTTACAGCAGGCAGCGCGTAGCCGCCTGTCTTGGCCGCTTCGACCAGGGTTTTATAACCTTCACCGGTAACCACACCCGGTTTCAATGAAAATTCGGACATCTGCAGATCCTCTCGCGTTGTTCGGAAAAAATGGAAAAACCTAAGGTGAAGTGTTGGGTAAAAGTATGACTATTTCAAGGCTGTTTCGAATGGAATGCGAATATTGACCGTCAGGCCATGAGGGGTTGTCTCGCTCAAACGGAAGGAATGCTTGATGCCATACAGTTCCTGCAGACGTTCCTGGGTATTTCGCAGTCCGACGCCATTCGCATCAGGAATTTGACCGTCGACCAGTTCCACGCCCGGCCCGTCGTCACTCAGTTCCAGCAGAAGGTCACCGGCGAATACCTTGGCGGCGATCCTCAGATGCCCCCCTTCCTCGGCGCGGGCGATGCCATACTTGATCGCATTTTCAACCAGGGGTTGCAGCAGCAGGCTGGGAATCACTGCCTGCGCAGCCTCATCACCAATATCAAGCTCCATGCTGAGGTGATCCTCGAAGCGAACCTTTTCGATGTCGAGATAAAGTTTCAGGGCTGCTATTTCCTGATCCAGCGTGATTTTCTGCATCGGATCATTGTCCAGCGAGTAACGCAAAAAGCTGGATAGCCGTGTCACCATCTGGTTGGCCAGTTCGGTTTGCTTTTCAAGTATCAGCGTGGAAATAGCGTTCAGGGTGTTGAACAGGAAGTGTGGGTTAAGCTGGTAGCGCAGCATCTTCAACTGGGCTTCATGGGCCATAGCTGCAGATTTGAGCGCACTCTTCTGCACTTCCTGGAATATCTGGTAATACTTGATAACGAAGTAAAGAATGCTCCATGCCAGGATTGGCAGCCATCCGATGGTGAAGCTCTCCATGAAGTAGAACTTCTGATACATCTCGGCCGCATCGCCCATTTTCTCAACCCAGGCTTCCATATCCTTGGCTTTTTCAAACCAGGTCGTATAGATAAATCCCCGGGTTCGAATAAAGGCAAAACCGACTGCGGCACTACCAAGGAGGAGAGTGATAGCCTGCTGCCAGATCGGACGGGACCACATAAGGCGGTAGAGATAGCGAAGGCCGAGAGAATAAACCATGCCGACGAAACTGATGATCATCACGTAAAGGAAATAGTTGGGAACCATTTCCTCGGATAACGCGCGGGTATAGCCATATTTGGCAACCAACCCCCACCCAAGCCAACCGCCCAGGTGGAGCACCCAGAACAATTTCTGCTGGTTATTGACAAGGCTTTTGATCATCGGCCCATTCTAGCCCGTCTGGCCCGGAAAGATTCTGCAGTTCATCGGACAGTGAATGCGCTTTGTCTCAAACTCAATCGCAAGTCAGTGTAAAGCGGACACGGACAGTAAAAACGGAGTTTTTGTTCAGAATACCGGGGGATTCACGCACGCCCGCCGCGATGTCGGCCTCTTTGGTCACCTTGTCGCCGCGCGGACCCGGACATTCTATCCGGATGTCCTTGCTGGCCTTGCCCACATCATTGACGAATAAGTCAACTTCGGTGGCGGTCAACTGCATGCGGACCAGTAACTCGGTCAGACATTCTCCTTCGAATACAACCAGCGGTTCAGGAGAGCCGTGGGGTGCCTTCACGGGACCCGCTTCCAATGTATGCTTGGGCACACTGATCTGGCCTTCGCCCTTCAGTCCTTCATGAAAGACTTTGACGTCCAGATCGTACTTCCAGTCCTCCCCGCAGTTTCCTTCCTGATGTTCGGAAATCAGCGTCATTGTCAGCTTGCAAGTCATCATCTAACTCCTGTAATAGCCGTTTATCTTTATCCAATCGCGTTCAAGGGTCAATCCGGAATTCAAAAAAGCGTGACTCGGGTTATCATGGGTTCGCGCACGAGGGACTGCCATGCAAGCATTGAATGAAATTTTCGCCACCATAGACGGCTATATCGGTGGCTCCAACTGGTTCGTGTACCTGTTGCTCGGTACCGGCCTCTTTTTCACGCTTTACCTGAAATTTCCACAGATTCGCTATTTCAGACACGCCTTCAGGATGGTGTCCGGAAAATACGACGAAAAGGGTGCGAAAGGAGACACGTCTCATTTCAGGGCCCTCACCACGGCGTTGTCTGGGACGGTCGGGACCGGCAACATTGCCGGTGTGGCGCTGGCGATCCATCTGGGCGGGCCGGCAGCCCTGTTCTGGATGCTGGTCACTGCGATGCTGGGTATGACCACGAAGTTTGTCGAAGTCACCTTGTCACACAAGTACCGGGAATTTACCGAAGACGGCACAGCCGCTGGCGGGCCCATGTACTACATGAAGAATCGCCTGAACATGAAATGGATGGCCGTGCTGTTCGCCCTGGCCACCATCATTTCCTCGTTCGGCACCGGCAACATGCCGCAAATCAACAGCATTTCAAATTCGATGCTTTCGGCATTTGGCATTCATCCGGCCATCACCGGGTTCGTGCTGGCCATCCTGCTGGCTCTGATCATCCTGGGCGGCATCAAGCGAATCGCAGCCACCACCGCAAAGCTGGTGCCCTTGATGGCTGTGATCTACTTCCTGGGTGCTCTCTCGGTGATCCTTGGCAATGTGGATAATATTGCGCCTTCGCTGGCAGCCATCACTGGAGATATTTTCACCGGATCGTCAGCAACCGGCGGATTTCTCGGGGCAACCCTCGCCTATGCGTTCAACCGGGGCGTCAACCGCGGCCTGTTTTCGAACGAAGCCGGCCAGGGCAGCGCACCCATTGCTCACGCCGCGGCCAAGGCGGACCACCCGGTATCGGAAGGAATGGTCGCCATCCTGGAACCGTTTATCGACACGATCATTATTTGCTCACTGACCGGCATGGTACTGCTGTCCTCCGGAGTCTGGAAAGAAAAGCATGACAACCTGTTTCAGCGGGCAGACCTGGTCATCCTGAGCGGCGAGTACGATGACAGCCTCGCAGAGCACCAGTTGGAATTGTCACGTTTTCTCAATCCGGCGCTGGAGTCCGGTGCCCGCAGATTCAGCGGCCCCCTGCACATTGAAAGCGGAGTAATCCAGGATGAGGTCACGGTCATTCACGCACGGTCAGTTGCTGAAGACGTTGAGTTTTCCGACAGTGAAACCGGCACTGTATTCAGCGGGACGATCCCCGTGGAGAACGGCAGGATTTTCGGCGCAGCAGGCAACATGCAGGTGACCGGACGGTCCCTGATCCACAGCGCACCATTGACCACCGAGGCGTTCAGCCGCGGTTTACTCGGCGAGAAAGGCAGGTTCATCATCCCGATCAGCCTGCTGCTGTTCGCTTTTTCCACGGCCATCGCCTGGTCTTACTACGGCGACCGAGCGGTGACTTTCCTTTGGGGAACAGAATATGTGAAGTACTACCGGATGCTCTACGTGCTGGGCTTCTTTGCCGCAGCGATTATCGATACCACGATCATCTGGACTTTTTCGGGCATTGCCATCGCGTTGATGACCATACCGAACATCATCGGCATCCTGCTGTTGCGCAAGGATATGAAAGAAACCGTGGAGGACTACTGGAACACTTTCGACTTTTCAAAAAAAGATAATGATGTCTGACTGCCTGAAAACGATTGCTGCCGTTGCAGGTCTGCTGCTTCTGCCGGCCATGGCAGCGCATGCCCAGGACGAGCCGGCGACGTTACCGGTCACAATTCCAGAACCGGAACCCGACCTGTTCGCCCGCGACAGCTACCGTATCGATACCGTGATCTGTCCTTTCAAGAATGACATCGAGTACGAACCCGGTGATATCGAATGCGGATTGCTGGAAGTCCCGGAGAACCGTGAAGACCCGAATTCCCGGCTCATCGAACTTCATTTCGTCAAGCTGAATTCCCGCTGGGGTAAAGACGACGACGAGGATCAGGAAGAAGACGAAGATAGTGACCTGCCGCCGGGCAGACGGGATGATCCGGTTATTTACCTGACAGGAGGCCCTGGCGCGAAGGTCAATTATTACGTCGGACGACTGAAGGATCACACGCTGCTGAAACACCGTGACCTGTATATCCTGGAGCAGCGTGGTATTGGCTATTCGGACGACTTCTGTCCGTTTTATGGCGGCCGTAAACCGGCCGTCGATGACGTCGCCACCTTTGACGATCACCTGGCGGCATCCCATCAGAGAAAAGCCGACTGCGCCTACAACGCAACAGCATCAGGTGTTGATCTGACGGGTTACAGCACTATCGAAAACGCGCGCGACGTCAAAGCACTGAGGCGGGCGCTGGGGTTCGAGCAATGGAATGTGTGGGAGATCTCCTACGGCTCCATCCTGGGCCAGGCCTACATCAAGGAAGACCCTGAAGGCATACTCGCCATCGCGCTGGACGCGATCATGCCACTGGAGATCCGCGATTCTGAGTTGTACTGGCGAATCGCGCACTGGTACAACCGTGACCTGGAGAAACTTCAGGAAATTTGCCAGGGCCAGCCTGCGAGATGCTATTGGGATTCGGACTGGTCCCATGGGGTCGATACGGTGCCTGGCTTGGATTGCTGGGTGGGTTGATCGGCCTGTTGGCCATTGTGACTGCCTTGAGGGTGCTGTTCCGTCAAGGCCTGCCTCCGGGTTCACTGCTGGGGTTCCTGCTCACCGGACTGGCTTCGATCGGCCTGGGTGCGTTTATCCTGAGCTGGGGATTGAGTCCGTTCTGATCATTCCGGCATGTGAGGGGGGTCCGGATCGTAAATGACCTCCTCGGGCTCGGGACAGCTCTCCAGCCATTTCTCCAGAAGCTCCAGGTGCTCCTTTTCCTCGTCGGCGAATTCGCCGGCAAGCGCCCTGACGGCCTCGTCCGGGCTGTCCCTGCTGATCTCAAAATAGAAATCATGGGCTCTTTTTTCGTTACCCATCGCAATCTTCAGCGCCTGGTGTGCGTTCATCAGGTAGTTCATTTCGCTGATATCCGCGGTCTCTGGACCTTCCATGTTTTCCCAGCCGAAATCCCAGGGTGCTATGACAGGCAGACTGTACCCTTCTGAATGATCGCGAATTTCCTGGGCGTGAAGCCGGCTGTAGTGCGCCAGCTTGCGGAAAATTTCAGCAACTTCCGGGTTGTTGTGCACGTCCATCATATCCGCCAGTTCATCGTGCCGTTCGGCCGCTTCCTCTTCCAGCGCGACGGAATAAGCAAGGAACGTATCCAGGTCGACCATCTTTTTTGCCAGGCTCATATGACGAACTCACTCTCGATTGACCCCATGCCCGCATCGACACCCGTGCCGGGCCGGAAAACCGGATACGTATTCTGGAAAATGATCCCGGTGCTCATCCCATCATCCGACTGGATTCGCTGCGCCGCTTCGATCGGATTATGGGTGGGTCCGTCTTCCAGCGAACGGACATGACGCTTCCATTGCATCTGTTCGGGCCTGAAAGTCGGACAAGGGCTGAGAGCCTGTACGAAAGAAAAGCCTTTGTGCTCGATGGCTGCTACCAGAATTTTGGCCAGGCCATTGGGGTCACCGGTAAAGCCCCGGGCGATGAATGATGCGCCGGCCGTCAGCGCAAGACCAGCCGGCTGAAAAGGACGGACGCCCGCTCCTTGAGGCGTCAATTTGCTGTCGGCCCAGTCAGGCGCCGTGGTCGGTGAGGCCTGGCCCTTGGTCATTCCGTACACCTCGTTATCCATGATGATATATGTCATATCCATGTTCCTGCGGCAGGCATGAATAAAATGGTTTCCGCCAATGGACAGCCCGTCCCCGTCGCCCCCGGCAACCAGCACGGTCATGTCAGGCCGGGCGGCCTTCAGCCCCGAGGCCAATGCCAGAGCCCTCCCATGCACGCCGTGAAATCCGTACAGGCTGGTATAAGCCGCGATGCGTGAAGAGCAGCCAATCCCCGTGATCAGGGCGACTTCTTCCCGGGGCAAACCCATGTAAGCCAGCGCTTTGGTTATTGCATTGAGCACGGCAAAATCACCACAGCCCGGGCACCAGACCGGCTTGAGGGCGGACTTGTAGTCCTTTGGCTTGAGGGGTGCGACTTGGATTGGCTGATTCATGTTCAGCTCCAGTTTTCGATCTGGCCGACGATTTCGGCCGGTGTGATGGGCAGCGGGCCGGGCCGGGCCAACAGCCGGGTGTCTGCTGCCATATCGTAATACGCCCGCAAGTAGCGGTAGAACTGCCTGGAGTGGCTCTGTTCGACAATCAGGACCCTGTCGACGCCTTCCAATTCCCGGAGGAGCTTATCAGGGCTGGCCGGCAACAACAGGCGCAACGCGACAACTTTAACATTCCGGCCCCGGGATTCGAGTCGCTTGGCGGCTTCTCTGACTGCCGCAGTCGTTGATCCCCAGGTCAGGAGTGCCGTGCTGCCTTCTCCACGGATATCAGCCCAGTGTTCGCCATAGTCAAAATTTTCAATTTTGCGGGACCGTTTATCCAGTTGCGCCAGGTGATCGGCCGCCGCGGTGGATGGTTTGCCGCTTTCGCAATGCTCCAGTCCATCGGCGACATAGGTGGAGGTCTCGGTGCCGGGAATCGCCATCGGGGAAACGCCACTTTCCGTCATCACGTATCGCTGGTAATTTTCTGCCGGCTCAGCCTGGAGCCGTCCATCGATGTCCGGCAACTCGTAACAGGGCTCGGAAATCAGAACCGTCGATTGCGCCAGCAACTGGTCGGTCAGGACAATCACGACCGTCTGCAGGGCTTCCGCCAGCCTGACCGCCCACTCGGTTGTGAGGATGCAATCCGCATGGTCCAGCGCTCCAAGCACCAGGTGCGGCGCATCGCCATGTAAGCCATACAGCGCCATGTTCAGATCAACCTGCTCTGACTTCGTGGGAATGCCGGTGGAAGGCCCGCCACGCATCACGTTGACCACGACTGCAGGTGTTTCGGAAGCCACCGCGAGTCCCATGGCTTCGGTCATTAGTGACAGGCCCGGGCCCGAAGTGGCGGTCATCGAAGGGACGCCACCAAAAGAAGCGCCGATCACCATGTTAATCGAAGCCAGTTCATCTTCAGCCTGCACCAGGCTGCCGCCCAATTGCTCCAGCCGTGGAGCCAGCCATTCCAGGAGATCGCTGGCCGGCGTGATCGGATAGGCTGCCGCGAACCGGATTCCGCCCCGGATGGCTCCCAGTCCGCACCCCTGGTTACCGTTGAAGTGCCAACGGGTGCCCTCGAAGGCAGATTCCCCCCGTTCGGGGCGGGGGCGGGCTTCCCTGGCCTCCACAATCAGCGGCTCTGTGAAACCGGCTTCAAACGCAGCCCTGGAGCCAGTCGTGATCTCCTCGCCCTTTCTGCTGAATACTTCTTCGATCAGCTTGCCGGCTTCGTCCTTGCAAAAACCCAGCCAGTGGGAGAGCACGCCGAGGGCAACCATGTTGGGGCGCGCGGCCGGAATGTCTTTGGCCAGCGCTTTCATGGGAATCCCGATGATCTCATGGTCAAGATCCGTGATAGCCGCGGGAATCGGGCCGGCCGCAGGATCGGCAATAATCAGGCTGTCCGGATGCAGCGCAATTTCCTCGGCGAATCGATCCGCATTGCGCCAGTCCAGCGCAAGCAGCAGGTCGAAACTGTCGTTCATACACTCCACCGGCACGTGGCTTATGCGCACCTGGGCCGCGGCTTCACCACCCCGGATCTGGGGCCCGAAAGAGCGCCGCATCATGCCGAAACAACCGTTTTTCCCGGCCAGGCTGAGAAGTAATTCACCCGCCGTTATTGAACCGGCTCCGCCCGAACCGGTGATGGCTATGGAAATGTCACATGTATGCCGTGCGTTCATGTCATGGAATTATCCAAGAAAGCAGCTGCCTTTTCATGACCGTTATCAAAAAAAAGGCCGCCATTTTTCAGTGGCGGCCCTTTCACAAATGATTGACGGCTTATTTGCCGTGAACCTTGTCCATTGAATTTCTCAGGCGGGTTGCGAACCGGGTGAACATGTAATTCACGTTGCTCACATTGTTTTCGGTGGTGAATTCCTTGTACTTCTCACCAATAGCCTTTTCGCCTTCCAACAGGAGCAGCAGCTCGCGGTTTCTCGAGTCACGCAACTCGACACGCGCAGTAATCTCGCCCGAGCCCAGGGTCTTGACCTGGTGACCGTCCATTTCACTGCCGGAACCCGGTTTCAGCCAGGGCATAATGCTGAGAATTTCCACTTCAACTTCAAGCACGTCACGGCCATCCGTGTAAACGACGGGGTAGCCATTGTTGCCTTCCAGCACGTCGTCCATGATGTCGCGAAACATGGCCTGCATGGTTTCGAGATCCTCGATTTCCAGCGACCAGTCGCTCGGATCGTCTTCTGCGTACGGGGGCTTGATGACCTTGACGTCATCGATATTCAGTGGCTTGACCTTGAACTTCAGGTATTGAGACCAGTTCACACCGTCTTTGACCCATGTGGGTTCCAGTTGGACGTCTGCAAAAGAGGTTGTAGAGAACAACATCACGAACAAACCGGTGAGCAGATTTCCGCGATTCAAAAACACTGATTTCATTCCTAACTCCTTCCTGTATCAAGCCGTGTTCTGTATGCCTGCCGTGGCAGACGGACCTGTAACTATAACACTTGATGCCCCAATCGGCGATGGTCTTCAGGGTGTCTCGTCGGCAAGGCTTCTGTAGATGAACCCAACAAACTTGTCAGGCTTGATAAATCCCTTGCCCAGGCTCTCATCCAACACCGCGTTGGGACGCGAGGCGATGATCTCGTCCTGGCTTTTCCCCTGGGCCATGAGGCCGCGGATACGATCCGTCACGTCGGCCAGCATTTGCCCGTAACTCTCCAGATCTGCGCAATTACCCAGCGGACCGTGGCCCGGGATCACCCGTGTATCTGAGTGGCACAGGCCCAGTGCGGACTGAACAGCATCGATCATCCCCTGCACCGTCCCGCCGCTGTCCAGATCGATCAGGGGATAGGTCTGGTTCCAGAATATGTCGCCCATGTGGATGACATTGCTCTGGGGAAAGTGAACGATGGTATCGCCATCCGTGTGTGCTTTTGCAGCATGGTAGGCCACCACGGCTTCACCATTGAAGTGAAATGTCACGCGGTCGTTGAAGGTGACGACCGGCAGTGCCGCCGGCGGCAACGCTGGAATGTTCCGGTCGATTAGCGCCATGAACTGATCCTTGCTCATGCGTTCGCGTGCATTATCCTGCGATACGATCACCGTGCCCATTTCGCCAAGCTCTTCGTTTCCACCCGTGTGGTCAAAATGCCAGTGAGTGTTGATCAGGAAGCGGATGGTGCCCGGGTCAATTTTTTTCACGGCTGCGAGGATTTTTTGGGTCAGTGGAGCGTACTGGTCGTCGACCATCATGATACCGTCCGTACCCGCCATCACGGCCAGGTTGCCACCGCGGCCTTCAAGCATGTAGACCGCACCGCTGACGTGCGTGCTCGTGATGGAAACATCTTCGAACTGCGCCATCAGCGGGCAGACTGTGGTCAGCAGCAAAATACTCAGCAGTTTTTTCATGGTGGGGTTCCTGTATGAGAGTAGCATCGTGGTATCAGCTCTGTGCGCTGAAAATGGCCCGCGCTAAGGCGTAATTCTCAGCACCCGGTCAGGCGTCAGGACAAACAGGGCGCCCCCGGGCCCGACGCGGACATCACGCACCCTGGCTGAGATTTCACTGAACAGTGGTTCCTCCTCGCTGAAGCCACCTGCCTGTAATTCAATCCGCCTGACTTCGAGATCGACCAGCGCTCCGACCAGCAGGTCGCCCCGCCATTCCGGAAAAAGCTCAGCCTCGTAAATCGCAAGCCCGGAGGGGGCAATGGATGGAACCCAGTAATGAACCGGTTGTTCCATACCCTCCCACTCGGTGTAAGGTGATATGACTGCGCCGCTGTAGTCCACTCCATAAGTGATGGCCGGCCAGCCATAGTTCTTGCCCGGCTCGATCCGGTTAAGTTCATCTCCTCCCCGGGGGCCGTGTTCGTGCAACCAGATTTCCCCGGAGCGACTGACCGCCAGTCCCTGCGGATTGCGGTGGCCATAACTGTAGACGTATGGTGAGCCGGGAAAGGGATTACCGGTAGCCGCGGTACCGTCATCATTCATCCGCAGAACCTTGCCCAGTCCACTGTCAATATCCTGAGCCGCTTCACGATAGTCGAATCCGTCTCCGGTGGTCAGTAACAGGGTTCCATCGGGCAGGAAGGCCAGGCGGCCGCCATAATGCACTGGCGTATCCTTGCGCGTGAAATTGCGAAAAATAACCTCTAAACCCTCCAGCGAGTTGCCCTCGAGCCGTCCCCGGGCCACTGCGGTGCCATTATCTTTCTTGCCGCCCTCGGCGTATGAAAGAAAAACCAGGCGATTTTCTGTAAATTCCGGATGCAGTACCACATCGAACAGGCCACCCTGTCCGGCGAAATAGACACCGGGTACATTCGCAACCCGCTGACGTGACTGGCCGGAAGCGTCAATGTGATACAGCTGTCCACCCAGTTCCGTCACCAGGGCGGACCCATCCGGAAGGAACGCGATGCTCCAGGGCAGGTCCAGGTCAGTTGCCCAGGGTTCGAGCTCATGGTCACTGGCATGCACCCATGCTGCCAGTGCCATAACCAGGCCCAGAAGGGTGGCCAGGATGAACTGGCGCCTTTTTACCGACATGGATTTTCTCCGTTATGCTAGCCTTGCAATTCATGAGAGAGCATACATGAACCACTGGCTGCCCATCATCCGGTTCCTCACCATTCGCCTGGCGATTTTCCTCACGGCCGTAGCGGTGACTTATGTACTGGCCTCCGTTCTGGCGACACAGGCCGTAGTGAGAAGCCTGGCGGGAATGGGTCTTTCACCCGGGTTTGGCGAGCGCCTGTCCATGACGGTCCAGGACCTGGGCGGCATGGCCGGCATGTTTCTTCCGATGGTCGCGTTTGGCCTTCTGATCGCGTTCATGACGGCGGCCCTGATCTGCCGATACAAGAGCCGGTGGCGAACGCCTCTTTACATACTTGCGGGCGCCGTCGCAGTAGTCTGTATCCACCTGGGCCTGAATCTCGCGTTCGGCATTACGCCGGTTGCAATCGCACGAACGCCGGGGGGGCTTCTGCTGCAGGGGATCGCTGGTGCAGCGGGCGGTTTCACGTACCTGGCGCTTTCCAGGAAGCATTACCGCCTTGGCTGACCGGGTTTCCTCGAATTCACGTATTGTCGTGGTTGACTGTTTGCGTGTTTTTGGCCTGTTTGGCGGCAAGGCATATGCGATATTCGCGCTGCTGTTCGGTCTGAGTTTTTTCATCATCATGGACAACCAGGCCAGGCGCGGGGTCGATTTCCGGAAGCGGTTCAGCTGGCGGCTCATGATCTTGCTGTTATTAGGCTACATCCACGGAATTTTGTATGGCGGTGACATACTGCAGGTTCTGGCGCTATTTGGTTTTCTGCTGGTCGCTATCTTTCTCCCAGGTTGAACCGCAGGGCCCGGATATTGTTGGTGATGTGGGACTTTGTCCTGCCCATTTCAGAAGCCCCTGCGATAGTGGAAAATGACCGTTGCGGACTCAACCAGCTACGCTGATCAGCGTGACCCACTGAAAATTTTCTTTGACCCCATTGTTCATAACTTTCCCCAGGTCAAATATTTTTTACATGCTCCTGCTGATCATAAACTGCAATCCAGCTGGCCTGATTGAGGCACTACACTTACAGAAGAAATCTGCAGCGAGAGTGTCCCATCCGATGTAATGATCAGCGGCAAGTCGACTGATTCGAGATTTGCACCACGCTCGGCAAAACATGAAAGGCTGATTCTCGAGGTGCGCCAGCCTGCACCGGACAATTCGGTTACCTGCTCGGAAAGTTCCAGCGCACCCTCTCCCATTGCGATAGTGACACGGCCGGAAGCTTCACTCAGCACCTGGTAGCGGATCGACAGGGAATACCCGACACCTGCTTCCCATTGAAAGTTCGCACCCGGACCTTCCAGCAGCATGCTGCCCTCTTCTGTCCAGGTCACGATAAATGTATCTTCCTGGATTTCATTATCCGAGGGCACAACGCTGACAGCAGCCGCCTTGCTCACCCCCCGGGAATCGCTTACCTGAACCTGGCCACCGGCGTCACGCAGAATCATCCGCCATGAACCGACCGGATCTCCATACTCGATCATCCGGCCAGCCGCGTTATCAGAGTCCAGATCAAGACCGGGTTCTTCCGCCAGGACCGCAAGCGAAACCGAGTCCGAGTAGCCCAGGCCATAGCCATAAGGAAACAGCGGCTGATAATCTTCATCCCCGACATTGACTTCGGACTGGGTCGCCAACGCCGGCCAAGAATATGCCAGGCGCCCGGAAAAATCGTAGCGCTGTCTACCGTCGGGCGCCGCGATCAGGACATCGGCCACGCCTCCACCCTCGGAACCCGGCAGCCAGGCCGCAACGAAAGCATCAGACGCATTCAACTCGGGATTCACCCACATGGGGCGCCCGGAAATAAACACGCTGACGGTCGCGATACCCGCTTCCCTGAATCTGTTCAGAAGTTCGAGACCATCCCCGGAATCATAGTCGACATGCATGCGATCACCCTGGAATTCAGCATAAGGCTCTTCACCAAAGACAACGATGGCGACGTCGGGCCTGGTGTCCCAGGTACCGTCTTCACTCAAAACAGCCTGGCCCCCGGCCGCTTCCACGGCCTTAGCAATACCTTCATAAATGGATTCGCCATTGGGAAAGTGCTCATTGGAATTACCCGTACCTTGCCAGGAGAGTGTCCAGCCACCGCTTTGCTTGCCGATATCGTGAGCGCCTTTCCCCGCCACCAGGATATTTGATTCGGGTGACAGCGGTAACAGGCTATTTTCATTTTTCAACAACACCAAAGATTTTCGGACCGCTTCGCGGGCGATAGCGCGATGCTCCGGCGCAGCCAGCAAGTCCCAGTTACCCGCATGTTTCCGCTCTGAAGGCCTGGGCGCATCAAATATACTGGCCCGCATCTTGACCCGCAGCACCCTGCCTACAGCCTCGTCCAGCCGTTCGACGGTGATTTCACCGGACCGTACCTGGGCCAGGGTATTCTCGTACAGCTTTTTCCAACTGTCCGGCGCCATGAACATGTCCAGGCCGGCATTGAATGAAGCCGGGCAGGATTCAGCGTTACATCCATTAACCTGGCCGTGGCCGTTCCAATCGCCAACGACGAATCCATCGAAACCCATCCGCCCGACCAGTACATCGGTGAGCATCTGTCGGTTACCGTGCATTTTCCGGCCATGGAAACTGTTGTATGAGGCCATCACGGATTGAACGCCGGCTGCTATCGCCGCCGGGTAACCCGCTCCATGGATATCACGAAGTTCGGCCTCACTACCCCGGCTGTCACCCTGGTCAATACCATCAACGGTGCCACCGTCTCCGACAAAATGCTTGGCCGTCGCAATCATCCGGTCTTCGCCAAGAAATTCTTCCGTTCCGAGAGCTCCCTGGATCCCCTCGATGATGCGGGGCGCATAGGCAGTGACGATCCTGGGATCTTCGGAATACCCTTCGTAGGTACGACCCCATCGGTCATTTCTCACGACCGCGATGGTAGGAGCGAACGTCCAGTCCAGCCCGGTGGCCAGCATTTCCAGTGAAGTCACACGCCCTATCTCATACATCAGGTCCGGGTCATTGGCCGCTCCCAGGCCAATGTTGTGTGGAAAAATGGTCGCGCCCACGATATTGCCATGCCCGTGCACAGCGTCAGTTCCCCAGATGACGGGAATTCTGACACCACCATCCGTCGTATCTGTCGATGCCTCCCAAAACTTATCTGCAAGCGCAAGCCAGGAATCCGGTGTATTTCTGAGATCACCGTCGGGTGCTGAGCCGCCGCCATTCAGAATCGAGCCAAGATTGTATTTCCGGACTTCGTCTGGAGTCACCGAAGCGATATCCGCCTGGATGACCTGACCTACTTTTTCCTCCAGGGTCATCCGGGACAACAGATCCTCGATCCGTTGCTCCATTTCCGGATTGCGCACAAAAACGGGGTTCTGCAAAGGCCAGTTTTCAGGACTGATAAGGGAAATTTCGACAGTTTCTGCAACAGGTTTCGGAGCCGGCGTTTGCTCCGCATTCTCCCGGGGCGCCTCGGGTTGGCAAGCAGACAACGCAAAGGTGCTTATAAGGGTGCAAAAGAATGCTGTTTTCAAATGGAACATCATTTCTCCTTGTCGAACCGATTCATGATTTTGATCTGATTGTGAACGGGTAGTTTATACTTCCTTTTCACCAAAACCGAACCTGCGGATTCAAACTATGCTTCGACCTGTTTTATTACTGATCACTTTGTACCTGGCTATCCCTGCGTGGGCCCAGGAAACCGAAGTACCTTTCCAGGTGTCACCGGTGGCAACATTCAATGAACCCTGGGCCATGACATTCCTGCCCGATGGCCGAATGCTGGTGACTGAAAAGAGAGGCCGGCTTTATATCGTGGACCAGGAAGGTGAGAAATCCCGGCCCGTCGAGGAAGTCCCCAACGTCGACTACCGTGGGCAGGGTGGCCTGGGTGATGTCATCCTTCATCCCGATTTTGAGAACAACTCCCTGGTTTATCTCAGTTACGCCGAGTCCGGCGTCGGCAATGTACGCGGCGCTGCGGTCGCCCGTGCGCGGCTTGTGCTGACCAAAGGCAACAACCGTCTTGAAGACGTTGAAGTGATCTGGCGTCAGAACCCAAAGGTGACCGATGACGGGCATTATGGTCATCGCATGATCTTTGATTCCGAAGGCTATTTGTTCATTACATCCGGCGACCGGCAGAAATTTGACCCGGCGCAGCAGATGACCGGCAACCTGGGGAAGATCGTCAGGCTCAATGACGATGGCTCGGTACCGGAAGACAATCCATTTTTCGACAAAGGGGATGTCACGGCACAGATCTGGTCGCTGGGGCACCGCAATCCACTGGGAATCGCCTTCGATACCGACGGTCGTCTGTGGAATTCCGAGATGGGGCCGCTACATGGAGACGAATTGAACCTGGTATTGAAAGGCCAAAATTACGGTTATCCAATCGTCTCCGAGGGTGATCATTACGGTGGCGAAGAAATTCCGGATCACAACACGCGGCCGGAATTCGAGGCGCCCAAAGTAGCCTGGGTGCCCACAATCGCTCCTGCTGGGATGATCTTCTATTCTGGAGAACAGTTTCCCCAATGGCAGGGCTCGGCACTGATTGCCGGACTGGCCTCGCGCGCGATCATCCAGGTGAAAATCCATGGCGACAACGCCAGCGAGGCAGAGCGTTATGATCTCGGCGCCCGCATACGAGAAGTTGAGCAAGGCCCGGATGGAAATGTATGGGTGCTCGAGGATCGGGACGGCGGACGTTTGCTGAAGCTGACGCCAGCGGGGATTTACCGATAGCTCACGCCGTGCTCCGCTTTAGGTGGTTTGAAACGCCGAACCATCTTTCGTAATTCGTCAATCCGCTGCGGAAACCGGTTGTCATACCGCTGTGTGACGTATGTGTTGGCAATGGCCATCACCTCCGTTTCGACTTCCGACCTCTCAGCTGCAATGCGTCGGGCAAAATCGAGAACACCTTCGCCGGTCCGCCGCGGCAGACCGGCCCGGGCCATCTTCTCGCAGAAGATATGGATCAGGGCATCCCGCGGATCCGGTTTAACGCGCTGGCGGATGATCAGCCGTTTAGCCAGGTACGGCAGCAGCGAAATGCCAGCGGCCACCAGGAACAGCAGACTCAGCCGAAATACAGACACCTGGCCCAGCAGGCGCTTAAGAAATTCAACTTGCTGCTGGTCGTAACCGAGCACCCAGGTAGCCCATGCGTAGTCAAAGTAATCCCGCTGCAGGATGATCCAGTTGACCAGTCTGAAATCGCGGAAGCGAGCAAGGCTTAACGGGCTGTCCGCCAGGAAGCCGTCTTCTTTGCCGAACAGATCGGCCAGGCTCATTTCAATCCGCTCCGGCGCAACGGCAGCCGTCGGGTCGATGCGCTGCCAACCCCTTCCCTCGATCCAGACTTCAGCCCAGGCGTGGGCATCGTATTGACGGACCGTGACGAAGTTTTCAGTGGGATGGACCTCGCCGCCAAGATAGCCACCCACCACGCGGGCGGGGTAGCCGGCTGCCCGCATGAAAAAAGCGAAACTCCCCGCGAAATGACCGCAGAAGCCACGCTGGGTCTCCCACATGAACTCATCAACCGCATGCGTGCCGAGTAGCGGGGGCTCCAGTGTATAGATGAAAGAGCGATTGAAAAGCTGCAACACCCGTGCGATGAGTGCTTCGACATCCGGTGTTTCCAGCGCCCACTCCCTGGCTATTCGTACGGTTTCCGGGTTGGAGCCGGGTGGCAGTTTCCGCTCCAGTTCAGCGCGATGCGGGTGCAGCCCTTCCGGCTCCAGTCGGTAATCGAGCCAGGAACGCAATTCGTAATTGCGCCTCAGGCTGATCCTGTCGACGCTGACCAGCCGTGAGTCCCGCATCCCGCGGATGCCAGGCTCGACGGTCGCAGGTGTCGAGAGTGCGAACAGCCATCTTCGGTGTGTGGGCTCCATCGTCAGCGAGTAGCGCACCGGTTCGCCAAACCGCACGATGCTCTCGTCGCTACCGCGGCTTAGAATCGGCTGATCAGGGCCATAAAAATCCGCCTGACTCCACTCCCTGCCATCGAACTCGGAGAATACGAGCCCACGCCAGTAAAGCCTTTCGCGAGGCGGTGTCTCACCATCGAAACGGACGCGAAATGCCAGCTTGTCGGAACCCACAAGGCTTGAGATCTCACCGGGTGAAAGCGTGTCTCCAACGCCGGTTCGGGCCTGGTTCTTCGGCACAGGAATGGACCAGAGCGCACCCAATCGCGGAACAACGAGGAACAGTGCCAGCATCAGCGGCAGGGCAGTTGCCAGCATTTTGAGAGCGATACGTGAAGAGCCCATGGAGAAGCCACGACTGCCAGATTGGTTGATGCTGACCAGTGCAGATGTTGCGATGACAAAGGTCAGCAGCACCAGGCTGAAGTCGGGGATTCCCTGTGTAAAGATGCAGTCCACGGCTGCCGTGAAGAAAGCCAGGTAGACCAGCACGACGGCGTCCCGCTTGTGGTGCATTTCGAGCAACTTCAAACCGAATCCCGCCATCAGCATCGCGAGCATCGGCTCCAGGCCCAGCAGCGACGGATAGTCCACGGCCAACCCGGCCATACAACCCGCCACCAGGATGGCCTTGAGCGGCCAGGGCGGGAACGGGACCACGCCGCGATATTCGAGAATTCGCCACAGGATGCATAGTCCCGCAACGGCCGTCACCCAGGGGGGCAGGTGGTCCAGGTGCAGCGCGATTACGGCAGTGAAGGCGAACAGGACCCAGAACAGGCCGTTGCGGGACAGTTTCCAGTCAGGACGTCGCATCTACAGCCCCGGCTTCATCGTTGATACCGTACAGAGCAAGGCACCGAAGTGCCGACTGCCGGTGAGCCAATCCCTGGTTGGGCAGAAGTTCCGTACCCGGCAGCCGCAAGCCGTACACCTTGCCTGCAGCCTCGCATTCACAAATCTGCCAGGTCATCCGTGACAGGCGCTGCTCGGTGTCCATCCCTGCGTAGTCGTCCCAGTCCACCCACACCCTGCTGTCGACGGGGTCGCCGTATTGCTTGGACCAGAGTCCCTGCTCGCGCGCGTATTGTTTCCATGCAACGTGCCGCAGAGACTCACCAGTCTCGAAAGTTTTCAACCCGACGTAATCATCGGAGCCGGACGTACCAGAGTAGTGACCATCACCGGATCCGCGCCGACCTGAAGCACGTGCCCGGTCCGCTAAAGGCACTGGAAAAACGGCCGCGTCAAAGCGAAAACGAATGTAGGTCCACACGCGCATCAGGCCCGCCGGATAAACGCTTTCGATGGTCAACAGGCCGGTATCGAGATAACCCCGCCGGGTCGTTGGCGCCAGCACGGTCACGAAGGTATCACCGGCCTTTTCGAGTGTCACCATCAGGGTCTCGCCACCTGCGAAGCGCAACACCACCTGCTCGCGGCGCCGGGCCCGGACCTGGCTGAAACAGAGTTCGACCGCAGTCGCCTCACCTTTGAACACGGACTGGGCACGAACCGGCTTGACCCGTAAACCAGAAAGCGTGCCGTGGGTGAAGTGAATGCTCACCACGAACAGGGCCAATAGCAGGAAACAGAGCATGAAGACCAGGTTGTTTTCAAAATTGGTCGCCAGCAACCACAGCGCAGCCACGAGAACGAGGAAGCCGAAGCCTGCTTTCGACGGCAGAATGTACAGGCGCCGATGGTCCAGGCGACACTCGTCTTCCAGCCGCGTGCGGCGGTCTACCCACCGACGATAGCGTCTGCGTAATGCCTGTCGGATTCCTGACAGCGGGTTCATGACCGGGCCGGCGCCACGCTCAGACAACGTCGACGGAATCGAGCACCTTGTCGATAAGTACCCGGCTGCCGCTGTCGTGGCCACGGCCCGCGCCTTGTAACCTGTGATTGGCGACGGCCGGGAATACAGCCTGGATGTCTTCCGGGATGACAAATGCCCGGCCGTCCAGCAGGCTGATGGCCCTGGCCGACTGCAGGATCGCCAGGGCCGCGCGAGGTGACAAGCCGTACTCGAAAACCTCGCTCGTTCGCGTGAACTGGATCAGGCGCTGCAGATAGTCCACCACCGGTTCAGCGACGCTGATCCGATCGACCTCGTCTTGCAGGGCCAGCAGTTCTCCGATAGAAAGCAAGGGCTTTATCTCGTCGAGACGTTTCCGCGGGTCACCACCGGTCAGAATCATTTTTTCCGAGGCAAGGTCCGGGTAACCCAGGGACACCCGCATCAGGAAACGGTCGAGCTGCGATTCCGGCAAGGGAAACGTGCCGGAGTGCTGGATTGGATTCTGCGTCGCGACCACGAAGAACGGCACCGGCAGGTTGCGCGTTTGTCCCTCAACCGTGACCTGGCCTTCGGCCATTGCTTCCAGCAGCGCGCTCTGGGTCTTGGGGGTAGTGCGATTGATCTCGTCAGCCAGCAGCAACTGACAAAACACGGGCCCTGGCAGGAAGCGGAATGCGCCCTCAGCCTTCTCATATACGGAGACGCCAACGATGTCGGCAGGCAGCAAATCACTGGTGAACTGGATGCGATTGAATTCGAGGCCCAGGACCCGCGCTATCGCATTGGCCAGCGTGGTCTTTCCCAGGCCGGGCAGATCCTCGATCAGCAGATGGCCCCTTGCAAGCAGGCATGCCAGAGCGGTTCTGACCTCTGATTCTTTGCCGATCAGTACAGAGCTGATCGACGTCACAATTGCATCCAGTTTTGCCTTTGAAAAGGTCACAAGCGAGTCCCCTGACGTTTGGTAGCGGTGTGCAAGTGCATGATACAACGCAAGCCACGCTTCGGGTCAAAGGCAGTAATTAAACTGACCTGACTAGAAGACAGAAGCCCCCGATTCGGTTTCACCGGCGTTGCGGCGGAAAACCTCGAACAGTTCCCGGCCCATCCCATGACTGCTGTCCTCACTGCCCACTGCAGCAGGCGGACGCAAGGCCAACTCTTCGCCGGACACCTCCAGTTCGAGCACTCCGTTCACGGCATCGATCAGGATGCTGTCACCCTCCTCGACCTGGCCGATCAGGCCGCCTCCCAGTGTATCCGGGGTGGTGTGAATGGCGGCCAGGACTGACCCTGAAGCCCCCGACATGCGGCCGTCTGTCAGCAGGGCGACCTTCAGACCGCTGTCCTGTAATATCTTGAGGAAGGGGGTCAGCTTGTGCAGTTCAGGCATGCCGTTGCTGGAAGCGCCCTGGTGCGTCAGTACAACCACCATGTCGCTGGTGAACTCACCCCGGTTGAATGCATTGACAAATGCCTGCTGAGAGTCAAAAATCCGCGCCGGCGCCTGGATGCGATGATGTTCCTCTGCTACGGCAGATACCTTAATCACAGCTCTGCCCAGATTACCCTTGACGAGCTTGAGCCCGCCTTCCGGGCTGAATGGGTCCGAAGCGGGACGGACGATATCGGTATCCAGCGACTGATCCTGGGCAGGCTTCCACCCGATCGAACCGGCCTCCAGTACCGGCTCCTGCCGAAAATGCCCCAGGCCCTGTCCCAGGATGGTCCGGACATCTTCATTCAGCAACCCCTGGTCCAGCAATGTCCCGATGACGAAACCCAGCCCGCCGGCCGCATGAAAGTGATTCACGTCCGCCAGTCCGTTGGGATACACCCGCGCCAGCAGGGGAACGACCGTTGAAAGCTCTGCAAAATCATCCCAGTTGATCCGGATACCGGCGGCAGCGGCGATGGCTACCAGGTGAATCGTGTGATTGGTAGACCCCCCGGTCGCCAGTAAACCCACGATGGCATTTACGATCGCTTTCTCATCGACAATCCGGCCGATGGGCGTGTAGTCACCACCCTCTTCGCGGATCTTCAGGACCTGCCTAACCGCCTCGCGGGTCAGCGCGTCGCGCATGGGCGTACCGGGATTGACGAAAGAGCCGCCGGGTAATTGCAGCCCCATAAACTCCATCAGCATCTGGTTGCTGTTGGCCGTTCCATAAAAAGTGCAGGTGCCGGCGGAATGGTACGATTCAGATTCCGCCCTCAGCAATTCCTCTCGGCCGATCAGCCCCTGGGCAAATTCTGCACGAATCCGGGCTTTTTCCTTGTTCGGCAGGCCGGAAACCATCGGTCCCGCCGGTGCAAAAACAAACGGCAGGTGGCCAAAGCTCAAGGCGCCGATCAGCAGGCCGGGAATGATCTTGTCGCAGACACCCAGGCAAATCGCAGCGTCGAACATATTATGCGACAAGGCAACCGCGGTGGACATGGCGATTACGTCGCGGCTGAACAGGGAAAGCTCCATGCCGTCTTCGCCCTGGGTCACACCATCGCACATGGCGGGCACTCCCCCGGCAAACTGCGCCACGGCCCCGGCTTCATGGGCTGCTTTACGGATCAGCGCTGGAAAAGTCTCAAAAGGCTGATGCGCGCTCAGCATGTCGTTGTAAGACGAGACAATCGCGATGTTGGGAGTGCTCTCCCCGGTCAGGGCTGCCTTGTCGTCATCGCCACAGGCAGCAATGCCGTGGGCGAGGTTACTGCAGGACAGGCTCAGCCGGGCAGGGCCTGCCTCTGCCGCCCGGTCCAGGCGGTCGAGGTAATCGCCGCGGGATTCTTCACTTCGTTCACGAATCCGGTCCGTGACGCGTTGTAATACTGGGTTCATTTCAATTCTCCGGAACGCAATTCATGGCGCCCAAATGACCGTAACGGGTACTTTTTCCTGGGATAACAGCGCCGCTGCCGGGTAGCCCGTGTCACCGGCGGCAGCCGCTTCGTAAACGCGGCGCTTGGCAGCCCCGAAAAACAATAACACGATGGCGGACGACTCAAGCAATGCGGAAAACGTAAGACTGATACGCAGGTAGGGGCTGCCGGCGGTTCTGACCATCAGGCACTGATTGGGATTCTCGGGATCCAGGGCCTGGTCCAGACCACTGAAGTCCGGAAACAGGGAGGCGAAATGACCGTCTTCCCCCATGCCCAGCAGGGTGCATGCAAAGGGCCTGGCCAGTCGATCCAGTTCGCTCGTGATGACTCCCGGCGCCTCCTCGGCGTTCAGTTCTTCCAGGTAGAACGACAGCAACCGGGCTGCAGTTGCGGGACCCTGCATCAACCGGGTGCGTATCAGGTGTTCATTACTGGTTTCACAATGCGGTTCTACCCAGCGTTCATCGCTGGGGACGATGGTAACCCGGGACCAGTCCAGATCGTGGCGAGATAGGTTGAGGAAACACTCCTGTGGCGTGGTTCCGCCGCTGACCACCAGGCTGGCAAGGCCGTCTCCCTCCAGGGCCCCCCTTAATCCCTTTGCCAGCATATCCGCTGCGGCGGCCGAGGCCATATGCCGGTCCGGGTACTCTGTCCACACGGGCTTCACCTGCCCGCTCAGGAACCGGCAAACCAGGATCGGCCATCCCGGTCCAGCATCAGGGATGAAGCGGTCGGACCCCATGTACCCGCCACGTAGCCTTCGACTTCCGGCCGTTTTTCGGCCCAGCCTTCGATGATCCCGTCAATCCAGCGCCAGGCCGATTCAATCTCATCGCGGCGCATGAACAGGGCGGGATTCCCCCTGATCACCTCCATCAGCAGTCGCTCGTAGGCGTCCGGGTATCGCATGCCAAACTCCTCTTCGAAACTGAGGTCCAGCGACACCGGCCGCAGACCGAATGCACCAGGACCAGGCTCCTTCGACATCAGGCTCAGCTTCATGCCCTCATCCGGTTGCAAACGGATGGTCAGCCGGTTTGGAGCGCTGTCACCGGTTAGCTCAGGAAAAATGGAATGCGGAATATGCTGAAACTGAACGACAATCTCCGAGTACTTCTTCTTAAGTCTTTTTCCACTGCGCAGGTAGAAGGGCACACCGGACCAGCGCCAGTTTTCTATCTCTGCTTTCACGGCGACAAACGTCTCGGTCTGGCTGTCTTCACTTCCCAGTTCTTCAAGAAATCCCTTCACGGGCTGCCCACCGATGGCGCCGGCCTGGTACTGGCCCCGCACCGTGTGCCGTTTGACCTGTTCCGGCCCAATCGGCTTGAGTGCCCGCAACACCTTCATCTTTTCGTCACGAACCGCGTTGTGATGCTGGCTGGCCGGTGGCTCCATGGCGACCAGGCACAGTAACTGCATCAGGTGATTCTGGACCATGTCACGCAGGGTGCCGACCTGGTCGTAAAACTCGATGCGCCCGCCCACGCCCAGGTCCTCAGCGACCGTGATCTGGACGTGATCAACATTGCCGCGGTTCCACAGAGGTTCGAACAGGGAATTGGCGAACCGCACCGCCAGCAGGTTCTGGACCGTTTCCTTGCCCAAATAATGATCAATCCTGAAAATGCGATTTTCCGGAAAACATTCACCCACCTGGTCGTTGATTTCGCGCGCTGACTGGTAGTCTCTTCCGACCGGTTTTTCCAGCACGATCCGGACGTTGTCATGGATCAGGCCGTTTTCCCGGAAGCCGGTCGCGATGGTCCCGAACAGGGAGGGAGAGGTGGCCAGGTATGCCACGCGAACCCGGTCGTCATAGCCTTCCAGTGCCGTTTTCAGCTCGCCCCAGCTGGAATGATCGGTGGCGTCCGTCTGGATGTACTGCAAACGGTCCGCGAAGAACTGCCAGAGTGCTCTGGAAAATTCCGATTCGCCCAGGTTGCTGCGCAATGATTCCTCCACCTTCCCGAGAAACACTTCATGGGACATCGCACTTCTGCCGACGGATAGAATCCGGCAACCGGGCGGCAATTGACCGTCACCATCGCGATGATAAAGGGCTGGCATCAGCTTGCGCAGGGCCAGATCGCCCGCGCCGCCGAAAATAACCAGGTCGAATACGTCAACAGGAATGAATTTCGCCATAGGGTCGGAATTTTATACGGTTTTTGTGACGAAGGGAGGTAATACTGGCGCCGGTGGGCACGAAGCCTTAGTCTTACGGTTTTTTGAAGTTCCGGAGAACCGAATGAAGGCCCTGCCAGTTTCCCTGTTGACCACCCTTCTCACCTTTGCCCCTGGTCTCTGGGCCAGCGATAATTTACGCGACTCGATTGCTGCGGATTATGACGAGAATCTCGAATCACTCTTTGTTCACTTTCATCAAAACCCTGAACTTTCAAACCTCGAATTCGCCACGGCGAAACGGCTGGCGGAAGAAATCCGTGCGTTGGGTTATGAAGTGACCGAGGGGGTTGGTGGCACCGGGATTGTGGCGGTGATGAAGAACGGTGACGGGCCCGTCCTGATGATCCGGGCCGATATGGACGGGTTGCCCCTCAAAGAAGACAACGAGCTGGAATACATTTCCAAAGCTGTACAGGCAGGGCCGGGCGGCAAGGAATATCCCGTGATGCATGCCTGCGGCCACGATGTGCATATCACGGCCCTGGTGGGAACGGCCCGGCAGATGGCCGCGCGGAAGGACGAGTGGTCGGGCACACTGGTGCTGATAGGTCAGCCGGCCGAGGAGCGCATCTCCGGTGCGCGCGCCATGCTGATTGATGGCCTGTATGAGCGGTTTCCCAAACCCGACTATGCGCTGGCTTTTCATGTAGCCGCCGGCATCGCTTCGGGCATGATCGAGATTCCGCTGGACGTGGTGGCTTCCAGTTCGGATTCCGTAGACATCATTGTTCACGGTGTGGGAGCACACGGTGCATCACCGCACAAGGGAATCGATCCGGTCCTGGTGGCTTCCCAGATCGTCGTGACCCTGCAATCGGTGGTCAGCCGCACCATTCCCCCGCTGGAGTCGGGCGTCATTACCGTTGGCTCGATACATGGCGGCACCAAGCACAACATCATCAGTGACCGGGTTGAAATGCAGCTGACCGTGCGCTCGGATAATCCGGAGGTCAGAACATTGTTACTCGACGGCATCGACCGCGTGGCAGAAGGCGTGGCCCGTTCTTTCGGACTGCCTGAAGACCTGCTTCCAGAAGTAATCCGCTCGCCTGTAGAAACGACACTGCCCACCATCAATGACCGCGCCACCGCAGAGCGTGTGCTGGCCGCTGTCACGAACAAGATGGGGGAAGAGTTCGTACAATTAACGCCACGTACCGGCATGGGGGCAGAAGATTTTTCTTACTTTGTCCAACCGGAAACGGGGGTTAAGGGCGTTTACTTCGCCGTGGGAGGCACGCCGGAGGGTGAGGTCGAAAACGCGCCATCCCACCACTCGCCCTACTTTTTCGTTGAACCCGAACCCAGCATCAAGTCCGGGGTTGAAGCAACGGTGATCTCTGCCATCGAATTGATGAGTGCGCCTTGAGGCAAACCGGACAACGGCAGGCGCGGGCTGGCTGGCGATGAACATCCAGGCTCTGGCGTTCAGCGCGTCCGAACACATTGCTAAATTTGCGCGAGGAGGAGAGAAATGAAATCTGTGATTGTTACCCTGTTGGGCCTGTCTGTTCTAGTGGCCGGACCCGCACTGGCCAGCGACCTGGAAGTGGAGCACTACAGTTCCAATCCGGACATGCAACTCCCTTTCTCGGACGCCGTTAAGGTGGGCCATATGCTCTACCTGTCCGGCAAAATCGGCAATATCCCAGGCACTTCGGAACTGGCGGCGGGCGGCATCAAGGGTGAGACGCGGCAGGCACTGGAAAATATCAAGGCCAGCCTGGAAAAGTACGGATCCTCACTGGATGAGGTCGTCAAGTGCACGGTATTTTTGGCTGACATTGACGAATGGGGCGCCATGAACGAGGTTTATATCACCTATTTTCCAAAAAACCCGCCTGCCAGAAGCGCACTCGGCTCCAGTGGCCTTGCGCTGAATTCCAGGGTCGAAATCGAGTGCCTGGCGGCCATGCGCTGAATCTGGTCGTAAGGACTACAATTTGCGAAAAACCATGCTCGCGTTCGTTCCACCAAAACCAAAGTTGTTGGTCAAAACCTGGTTCAATGGCGTGTTTTCGCGGGTTTCCAGTAATACCGGCAAGCCTTCAGCGCCAGGGTCCAGCTCGGAAATATTGGCCGAACCTGCCATGAAGTCATTCTCCATCATCAGCAGGCAATGTATCGCCTCCTGAACGCCTGCAGCCCCGAGCGAATGGCCACAAAGGGATTTGCTTGAGCTGAAGGGCGGTAAGTCTTCACCGAAAACTCCACGCATGGCGTCCAGCTCAGCGATGTCTCCAGCCGGAGTACTGGTGCCGTGCGTATTGATATAGTCAATGGGTGATTCAATCGATTCCAGCGCCTGGCGCATGCAGCGAATGGCCCCTTCACCCGATGGCACAACCATATTGTCGCCGTCTGAACTGGTGCCATAACCGACGATTTCCGCGTATATCTTCGCTCCGCGCGCCCGTGCATGCTCCAGTTCTTCCAGAACGACCATGCCGCCGCCGCCGGCGATAACGAAACCATCCCGGTTGGCGTCGTAAGCCCGGGAAGCCAGCGCAGGATCGTCGTTGTAAGCAGTAGATAATGCGCCCATGCCGTCAAACATCATTGCCAGGCTCCAGTCTTCCTCTTCACCGCCGCCTGCAAACATCACGTCCTGCTTACCAAACTGGATCTGCTCAACTGCCGAACCGATGCAATGGGTGCTGGTAGCACAGGCCGAAGTCACGGAGTAATTCAGACCCAGAATCTTAAAATGCGTGGAGAGGCAGGCAGATATGGTGCTGCTCATGCAGCGTGGCACCAGGTAAGGCCCGACGCGACGAACGCCTTTTTCGCGCAGAGTGTCGGCGCCCCAGACAATATTCGAACTCGAAGCACCGCCCGAGCCGGCTATCAGGCCGGTTCGCGTGTTGGAAATATCTTCACTATCCAGACCGGCATCTTCAATGGCCCTTTGCATTGCGACATAAGCATAAGATGCCGCGTCACCCATGAACCGTTTGTGTTTTCTGTCGATCAGTTCTACCAGGTCGATATCAACCGAACCCGAAACATGGCTCCGCAAACCGATTTCGCGGAATGACTCGTTGAAACTGATGCCCGAAATGCTGTTGCGCAATGAATCCGTCACTGCTTCCTTTGTGTTTCCCAGGCAGGAAACAATCCCCATACCCGTTACGACTACCCGACGCATAATTACCTCAAAAACTATCTGTGGACAAAAACAGCCCGACCTTCAAATCTTCTGCTGAATAAATCTCTCGGCCATCAACCGAAACGGTCCCATCAGCAATCACCATGTTCAATCTGCGCAGTATCACACGTTTCATTTCCAGCCTGTACGTTACCTTTTTGGCTGTGGGGAGAATCTGTCCGGTGAATTTTACATTACCTGCGCCCAAAGCCCGACCTTTGCCTTTGCAACCGGACCATGCAAGAAAGAAACCACACAACTGCCAAAGCGCATCGAGTCCCAGGCAACCGGGCATGACCGGATCTTCGACGAAGTGGCAGCCGAAAAACCACAGGTCCGGTCGAATATCCAGTTCCGCAGTGATCGACCCTAATCCATGTTCGCCACCGTCGCTGTTGATGTCGACGATCCGGTCGATCATCAGCATGTTTCCGGCCGGCAACTTCGCCGTCTCCGGGCCGAATAGATCGCCCTGCCCGCAATCGACCAGGTCTTCGCGTGTGTAACTGTTGCGTTTGTTGGGTGATGCTGTCATGTGAAAATTTGGCCCCTGTTGCCAGCATAAGAATTTAAGGATGAACTTTACACCGGTTAGCGCCGGATCGCCGAATTTTTCTATTAGCCGTAAAACGCCCGAAGCACGATTCGAGCAAGGAAAGCTGACAGAAGGATGGCCAGGCCGGTCACATGGAGGCGGTGGTTTCTCGAAATCATCATCACCAGTAACAGAATACCGATACCCGCTGTCAGGTAAGTTGCATAGCCGATCGTGCTAAATACCACGTCCAGACCGATGATCCAGATTTGCACCAGGCATAGCAACATGAAGAAACGACTGCCCTGTTCGAAGTAGTACGACCCCATCGGTTCTTCTTCAACCTCATTTGGCGAAGTGATGAGATTGGTTGCGAAGAGAAAAACAATGGGACCCATGATGAAGCTGACAAAAGCAAGAAAGTCCCAGCCTTCAATTTCCAGGATAGCCGTGGTCTCCCAGAAAAAGCTCAGGTAAGCCAGCAACAGGAGCACCAGCCATCCCGTATGCAGCGAATCGGACTTACTTTTACCGCCGACAATATCAGACAGCGCCATCAAAACATTGACCAGACCGGTCGCTACGATCGTGACGTACATGATGGCTACAAGCAGTGTGGTTGGGTTATCCATCTAGACTATTCTAGCTCAACTCGCGCATGGCATCTTCAAGCCCGCGGACCGTCAGCGGAAACATTCTTTCTTCCATCAACTCGGACATCATTCGGATGGAAGGCGTGTACTCCCACCGTTGTTGTGGTTCCGGGTTCAGCCAGATGGCCTTGGAATAGGTATTCAGCAGCCGCTGCATCCAGGTGGCGCCCGCTTCTTCATTCCAATGTTCGACACTGCCACCCGGGTAGTGGATTTCATAGGGGCTCATGGTTGCGTCACCGACCAGGATCAGTTTGTAGTCAGCTGCATACTTATGCAGGACATCCACCAGCGGCGTGCGGTCCGAATGGCGGCGGGCATTGTCCTTCCAGACGCCCTCGTAAACGCAGTTGTGGAAGTAAAAATACTCCAGGTGCTTGAACTCGCCACGTGCAGCGGAAAACAGTTCTTCACACACCCTGACGTGATCGTCCATGGAGCCACCAACGTCGAGGAACAACAGCACTTTTACGGCATTGTGCTTTTCGGGCACCATCCTGATGTCCAGCAGTCCGGCATTGCGCGCCGTGCTCTCGATGGTATCGGGTAAATCCAGCTCATCCGCAGCGCCTTCCCGCGCAAAGCGCCGCAGCCGCCGCAGAGCAACTTTCAGATTTCTGGTTCCCAGTTCGATTGAATCATCCAGGTTTCGAAACTCACGCCGGTCCCAGACTTTCACTGCCCGGCGGTGGCGCGAACCTGCCTGCCCGATGCGAATACCTTCGGGGTTGTAGCCAAAAGCACCGAAGGGTGATGTACCACCGGTACCGATCCACTTGTTACCGCCTTCGTGGCGCTCCTGTTGCTCCGCCAGCCGTTGCCGCAGCGTCTCCATCAGCTGCTCCCAGCCACCCAGCGACTCCACCAGCGCCTTTTCTTCCTCGGACATCAGGCGCTCATAATGGTGACGGAGCCAATCTTCCGGTATTTCGGTGTCATCTTCGCCAAAAAGAGCTTTTATACCGCTAAAATGCTCTGAAAATACGCGATCGAAGCGATCATACAGCGCTTCGTCCTTGACCAGGGAGGCGCGTGCCAGGTAATAGAACTCGTCCACGCTATAACCCGCCACGCGTCGCTCCAGAACTTCGAGCAAGGTCAGGAACTCAGTGATGGACACTTTTAGCCCACCGTCGCGCAGCATGAAAAAGAAGCGGATCAACATGGCTTTGAGCTGACCCCGTTCAACGCCCTTCGCGCTGGTTCAGGAAGATCAACCGCTCGAACAGGTGTACGTCCTGCTCGTTTTTCAGCAAGGCGCCATGCAGCGGCGGTAAGGTCTTACGCCGATCGTTGCTGGAAAGAGCCTCCGGGGAAATGTCCTCGGCCAGCAACAGCTTTAACCAGTCCAGCAACTCGGAAGTCGATGGCTTCTTCTTCAGGCCCGGCACTTCGCGCAGCTCGAAGAATGACCGCAGCGCCTCGTCCAACAACTGCTTTTTGAGACCCGGGAAATGAACATCAACGATGTCACGCATCGTTTCTTCGTCCGGAAACCGGATGTAATGGAAAAAGCAGCGGCGCAAAAAGGCATCCGGCAGTTCTTTCTCGTTATTGCTGGTGATCACGATGATGGGGCGATGCCGCGCAACCACGGTCTGGTGGGTTTCATAAACATAAAACTCCATCTGGTCCAGCTCACGCAGCAAATCATTTGGAAACTCGATATCCGCCTTGTCGATCTCATCGATCAGCAAAACCGGTTGAACATCCTGCTCGAAGGCCTCCCACAGCGGCCCCCTGACAATGTAGTTGGCAATATCGTGAACCTTTTCGTCACCCAGTTGCGAATCCCTCAAACGGGCCACCGCATCGTATTCGTACAGGCCCTGCTGTGCCTTGGTTGTGGATTTGACATGCCACTGCAGCAGCGGCCGGCCCAGGCCTCTCGCTATTTCCTCGGCCAGCTGGGTCTTGCCGGTTCCGGGTTCGCCCTTGATCAGGATGGGGCGGCCGAGCACCACGGCGGCGTTGACAGCGGTCATCAGGTCTTCGGTGACGACGTAACGGTCGGTACCGGTGAATCGTTGGTCAGCGGACATATTGAGGGATCTCTGAGGTAAAAAGCTATTCTACCTGCAGAGGAAATCGCGGCGCCAGAACAAGGCACGTTTCCGAACTCGATGTGGCATGAATTCATTTCCTCAACTATGGTTACCAGGACAACAACTATAAGATTTTGCCGAGGAGAACCCTTCATGAAAAGACGCCACTTCCTTCAATCATCCGTCGCTGCCGCGGTCGCTGCCTCACTTCCCACCTCGCAGGCACTGGCTGCAGCCATGGCTGCAATGAGCGATGTCAGCAGGGATGTCAATGCCGTGACCGGCAGTGGCGCACAGATTACGCTGGAACAGGC